>Ga0214543_1003895_pt1 | contig 28658 bp, 20 predicted proteins | sample CNSS2metaG_FD_160094 | JGI IMG/M metagenome (GOLD analysis project Ga0214543, IMG submission 160094) | Root nodule microbial communities from cowpea collected in UCLA plant growth center, Los Angeles, California, USA - CNSS2 | ecosystem: Host-associated > Plants > Roots > Nodule | place: USA... | reverse complement strand
ATATATTATATTATATATATAAAAAAAATATATATATATATATATATATATATATATATATATATATATATATATATATATATATATATATATATATATAATACCTTGCTAAAACAAATCATGATAATTATATAAAAATAATAAAGATAGCTTAATCTATCATTCATCAGCATTTCATATTATGTGATAAATGTTTTAATTTAACTATCGCGTTAGTATAATTGAGAGAGATAGTTTTATATACTCAAACTAAAATTTTAAATTTATTAGATAATCTATTTGAAGAAAAGATTCACCTAATTCTTAAAACAAAAAACTGTGATATATTGGATGAATGTTATTTCAGTTTTTTTATTTTTAAATCTCCATTTAACTAGGAGTTGTGTTTTTATTTAGTTGTTTAGAGTGACTTGGACAGTTGGACAAATATTAGTCTGCAATGGTGGAAAAGTAAGAGGGAGTGATGAATGGAATGAGTCATTTGAAGTGCAGCTAATTGCGTCAATGAATCATCAATGCAATGAAATGCGTAGTAATAAGCTTTAAATTAAGTTTGGTGAACATGTCTTTCCTTCATCAATCACTAGTCAACAACCAATAAACATTGATCATATCATCATTCAAAAAATAGCTTATTTGCATTGCAAACGAGTCAAAGATTCAAATTTCAAAGTTTCATTCATCCAATTCCTTCCCTAGTCTTAGAATGGCAACAGAAATGGTTACCAGTGCTCTTGTCTCTACTTTCGTAGAGAGGACTATTGACAGCTTGGCTTCTCTTTTTGGAGACGTATTTCGTGCACGAAAACACAATAAGAAGCAACTAAGTGACTTGAAGATGAAGCTCCTAGCTATTGATGTTGTGGCTTTCGATGCAGAACAAAAGCAGTTCACAGATTCACGTGTGAGAAATTGGCTTCTCAAAGCCAAAGATATGTTGTGCTTGATGCAGAGGATCTCTTGGAGGAAATAGATTATGAACTCTCCAAAACCCAAGTGGAAACTGAGTCTCAGAGTGCCACTAACAAGGTGTGGATTTCCCTCAGATCTTCTTTTTTCAGTTTCTTTGAAAATGAAATTAAATCCATGATGGAACAAGTCATTGAGGACCTAGAACATCTCGCAACCCAAAGCGGTTTTCTAGGTTTGAAAAAGGGTAGTGGTGGGGTTGGATCAGGATCGGGCAGTAAATTAGCTTATACATCTTTGCCAAATGAAAGTGTTATCTATGGTCGAGATGATGACAAAGAATTTGTCTTCAACTGGCTCACATCTGACACTGATAACAAGTTATCTATACTTTCTATGGTGGGTTGGTTAAGACCTCACTTGCCCAACATGTATTCAATGACCCAAGGCTTGAAGCTAAATTTGATATTAAAGCTTGGATCAGTTTTCCACAGGAATTTGATGTTCTCAATGTATCTAGAGCAATTCTTGACACAATTACTGGTTCAACTGAACGTAGTATGCAACAGGAAGTGATTCAGAGAAAATTAAAAGAAAAAATTATGGGGAAGAAATTTCTTCTCGTTTTGGATGACGTTTGGAATGAAAAACAATCTAAATGGGAAGAGGTGCAGAAGCCCCTAGCTTTCGCAGTGCAAAGCAGTAGGATTCTCGTCACTACACAGAGTGACAAGGTTGCTATTACCATGCGATCAGAAAAGCACCTCCTGCAAGTATTGAAAGAAGATTATTGTTGGGAATTGTTTGCAAAACATGCATTCCAAGGTCCTAATCCTCAACCAGATCTCGAATTCATAGTAATCGGTGAGAAGATAGTTGAAAAATGTAATGGGCTTCCTTTAGCCTTGAAAACAATGGGAAGTCTATTACACAATAAATGACTTATTAGGGAATGGGAAAACATTATGAAAAGTGAGATATGGGATTTTTCAGAAAATGAAAGTGATATACTACCTGCTTTAAGACTAAGCTATCATCATCTTCCTTCTCATCTGAAGAAATGTTTTGCCTTTTGTGCTTTATTTCCCAAAGGTTGTAAGTTTGACAAGGAGTGTTTAATTCAACTATGGATGGCTGAAAATTTTCTAGAAAGCCCTCTACAGAAAAAGCATCCTAAACAAGATGGTGAACAGTATTTCAATGATTTGTTATCTTGGTCCTTCTTTCAAAAATCCACCAATGAAGGGGAAAAGTATTTTATCATGCATGTGTAGGCAAAATATGCATAAAATAGATAAAACCATAAATAAAAGGAATTCCTGAGGCGTGTAGAAAACACTGCCTTTAAGGATTTATCCGCAGTATATGTGTAAAACCCCCAGGGTACAACAGGAACATCTCGGATATATCTCGAGGATACCAGAAACTAGCAAGATAAGTAACCCAGGATATAAGAGAAGAGAGAAGGAAGAAATAAGAAAAGGAGAGATGAGAAAGGTTTTGTCTTGGAAGAGGATTTAAGCTCCTATTTATAGGTGATGAAAAAATCCAAGCTCTGTAACTGAAGTCTAGTGTGGAAAATAATATCCCATAAAATGTGAATGTGGGATCAACATATGGAGGAGATCTCGCTGCAACAACATGCACCATCCTAAAAAGGAAGGAGACTTGCTCACGTTGCAACAACTGTAAGGCTATTATTTTTGCAATATTATTATAAATATATAACAATCTCCCACATATTGCAAAAGATAAGAGATAGAAAGAAAGAAGATCTTGGGTCTCAACTAAGATGTAATGCATTAGAGCTGGTATAGCAAGCTATATGAACCAGTCTTAAATTAAGAAACTTAACACACAGTGTAGTTGGTATAGCAAGCTATATGAACCAAGGACACTTGATGTGTGTTAGCGGTTTTATCAATCACAATACACCCCCACAATTCTTGCTGTTATCGCTGTGTTGCGCTACTAGGCCATGCGCGTGCCCGATATTCATGAGTGCTCTAGAGATCATGCCAATATCTCATACAAGCGGCCCCACTCGACACTCATATAGGTGATTTCATCAAGTGTATGCTGCAAATCATACACCACCCGTAAGGGATATGAAAATCATTAAAACTTTGTTTCCACTAAAATTCATACACCATAGGAATGGACATAATTGATTAAAATCAATCAATTAATTTATTGCTATCAGAACTAACAAGTGACTTGTTCTTACCCATATGAACCTTATTCATGGGATCTCCAATCATAAAGGTTGGGTTACCATCACTTGTTTGTTTCAAGTGGCTTAAGTCTCATTCCCCTCGATGTTTCTATAATCATATTTCATCCTAGGATTTTGTCAAAGGATCTGCTAGATTTCATTCTGACTTCACATACTCACATACTCAATGTTTCACTCTTCAGTAGCTACTGCCGATTGGCAATCACAATGTATTTTCATTCCTAGTGGAATGTTAGCTAAGAAGTTTGTCAACTACTCAGCTTCACTATCAGCCCTTTTCAAGAACAACATACTCATATTTCTAGCAATATCATTTGCCTGACTGATCTCCAAAGAATCACATAATAAGTAAACACAATTGGCATACATAGGACTTGAACCCAAGTCCTCTCACACACTAAAGAAGTTGGTGAACAATATTTCAATGATTTGTTATCTTGGTCCTTCTTTCAAAAATCCACCAATGAAGGGGAAAAGTATTTTATCATGCATGACCTTTTAAATGATTTGGCAAAATCTCCTTAGAATTTGTTGTTTGTTGGGTTCTATCGTGTCACCAACTATCAAACCACCCTTTAATGTCAAGTCTCATGACCAATTCTCAAGTCTTCTATCCATATGATGCATACCTCTCCATAAGTTTGACCAAGTGTAATAAGATCCAGAAGATGGAGTTGCAACGAGCTCATTATAATTGATCCAATTTGAAAACTCAGCACAAGAGACTGAACTAGGGGCACACCTCCCTTTACATCCTCAACACAAAGAACAACATCAAAATCACCAAGAATCATGAAAATTAACAAGAGTAGACCATAAAAAGCGACGAACAGTGTAAGTAGTTGCACCAAAAACTCCAACAACATGTAATTTAACATCATTGACCATAATAACAAATGAAATAAATTGACTAGTAATATCAATAATATCAAACATGAAGTCACTTCTACCCAAGAATCACAATCTAGCAACCTTGGTAAAAGAATTAGAGATAACCAACAACTTAAAGCTCAAACTATAAAAAAATAGCATTATAAGAACTAAAAGAAGTCATTGATTCAGCTAAGAAAAGGAAATTGGGTTGGTGCTCAATAATCACATTTCGTAGTATATTAAGAGTTTTATCATTACCCATTCCCTTCAAATTTCAAAAAGGGCCTCTAAAATTCATGATTTCGTTTTAACGTTACATGCTTTCGAGGATTTAATTTTACACTTTTTTTTGAGGTCTTCCCTGCTTAGTTTTCTAGTAGTTTTAACTGGCGCATCATCTTTTTCGGTAGTAAAATCTCTCCCTTCTTCCACCACATTAGCCCAATGAAACAATTTCAATTATTCCACAAGACAAGCTTTCTCATACACAAAAGAATTAGGGATTACCTAAGAATTCTTATGGTGCGAATCAATTTGAGATAAGTCACGAGAATTATTTTTAGAGGGAGTAACGTCCTTCTGAAAAGACATATAAGTCGAGGAATCAGAGTTCATTGATACATGACAAATAGTAGTATCAAGATTATGCATAAGAGAAGACATATCTTTAACACTAAAACTATCAAGATTAACCATCAAGTGAGAAGGTAAACATAGTGTCACAAGTTAAACCACAGGCTGAGACTGAGCAGTAGACGATACCACATTTGGTTGCTTCTCAACAGGCTGAACCACATCAAGTTGTACCCTAACAGGTTCCGTAGCAGGTTGAACCACATAGTGCACCACACTAGCAAGATGCTTCATCTCATTAGGTTGTTGCATCTTATTAGATAGAGATTGCACTCCAAACTTCTCGGGCTGCATCACATACTCCACCAATAAAAGAGTCTTATGTACAAATGATTATATTAATATGTAATTAAGAGACTAAATTTGATTGTCAATACTGCATTTGCTTACTGATGGTTATTTTAATTTGTAATTAAGTAACCGAATTTGAATAAATATTTAGTTTTAAATGCAACTAGATAAGATATACACTACAAAAAATCTTATTAATTACGACAATTATTTGTGATATAAGATGATGTTTATTACCGTCATATTTTATACCTGTGACGGGTCCCGGTACCACCATATATCTTGTCACCACAAAGTATAATGTGGCGGTTTCATTCAAATGTCAATTATTGTGAAATCAATTTTGTTGCATTAACAAACTGTCATTAACAAGAATATGTCACCATTGATTCTAATAATTCTTAAAACTAGTTTTGAATAGTTTCCACTCTTTAGAGTCTTCTCGCTTGAGTCTGGAACTTTAGTTGAGCTAAATCTATTATGGATTTAATTTCATAACTACTAGATATTCACCTGCGATGTGAAGAAGGATACGAAGTCTTTATTTTCAAGATATTAGAATTATATAAAGTGAATGATTTCAGTTTATGCCAACAGGATAAAGGTCCACAATTCTCCTAAACATCGAAAAACCAGTTGTCACATTTTATTGAGACATAGAAGAAAGCTAATATTTGAAACAAAGGCTGATGTACCACCTTTACATGATGTATTCTTCCAATACTAACACTAGATACTAGCCACTTCGTTAATAAACTCTTCTCCATCAACTTTTGATTTTTTTCAACATCTTTATGGCTATTCTGGCCCACTTTGAAGTTTTCCTTTGTATACAGATCCAAAACTCTTCTACATCAGCTTTCGATTTTTTCAACATCTTTATGACTATTTCTGGCCCACTTTGAAATTTTCCTTTGTATACAGATCCAAAACCTCCTTCACCCAATTTAACTTGAAATCTTTGCTCATTTTCTTAATTTCTCTGTATCCGTACCTAATAGGATTTACATTGTTGTGTAACAAAAACGTTTCAATGTTTTCATATATACATTGAGTAAATAGTGCAATCGACTCCAAATAGAAACCTGACTGCCACAAATATTGGAATAGGGGCTGCTAAAATGAGATCTCCTTCCACTTGCCATTTTGAAAAGTGATGTAAACGTCTTATTCTATAGATTAGTCCTGTGAGGATAAATTTCATGGAATGAGTAAGGAAATAAACCATCTTTGGTCTAATCACTAAGTTTATTCAAATATAAAATAAGTCGAGCTAGGACTTGAATAAGGATAACAAAAATCTGCACAAATGGGTATTCTACAAATCTATCTCAATTTTAACGGAAAAAATCTCCTTACTGATTGTACAAATCTATAATCAGTAAGTTTATTCAAATATAAAATACCTAGAATTGCCATTCATTCGTTCAAATTCTCGAACTTATCAAATCATAACTTATTTTGTTTTCAATATAAATAATTATATGCCGACAATAAATTTATTTTTTAATTTAATCTATAATTTTGTTTTGATAATTTTTCATGATAGAAGATGATTTTCTATTTAGATATAGAAATAGAAAGAGTTAAAATAAGATGAATTATAATTAATCAAGTAAAATATCCTTAATTTTTTTGTTTTTGTCAAAGATTAACATAATTCAAGCAAGATCGATAAGTTTTTAAATCTAGATGGTTAGGAGCATTAATCATAAAATGTTGGAGTTGAAATTTTAGAATATTATTTTCATCAATATACCTTTTTCTTTTAAGTTTAAGAATAAAAAATAATTTATCATAGTCCAATAAAAAATTAACACTTAATTACTAAAAAATATCATAATCAAGCTATAAGTAAAAACCAATTATGAAAAAACACATATAGATTAGTTTTTCTTCTATATTCATAAAAAATGATACCCAAAAGATACATAAAATAAAATATAATGTTAACTATTAAACTAATATTTAAGTATTAAGTGGAAAAAAACAAATTACCTTTTTCTTCAAGAATGGAAGAGAAAATGAAAAAATGAAAAAAAAAATTAGTTTGTATTTAGTAACAAGAAGAAAACGGCAGAGAGTTAGAGATGTATATAATATGAGGGTAAGAAACGTGTATAATGTGTAAAAAACTCAAAAGACAACAAAAAAAAATTAAAAAATATCTTAATAAATAATTTTATTCTTTTTTTATATTTAATTTTATGTTTTATTATTTATTAACATTAAATGTTATATTTTATAAAAAAAATAAAATGATATTTAATTTAATTTTTATCGATCCTTAACATACATTACATATAATTTTAAAAAATTCAAAATATTTAAAAATTTTATAATATAAAAATTTCACAAATATCGGGGGACCATTCTAGTCTCTTCAATGATCCGCCCCGGGACAAGAAAATAGGTGATCGTCATTAATTAAATATGGGGACATTATATAATGTTTACATATTTATTTACCTTGTTCAAAGATTTATCTCTATTTTAAATTACTAAAACATTTTTAGTATATCAGGTAACCTAAAATAATTTTTTTTTTTACAATTTTTTTATGTTTCGTTTAATTTAATTTGAAGAATTATTTTTTGGATACAAAATTTTTCATATGTCCTCTACACTATTTAACTCCTTTTATATCCGGGAGATTCCTAGGATACTTTTGGTCTTAACGTTCCCAAAAAGTAATAAATGTTGTAGCTATCATAACAAGGTGTATTCTATATGAGAATGACTTATCAAGTAGGCAAATGCTAGGCATTCAATTAGAGTTGAAAAAAAAAAATCATTGAAAATTTGTAGCTATCATAACAAAATCTGAGAACATTTTTTTGTTTTTATTTTTCTTATGTTCCACAAATTAAATTGGACAAAGTAAAACAAAGAAGGTTAAATATGAAGTTTTCAATGGATACCACAACACTTGAAAGCTTATTGAATTTTCCAACCCTAAAATAGAATAATTCTCATTAATAATATATATGTGAAATTCATAGAAGATAACAATAATGAACAACAAAGCAATTTCCAGAAAATTCACGTTCCTTGATGATGATGTAGATGACATTCTAACCACACACGGTTTTTTTTAGGTTGACCAAAGAGGCAATATCATTGTCCTAGACCTAGAACTTGGAGAAAAACTCAACGTAGTATGACAGAAGAAGTTTTTTATGTGAGATATTTACGACATTTTATGGCAGGTAACACTCTGATGTGGAAGCGGATGGCGTAAATTCATATCAACCTTAAACCCCAATGTAAAAATATGATATTTACATCAAAGATAAAAGCATGTGATGTAAAAAGTGGAAGATAAAGTAGTAAGAAATGCTCAAAATTTACCTGAGGCAGTGAATGGTCCTTCATCACTAGTGGTAATGAGCATTAATTATAAGTTTTGCAAACATCTCTTTCCTTCTTCACTGTCAACAGCCAATAATATCCATTACACTGCACAGACACAAAGACGTGTAAACTGAATTTGGATACTCCTGAATTTCTTGTGCTGTTGTGTCTTCGTAATATACCGATTATTATTAATTTTTTTGACATTTTAAAATATATTAAAAAAATATTTAAAATGTCTATTTAATGTTCAAAAAAAAACAACACCAAACAATTTGGAAAGAATCTGAACCCGCGTAAGCTTCAGTTCAAATTTCTCAGTTTCATCCACTCTCTTTCCTTTTCATACCTTGTGAGCAGAAATAGTTACCGGTGCTCTTCTTTCTGCTTTGGACCATAAATGTTCAACATCAAGGTCAAGAATAAGTCAGTGAACAAGTAAAAGGATAACAAATCACTTTTCAGAATACACATTTTACTAAAAGAGATATTTGTGGTGACGTGTAGCAATTCCATGGAAAACAGCTCAAAGCATGTTTGTGATGACCAGAAAGTAAACGATCATTCATAAGAAAACACCTTTTTACCACTCATCATCTCATCATCACTGCTATCTCTGAACTCACTCATTCAGATCTCTCATTTCCATTCATCCACTCCATTTTCTAGCATGGCAGCTGAAATGATTACCGGTGCCCTTGTGTCCACATTCGTTCAGATGACAATTGACAATTTGGCTTCTCGTTTTGGGGACCTATTTCGTGGAGATAAAAGTAAGAAGAAGCAGATAACCAAGTTGAAGGTCAAGCTCCTGGCCCTTGATGTTGTGGCTGATGATGCAGAACAGAAACAGTTCACCAATCCACTTGTAAGAAAATGGCTTCTGGAAGCCAAAGATGTCGTGTTTGATGCAGAGGATCTCGTGGAGGAAATAAATCATGCACTCTCCAAAAGCCAAGTGGAAGCTCAATCTCATAGTACTTATACAAAGGTGTGGAATTTCCTCATATCTTGTTTTGTCAGTTCCTTTGAAAATGAATTAATTGAATCAAGGATGGAAAAACTCATTCAGAACCTAGAACATCTTGCTATCGAAAGCCATGTTTTGGGTTTGAAAAAGGCTCATGATGTTGGGGTCAGATCAGGATGGGGCACTAAATTACGATCAACATATTTGCCAAACGAAAGTGTCATCTATGGCAGATATAATGACATAAAATTTGTCTTTAACTGGCTCACATCTAAGACTCACAAGAAATTATCTATACTTTCTATTGTGGGAATGGGAGGGGTGGGTAAGACCGCTGTTGCCCAACATGTATTCAATGACCCAAGGATGGATGAGGCTAAATTTGATGTCAAAGCTTGGGTTTGTGTTTCTGATGAATTTGATGTTTTCAAGGTATCAAGAGCAATTCTTGAGCATGTTACTGGATCAACCGATAAAAGTAGAGATACAGAGATGGTTCACAAAAGTTTGAAAGAGAAATTGACGGGGAAGAAATATCTTCTTGTTTTGGATGATGTTTGGAACGAAAACCCATCTAAATGGGAAGAAGTGCAGAAGGCCCTCGTTTTCGGAGCCGAAGGGAGTAGGATTCTTGTGACCACACGTAGTAGGGAAGTTGCTTCTATCATGCGGTCAGAGGAACACTCCCTAAAGCAATTACGGGATTATCATAGCTGCGAGTTGTTTGCTGAACATGCATTCAGAGATGTTGATATTCAAGCAAATCCAGACTGCTGGGAGATTGGCAGGAAGATTGTTAAAAAGTGTAAAGGACTACCTCTTGCTTTGAAAACAATGGGAAGTCTCTTATACAACAAATCATCTGTTTCTGAATGGGAAAGTGTGCTCCAAAGTGAGATATGGGAACTTCCGGAAGAGCATTGTGGTATTATACCCGCTTTGGCATTGAGCTATATCCACCTTCCTTCCCATCTGAAGGTTTGCTTTGCTTACTGTGCCCTTTTCCCCAAGGATCATGAGTTTAAGAAGGAGCATTTGATGCACTTGTGGATGACTAAAAATCGCCTAAACTGTCCTCAAGAAGAAGTTTGCCAACAATACTTTAATGAACTACTATCAAGATCCTTCTTCGAACAATCAAGTAAAAAGGAAGAAGTATTTGGCATGCATGACCTTCTAAACGATTTGGCAAAATATGTTGGTCAAGGCATACATTTTAGGTGCGAGGCTGGTCAAACAGAAAACATACAAAAAGTAACTCGTCATTACTCAGTTGAATTTGGATACAATCTAGATTTTGATGGGTTTGGAACTTTATGTGATATAGAAAAGTTTCGTACATTTATGCCGACACATAGGAGCACGGATAGCACGGATAATTTCTGGAGTTGGTATATCAATATGCCAATACATGAATTGTTGTCCAAGTTTAAGTTCTTACGAATCTTATCTCTCTCTCATCTTGCTCTTCTTACAGAGTTACCCGACTCTATTTCCAATCTTGAGTATCTTCGTTCCTTAGACCTCTCCTATACTTCCATTAAAATACTAACTGAAAAGACATGTTTGCTCTCCTACTTGCAAATACTGAAGTTGAACTATTGTAGAGATTTGGAGGAGTTGCCCACAAATTTGCATTTACTTACCAATTTGTGTCGCCTTGAATTTAAAGGGACTAAAGTGGGAAAGGTGCCACCGCATTTGGAAAAACTGAAGAATCTTAAAGTAGTAATGAATTTTAATGTTGGACATGGCAGAGAGTTCGGTATTCAACAGTTGGGTGAGCTCAACCTTGATGGAGGTGTATCAATTGGGGAGCTACAGAATGTTGAGAATTCGGTGGATGCATTAGAAGCAGATTTGAAGAATAAAACACACCTTGTGGAACTAGAGTTGGAATGGACAAGGAATGGGAACTCTATTGATTCAGAAAAAGTAGAGGACGTAATTGAGAAATTGGAACCTTCCAAAAACTTAAAGGTGTTGTCAATCTATGACTATGCTGGCAAACAATTTCCAAATTGGTTATTGAAAAATTCGTTGTTGAATTTGGAGTCCTTGGAGTTGTGTAGGTGTGCACCTTGCCATCGTTTACCTCCACTTGGTCTATTGCCACTTCTCAAGAACCTGAAGATTTCATCGTGTTTTGATATAGTGAGTATTGATGCTGATTTTCATGGGAACAACTTTTCTTCATTTAAATCCCTTCAAACATTGTATTTCTCCGATATGAGGCAATGGGAAAAGTGGGACTGCCAATCTGTGACAAATGCTTTTCCACGTCTACAACATCTTTCTATAAGTTATTGTCCAAAGTTGAAAGGATACCTACCAAAGCAACTTGTTCCTTTGGAAACACTAGAAATTAAATACTGCCAACAACTTGAGGCTTCTGCTCCCAAGGCTCTATGTTTAGACCTATGTAATTGTGGAAAGCTGCACTTGGACTGGACTACCATAAAAAAGCTTAAAATGGAAGAAACATCATCGTTGGAAATTGTTAGGTCTGACACTCTTAAACACTTGGAAATTGAACACTTGGAAGCATCAATAGGTGATGACACAGTCTCTCTATGGACCTTTCCACTAGATTTCTTCCCAACACTCAGGATCCTTTATCTCAGGAGGCTTGGTAATCTACAAATGATTTCACACTTTGGCGTTCATAATTATCTCCACTATCTGCATATCAGTGAGTGCCCTAAATTGGAATCATTTCCTGGAAACATTCCATTTCTCAAGAGGCTATACATAAAAGACTGTCCAACACTTGAAGCGGTTTTGCCATCATCAAATCCATTTCTCAACTCTGCTCTCTCAACTCGTTGGGGTCTATGTGGTTGCCCCAAGCTCCCAAACTTACGAGAAGAGGCTCTTTCCCAATCAATTTCAATTTTTCATGTAAGAGGTTTTCCTTTAGTCGAAGAGTTTTCCGAGGAAGAAGGGGAAGAATGGGAAAAAGGTTCTTCACATTAAAGAGGTGTTATTAGAGTGATGTTAAGAAGATTATGTTCCCAGAAATTTTTCAGGGAACTCACCACTGCTCTTCTTCCCTTCCAGGGAATGACTCCTGTTCATGCTGCTTTTGCTGTTGTTGAGAAGGTTACATCCCTATCCCTATCCATATAATGCTGCATCAATTTATAACTATGCTTAATCTTAAGGAAACAACTCTTGAATCTTGTATTGTACCAAGCTAATGAATTCATGTCACTTGAGAGATCTAGATTGTTGGTTCTTTTGCATGTATGCACGTCACTTTATTTTTCTCCCCATCTTTTCATTTTTCAGTTTCAGAGAATGCACGGTAAGACATTGGGCATGTATCAATTTCTCACGAAGAATCCAAGAAATTGCTCGCGGGTTTTGCCAACAGTTGATTCAAATGTGCCAAATCTCATGGTAAAGTTTCAAATTTTACAAATTCCACAAAATGCCCATGTTAGAGTAATAGGCAACAAATTAACTTAGCAGTGGCTAAAGTGGTTTCTCATTTCTTTTCTTTTTCTTCTGTACAGGAACAAAAGACCAAAGATGATTTGGAGGGTGCTTTTCATATGACATTTCTATGTGGATTATTCAACAAAACCATGCTTTTTAACAAAAGAATGTTATTTAATTTGTTATTATGTTTATTTTTCAGATTTAGAACAAATGAAAGTCCAGTGAATCACTAATTTTAATTTTTACGCTTTGTCTTTTATATTTCATGAATGTTATATGCAAATTATAAATATCAAAAATCTAAAATTCTTGTTTTTTATATTTTTTTATAAATTTCAAAATTTATGTATTAAAAAATATAAAACAAACAAAACAAGAAATCTCAATTAAAATTTTTGAAGTTGTTGACACAATGAGAGTTTTGCTTGCAGTACCAAGGGATTGAAACCCCAGCCAATATTAGGGTTTGGAACCCGATCAGTAACGAGAGTTTTGTAAACTACTGGTAAGTTATGCTAATTCTGGGACTTGCTAGAAATTTCAGGTAATTTGTCAGAGATGTTGGTTTTTTCAAGAGATTCGAAAACTACGAGTAAAGCCCTTAGCGGGGTTAAAACCCTAATTTATGGATTCTAAAGTGATAAAGGTGACAAAACATTTGAGAAAAAATAATGAAGAATGTTCATGTATTCATGAGTTCGTTTGATGTTGGCAAATGTAAGGAATTCAACATTCAACACCTAGAACTACTCAATCATCATGGAAGGCTATCAATTGGGGAGGTACAAAATATTGAGAACCACTTAGATGCAAAAGCAACCAGAACAAAAAAAATCAATTTTTTGTACGAATAAAATTCATATGAATTAATCAAAATTTATATGTAATTGAATATTATCTATATATATATATATATATATATATATATATATATATATATATATATATATATATATATATATATATAACTACATATAAAATTTTCTATAGATAATAAAGTCTATAAAAGAAATTACATATAAATCATTCTGCTAAATGAATTATATACGAAATAATGCGTAAAGAATGAACCTATGTAACTTATATACGGAATAATGCGTAAGTAATGAACATATATGTGTTATTAGGTGCAAATCGTTTCGTATGTGAATCTTTATGTAGTAATGTACTTTTCAAATTAAAATTTTGTTTTATTTATTTCCAATTTTTTTACCTATCAATTCCAATTAAATGTAAATAAACAAAATAAAATTTTACCAACATATTGTTGTTGATCGTAAAAGTTCATAGCAACAATACACTTAATTCAAATCTAGGTATAAATAACAGAATCCAAATGAAAAATAACAATATATCCAAATTCAAGTTATAAACAAAACAACTCCTACCAACTCAGTCCAAATTAAAACTCTAAGATATAATACCAGCTAAATTCTAATAAAACATACACTATAAGAAAATGCTTCATTAGTAACCAATTTTAGTGACCAAAAATTGTTAGTTACTATAATTACTAATTTATATACAAGTTTTACAAAGTAAAAAAATTATTAGTTACTAAAATAGTTACTATTATGAATAAAAAATTATAATTGGCCACTAAATTGGTTTTTAAAATTAGCTACCATACCAAAGAAAACTGGTCACTAAAAATTAGCTACCTAAGTTTTGGCTACCAAAATAACTTAGTTACTAAATTGCTCTCTAATTAATTAGTGACAAATTTAGTGATTAATTATAATTTTTTATTTATATCAGTGACTATTTTAGTAACCAATAAATTTTAATTTTGTAAATTAGTATCTAAATTGGTCAATATAGTGACTAATAACTTTTAGTCACTAAAATTGGTTATTAATAAGATATTTTCTTGTAGTGATAATTAATTAAAAGTGTTAACATAATCAATATGTGAAAAATTCTAAATGTCTAATAATTAAAGCATACTAGCCATGTCCTTGTTGGTGTTAGTCTTGGTGTGTTATTGTTGGTTTCTTTGTTGTGATTGTTCCAGAATATGAAAAGGACATGTGAAAAGTGATTTCTTATCCTTTTACTTGTTCACTGACTTATTCTTGACCTTGATGTTGAACATTTATGGTCCAAAGCAGAAAGAAGAGCACCGGTAACTATTTCTGCTCACAAGGTATGAAAAGGAAAGAGAGTGGATGAAACTGAGAAATTTGAACTGAAGCTTACGCGGGTTCAGATTCTTTCCAAATTGTTTGGTGTTGTTTTTTTGTCGAACATTAAAGAGACATTTTAAATATTTTTTTAATATATTTTAAAATGTCAAAAAAATTAATAGTAATCAGTATATTATGAAGACACAACAGCAAAAGAAATTTAGGAGTATCCAAATTCAGTTTACACGTCTTTGTGTCTGTGCAGTGTAATGGATATTATTGGCTGTTGACAGTGAAGAAGGAAAGAGATGTTTGCAAAACTAATAATTAATGCTCATTACCACTAGTGATGAAGGACCATTCACTGCCTCAGGTAAATTTTGAGCATTTCTTACTACTTTGAGATAGGTTTGTGCAGATTATTTTTATGCCATATACATTGTCCGTTGTACTTGAAAAAACAATATGTTCCTCAACCATCAAATTTATAGCATAACCTTTAGACATTTTCAACCTATATACAATTTTTCCTTTTTGTGTTTTTGATCAAATACCAGTTATCTTCAAATTTAACCTTGAAGCCATTTTTCCACAAGTTGTACAACACTAACAAATTTTGGCCAATGTTAAGCATATATAAGGCATCAAATATATAATTCAAACTTGCCAAACATTCAATAGAATGACTCATTTTCCGCTCATTAACTTGAAATTACCATTTCCAATTTTTACTTTGGAGATGATGATATATTGTTAAGCTCTTTAAAATATCATATAATTTGTGTAAAGTTATATATTAACATGTTTCACTAGACTTGCTTGTAGCAAAACATGTTATAACAAAAAGGTTATTTTTTACCACATTTGTTCCCTTTGACATTTGACCTCGACCAAAACTTAATTGTTTAACGAAAACTCACGAGACTTCTTATATATTATAAAAAAGTGTACATAATTTTTTTTTTTTTCCAAATATTTATTTTTTTCAATATACTTCATAATAATAACCAAACCCGATAAACTCAAATATTTTGTAACAAATCGTTTGCGTTACACTTTTACTTTAAAAAAAGAAAATACTCAACAAAAGTGAATTACAAACACCATAAAATTATTCTCCGTGCGTCACACGGATTTAAAACTTATTTTAATCAAATTCAGTCACTTAATTACAAATTAAAATAATCAAATACAGTCCGTTAATTAAAAGGAAAAATAATCAATAATAACAAAATTATTCTCTTAAAATCCTTAGAATGAACGTTCTATATTCTTAGATATAGTGCTCAACCAACCAACCACTCTTTAGTGAACTTCACATGGTGCTTAGTAAACATGCTTAATTATTTTATTATAAAAACAGTATATATATATATACCTCTCTTTTTCAATGATAATATAAATTTATAACATACAATCTTTTACAAGAATTAAAACAAAAAGAGTCAAAGATGAGTCTAGAACAATCAATACTTAATATGAAAATTCTTTGGGCAGTTTTGAATTTTTTATAAATTGTTTTCATAAATTAAAATTATTTTATCTATAAACTGTCTTCATTCTTGTCACCACACACATTAAGAAAAAGTTGCTCTTGCCATGCACTCAGAAGAGCACTTGAAGGAATTACAAGAAAACTATTCTTCTACACAATAAATCATCCGTTTCAGAATGGGAAAATGTATTAAAAAGGAATTAGAGGATATTGGAACATTTAGAATACGATTGAAAATTGAATTTTGTTTGGATTTGTTTGAGACTTTTGTTATACTGTCTTTGTCTTTTAGACAAAATTTAATTTTTATCACCAGTTTTGACAAGTTTGGTTTTTCTTATTCATTTGGAAATAATAAATTAAGTCTTTATCAAAATTCAAATATTGTTGGTTCTAATTCTTTAATTGATAATCTATACTTACTAGATGTAATTAACTCTAATAAAGAAAATTTTCACATTAATTATAGTGATCCGAAGCGTAAAGTAAATGAGAACTCAACCATCTTATGGCATAAGCATTTACACCATATTTCTAAATAGTGAATTCAAAGGTTGTGTCCGATGAACCCTTAGACTTGTCACAGTTTGAGGTTTGCATTAAATGTATTAAGGGTAAACAAATAAATTCTAGAAAATTAGGAGCTGAAAGGGCTAAAGCCGTTTTGGAATTAATTCAGATAGATATCTGTGGACCATTCCCTACATTTAGGGAAGTCTCAAAGGGTTTTCAGGTGGTAGACTGATCTGGGAATTTATTGTGCTCAAGTTTTTTTACTGTTTAATTTTGTTTCCAAAATTACACGAGAATTGATTTTCAGAAAAAAAAAAAAAAAACTCGTTTTATACCTCAAACAGAGTTTAAATATAGCGAAAAGTGAATTTACCTTCTACGTTTTTACTACTGATTCAAGTACTGCATACATCGAGTAATATGAAATGAATTTTGTTGCATTAGGAAATTGTCATTAACAAGAATATGGCATCATTGATTCAAGGAATAGGACAAAACAATTCTTAAAACTAGTTTGAGTTGAGAGTTTTAAATCATCCTTTAGAGTCTTGGTTCTCTTTGATTGAGCTAAATCTGGTGTGGATTTAATTTTATAACTACAAGATACCTGCAATGTGCAGAAGGTTATAAACTCTTTATTTTCAAGATATTAGAATTATATAAAGTGAATGATTTCAGTTTATGCCAACAGGATAAAGGTCCACTATTCTCCTAAACATCGAAAAATCAGTTGTCACCTTTTATTTTGAGATATACAAGAAAGTCAATATTTCAAATAAAAGCTGATGAACCGCTAAAACCAGAATTTCCTAGGCACTGCAGCATCCAGAGGGGAACCTATTGGAGCCATCTTAAATGATGGTTCATCAGCCAAAGAAAGGTCACTGATAGTTAGAACAAAAACAATGACCATTTCCGGAATACAAATCACGAGATAATTCATTTGTTTTAAGTGTCTATCACCAGGAAATCTCCATATATAATTGTGATAATTTATAAAAAGGAACATGATTAAAGATGCAGCAAGTGTGTAATAGAAGGTTATGGAATGCAGTGAAAAATTAGTAGTTACGGTCCATGCTGCAAAGCATGGGAGCAAACTCGGTTAATGATGTAAAACTGAACCCAAGAGTTCTAAACCTTTTCCTGCACAGAATGCCAAAACCAAACACTTGTATGCAAAGATAAATTTGGTTACAATAAGCATGATTTTATCTCGAGTCCAATAAAACTCCTTTTATCTGACTATGATGTATATATACCAGGCAATAACAAATATAATTGCAACCACTTTCAAATTAAAAACCTTTCTAAGCAATTTTTTTGCAATCCTCTGCATACTTAATGTGAAATGTTAACCTTTGTCTGTTAAGCATTGCTCTGCCATGGATGATTAGTGTTGGTTTCGCCAAGACTTTTGCTAGAAGTGGTTGAACCACTCGATGATGTTTGGTTTGAATTGTCTCCACCATCATGTCCAATTGTTTCATGGGGATAATAAACAGGCTTAGGAGGCATTTCAAGACTTTCAGCTCTTTCTTCCAACATATCCACAACTCTTTTCATTGAAGGACGGTCATTTGGTTTTAATTGTATACACCAAAGAGCAACTACATACATTTTTTTCACCAAAATCTTATCCTCTTCTGAGGCATCTTCTATTTGAGTATCTTTTTCGTCTTTAATTTGATCATAGACCCAAAAGGGGAAGTATTGTTGGCTTGAATGTTCTGCATGAGGATTTGAGTTCCTTCTCCTACTTACAATTTCCATCAAAAGCATTCCAAAACTATAGACATCGGCCTTATTCGATACTCCACCGATATTATTGTAGCATAGTTCCAGAGCCATGTAAGCCAAAGTTCCTCTAGCTTTAGTTAAAGCAATAGACGTATCTTTTACACGATACAACTTTGCAAGTCTGAAATCTGAAACCTTTGGAACAAAGTTATCATCTAGAAGAATATTATGAGGCTTAATATCAAAATGTAGAATTTGCACATCACACCCTTGATGAAGATAAGCAATCCCACGGGCTATGCCAAGAGATATTTCGTATGTTTTCTCATAACTTAAAGGGATACTTTCATCCTTGGAGAATATGTATTTATCCAATGAACCATTTCTCATGTATTCATAAACCAAGGCACGGTTTTCTCCTTCAGCACAATATCCAATAAGATGTACCACATTTACATGATGTATTCTTCCAATACTAGCCACTTCATTAATAAACTCTTCTCCATCAGCTTTCGATTTTTTCAACATCTTTATGGCTATTTCTGGCCCACTTTGAAGTTTTCCTCTGTACACAGATCCAAAACCTCCTTCACCCACTTTAACTTTGAAATCTCTGCTCATTTTCTTAATTTCTCTATATCCGTACCTAATAGGATTTAGATTGTTGTGTTGCAAAAACGTTTCAATGTTTTCATACATTGAGTGATGCCTACGTCGCCATGTATGGATTAATAGTGCAAGCAAAAGTGCGAATCCAAATACAAACCTGATTGCCAGATATATTGGGAAAGAGAATATAAAAGATAAATTTGTTCTCACTTCCCACCGCGAAAAGTATTGTAAGCGTGTTATTCTATAAAGTAGTCCTGTGAATAAAGTTCATGGAATGTGTAAGGAAATAAACCATGTTTGGTCCAATCAGTAAGTTTACTCAAATATGAAATCAGTTGACAAGGCATTACCCATTATGGAGAATACCGGAAAACCTGCAGAATAACGAAATATAATATCATCAAAACGAAAGAACATTCAATATTCAAAAGATACTTTGGATACATTCTAAATGAAATGCATTCAAATAACTTCTTAATTTGTAATTTGTCTGATATTTGGGGTATAGAGTTCGTGGTCCTTTCCGAAAACATCCTTTTCAAACGGATAAATCTTGGTTAATGTGGAAATAAATTTGAAGAATAACGTGAACGTATCATGGAAATCCCATTGAACATCCCTTTAAGGATTTTTGTTTAGAAAATCTTGTCAACTACTTTTGAGTTAGAGTACACAGATCGATGCAGGTTTCAAAATTTATAACTTTGATGCACAACTTGCCGGATATTAGAATGAATCGTACAGAAATTGTACAACTTACTAAAGTGTCACAATAAAGATGAACTTTAAGTAGTAATTGAAAGAACAAAGATATGGGAGAAGCTCCTACTTGCTGTATTCCTAAGAATTCCAGCTATATATCTACGAATCTGGTGTTGAATTCCTAGAACAGAAAAAGAAAGCATTAGCTCATATCGTAAATATTAAAGCTATTTGTTTGTAAAACACGTTTCATTAAAATTTCTACTTAACAAAAGAGACAGAAAAATTGCAGGTAGAAGAATTTTGTCTCACCGCACTGTTCATCTTGGTAGTAAAACTCCATAACATGGCAGTACTTCTTCTGATCACATTCGATTTGATGTGTAGTTTAATTGATGAAGCATCTCACACCCTTTCCACATTGGTCTATACAAATAAGTTCCGCCCATGACAACCAAAACCCATTATGCAGCCACTCGTGGATATCAACATAGGAAACTTTGTTGTCATGGTTCCAGTTTGCAAAGGTAGCAACCATTAAATGGCACCCAACCTTGATGTCCATCATTTTGAATTCACCATGGTTGGAATAAAGAACAACATAGACATGGCCTCCAGAACCACAAAGTATACCATTCACTTTCACGTATCGAGTATCATCAGTCACTGGATTAGTACAGTTTAGAAACGCTACATACGGAGGAATACTAGGAACCCCATCGCCACTCCAGAAAGTTAGTGGATCAGTGCAGAAATTTTGTGGACTAGTCACGTAAAAGTCAGGACCACCCATGTAAGTGAAATTCTTTAAAAACAAGAAATAGCGAGGAATGGAGCAAGCAGTGTCCTCCACAACACCTGCATCAGTTAATTGGATCTTGAATGTCTCGTAATCGATATTCTGCACATGGTATTTCCCTGAAAACAAGGTGAACACTGTCACATTCTTCACGCAATCTAATTCGTACCTTGCAAGGCCGCAACCAGGTGAATCGTCTTTGAGTCGGAAAGGATAAGTTATGTTGCGAATTTTTCCACACGAAGAAGGAGCACATACTGGACGATCTTGAGCACCGTGAGTTTGCTGGAATAGCACAATAACGATAGCCACACGGGCAATCACTGATTGTGAAGAGCACCAAAAGGAAGATAAGAACACCATTGTTTACCTCCTCTGGTCCTGTAACTGGAACATATCATAGTTCAATAATTCACCAAAATCAACAAATAACGTAGGAGGACCACTCGTGGAAATTTTGATGCAAAAGAATAATGTTGGTCCATGTTCAACCACTAAATAGTAACCAAGGATTGTGAACTTTCAAAGTCCTTCTCTATATATGTGCCAATTTAAGCCATCGTACACGGCAGATCCAACACTTAATGCGTGGGTTGAAAAAGCCTTGGCCCCAAAAGTTAGTTTCACACTGCTTCTCATTGCTTAACAGTGCGGAATTCTTCTTCTTGCTGCTAACCTTATGAAAATTCACCTTCTCGTTGCCAACAATTTGGAACTTCTTCTCACACAAAGTTTCTGAAACTTCTTCTCCACGCAAACATATGAAGCTCTTCTTGCTTGATAAACTTAAATGTGGGTTATTACATTTATAATAAGTTGTTATGTTAATTATGTTAGGGATTGCAAAGATTATGAGTGCTTTTAGTAATGATTATGACATGTAATAGAATTCATTAATTATCATTTTATAGTAGTTGTGTTTAATGTTTGTAGTTTTAAATAGTTCATGTATTACTCAAAGTAATTCCCAATAAGTAATACTAGAGTGTTTATTCAGAAACATTTGTTGCTTCACAAATTAGCATCCGATGAGGTTGAGAGCTTTTTGAAGCTTCTTCTTCTCCCGCAACCATCTGAAGCTCTTTCTCCTTTTTTCCTCCTTGTGAAGTCACTTCAAGTGTTTGATGAAATATTCAGATGGGAATTTGATAGATTGAAAATGAACTATCTGAAGATCTTATTTCACTTTGTATAATTTTCCTCTAAGAGATTGATAATAAACTATTCTTTAGCACCCTCTATTTTATTAGGTATCAACTTAGCTGTTAGTGCTCTTTTATGAGGTATTGTGTATGGTATTAGAAACAAAGAAGGACTTAATGCATATTATTCATCAATACTTCACATAATGCATATTTAAAAAAAAATTCTTTATATTTTGTTTTAACTACTATGTTAATTCTTTAAGTTGGAAAAATTTTAGATTTTTAGAATACATTTTTTTATCCAAACATTTGTTTTGTTTTTCATTATCTAGTGTGCATATCATGATATAATTACATGTAATAAAAGAATGTGTAGGGAGTCAAAATGAGTCAATCCGACCATATATGCAAGTTGCTAACTCACCCCAGGTTGAAACCTGATTTACTTTTTGGTGAGTTAGAAATTTTGCAACCAGCCTTACCCACCACGATTTGGTGGGTTGGTGAATTTTCACTTACGAATATTTTTTTTTTGCAATTTATTTTATATAATCATTGCATTACAATGAAAGTGGAATGACGCAATTTTATAATAGTAAAATCCTAATGTCCACCTAATTCTCAAAGTATTATGATAAAGATACACCAGTGCAGTAAGAGCTTTTGACCCTGTTTGTTTTTGATATTCTGCCCCGGTTCCAAAACTGAGGCCTATTAGGACGAAGCCAAAAGGGGATGGTTTTTTATCTCGGGTGTGAACCGAAGCCAAAACACAACTTTCCGCCTCGGTTCTCTGATGACCCGAAGTCATAAAGCCACTTTTCTGTCTCGGTTCTATAACAAAACCACAAGACTCAAACTACTATAATTCATAACAAAAAGAAAAACCAAAGCAATACAAACGAACCAAAACGCCAAAAAAAAAACCAAAACGCGAAGGGAAACCCATTTTTTGAACTTACCGACAGCGAGAGGCGACGATGCAATCAACGGAAGTGGGTGGCGCGACAAGGCGACGATGCCTGACAGACGACGGCGGTAGCTGGTCGGCGACGGAGTTGGACAATGGTGGTGGCAGAGGGTACAGAGATTTTCATGCAGAGAGAATTGTGAGGGATGATGAGCAATGGAGAGCATTCACAAATTGGGAACTAAAATACGGTTTATGGTCTCAGTTCAATTAATAATTGAGGCCTAAGTACTTACTGCCTCGATCCAATATTACCCGAGGTCAAAACATCTGACGATGGTGGTATTTTTGAAATTTTGGTTACTGGGTTGCCTTATAGGCTTCGGTTCATTTCTAACTGAGGCATAAAACCCCTTATTGCACCGGTTTTTAGGGGACCCGAGGCAAAAAACTTGGACAAAATTGTAAAAATGTCACTGCCTACTTATAGGCTTCGGTTCTACTATTACCGAAGCTTATAAGGCGAATTAAAAAGTCAATTTTGCACTAGTAATAATAGTTAAAGATTAAAGTATCAACATATACAACTTGGCAAACAAATAAATTAAACATTCAAACTATTTAAATATTATTGAGCTCTAATATTTAAAAATATCAAATTGTGAACCTAAAACCACTATCTCAAGCTGGGCATGAAGAACATATACTTCCAGCTTGAGGGGGGGTGTGACAAAATCTTGATCCTCTTATGTGTAACACTCAGCCTTCATCCTTTACCTAGCAATGTTAAAGTGTGATATGCCTCAGAGACCTTTTTCCTTGGGGGTTTCTCCCTATACTCCCCAAAACATTCTCCAGTACCGCCAAAACTCTTTTAAATTCTGTCTTTGCCCCCCAGTTAAATAATCCACCAACCTCCTGCACCCCCAAACTTGTTCACCCCCAAAGAATACCTATCCACCTCCTGCACCCCAAATTAATACCTAACCCTACACCTTTTGAGTTGTGGATGTCAACATCGGTTCCTTTTTTTATTTTTGACCATTGTGGATGTCGACATCCGCTTTGCAAATTTGAATTGCGGATGTCGACATCCGTTTATTTTTTTGTTTTGCCATTGCGGATGTCGACATCCGCTTTGCAAATTTGAATTGCAGATGTTGACATCCGCTTCGTTATTTCTTTTTGGCTTTTTTGCCATTGGAATGTCGACATTCGCTTCGTAATTTTTTTTTTCAAGAATGTTTGCTTGCGAATAGTTTGGCCACATGGATCAATCCTTGTCGAGCACAAGAGAAGTTTCTTTATAGTGGAGAAGTAGTAGTCTCTGGTGGTGATTTGTGTAAGATGATTACATGAGTTAGTGCTACTTCCCCAAGAAAGAAAGAACCATCTTGTCAAACCTTGTAAACATTGGTTTGATCAGTTATCACGACTCTTTTGAATATCATATAAAAGAAGAGAACCAAATTATGCTTAGTCTTGAATCTCAACACCCTAATTCATACTCAATATTTTTGTGTAGAAAAAAAAAACAAAAAAACAAAAGTTACGAAACGGATGTCAACATCCGTAATAAAAAAAAACAAAAACAAAATTAAGAAACAGATTTGACATCTACAACACAATTTTCTGAAATGGATGTCGAAATTTGTAATACAAAAAAACAAAAAAAAATTACGAAACGGATGTCGACATCCGCAACACAATTTTCTGAAGCGGATGTCGACATCCATAATATAAAAAAAATAAAAGAATTTACGAAACAGATGTCGACATCCGCAACCCAATTTTCTGAAGCGAATGTCGACATCCGTAATACAAAAAAACAAAAAAAAATTACGAAATGGACGTCGACATCCGCAACACAATTTTCTGAAGCGAATGTCGACATCCATAATACAAAAAAACAAAAAAAAATTACGAAATGGATGTCGACATCCACAACACAATTTTCTTAAGCGAACGTCAACATCTGTAGTACTAAAAAAAAAGAAATGGATGTCGATATCCACAATACAATTTTCTGAAACGGATGTTGACATCCGGAATGGTAACGAAAGTAAATTTTAATGTATATTAGTGATAACAAACAACATTCCAATGACAAGAAACAAGATTACAATTGGAATATGGTTACAATGGGAATATAAATACTAACTTGGAAGAAAAGTGCTTTGAAGAACTTTGATGAAACTGGACCACCACTCAGAGAGCTTGAAGCACGAATGGAAGAAGCAGCTTGAAACAGGGACCACTGGTGAGAGCTTGAAGCACAGAAACACAGGGACCACAGGAAGTACAGAGCACCACAAATATAGGGAGGAAACGAAGACTGGAAAAAATGAAACGGGAGAAAAGTTGCGGGTGCAAACACTTGCAGAAATAAAAAGAAGAGGATCGGTAGCAATGCAATAAATTTGGTTTCACTGCTTTTAACCATCAAGGTAAGTAAAATTAATGAGAGACAAAAATATAATTATTAGGGATACAGGAGAAAGGTTGGGGTGCAGGAAGAAGCCCCTCTTCCTTTCTGTTTTATGGCCGTTTGTTCTTTTGGCCTTTTTAATACCCTTTCTGTCAAACTATGTAAACACGTTTTTGCTGACTTCTACAATAATACAGTGTTTTCTCTCTTCCTCTCTTTTGCCTTTTTTTCTACCTAATCACGTATTGTGGTTTCTATCTGGTTATTTTATTTCAAGAACATTATACTCACACGTGAGATCTGATATATTATATTATTGTTAGAAAGAAATGCTTATGGCAACAATCCTCCTCTTTCTTTTTATGTTGTTTCTTACAAACAAAAGCATCCACAATATGACTAAGTTACGCAAGGCAGTTACAGAAAAATTAAGCCACGCTTTTCACCCAAGTTTCCCAAATATAGTAAAATTATATATAACACAACTGAACGAATGAAACTGTATAAATTAGGAAAAACAAAAGTAATATATGCATTTAATTTTTTTTCTAATCCCATTTTGACATTATTCTTATTTAGTTAAATATATGTTTTATTTAAACTATATATATATATATATATATATATATATATATATATATATATTGTAACGCCCCATTTAATTAATAAACGTAATTAAAAGAAACGCCACACACAAATAGTACAATAGCGCAGTCTTGGGGTCCTCAACCCAATCCCGACAAAGCTAGGCACACCATGATGTCAAAGGAAAACAGTTGAAACGTCTAACAAATACAGGTAGAGTAATAAAGCATATCGCAATACATGAGACAAAAGTTGATGATCTGATATATTTACATCTGCTCACATCAACAAGTTGATGATCATCGCAAAAGAGAGTACCACACAACAGAACACACAACAATAAAAGTAGGGTAAGCTAGAGCACAACAGACTTCATCCATACAATTAGATACATTTTCACAATTTCATATACACATATCAATCAAGCATGTTATGACTTCTGAGACAATACAATAGGACTCGACTCGACTCATCCGGATACATATGACTTGGTCGGATTCAGCGGATGCTCGCACTTGTGGTGGATACCTCTACTCACCCCGAGCTGCTCACCCCTGAGCTATGTGATACAATTGTTACAACGAATCCATTTCCCTCACCACAAGGTTAGCCCTTAATGAATTACAGGCCTCCTGCTACTCTCACCACAAGAATCAGTCCGCTCTAAATGAGACTAACTGACCCCTTAGAGTGTTAGGATGCAACCTTACCTTGAATCCTTACTAGACCATACAGATGGGGCACCACCATAGACACCCACTAACAGGGGCCATGGAATTACGTCCCGACCACTGAAGCACGACCCTGAAGCCCCACCTAGAGACTCCAAGGGATTATGTACTGACCACTTACCAACATATATAAACAGCCAAGAATTAACCGCATATGTCATGCATAGGAGATTCATACCAACATTCATAAACAACCCTCATTTATTGCATGTCTAACTAGTACTACCTCGTGTTACCATTCATGATAAAAGTGTCTCCCATCATATTAATATCATGTCACTGAATTACCAATCATCAATGTTCACCGTTGTTCATGCCAAATTTGTGACCACATACGTAGCCAACCCCTCATGTATAATTCACATAAGATCATGCCAAACTCACCATTTATTTCATGTAAGCCCCCCCTAAATCATGTATTCTCATCCCTATCATGCCATCATAAGGTAATCCCATTAAGTATACCCAAAGATCCACGATCGAAAAGAAAGCCAAACTGATTCACACACTCTCGCCTAGCCTCTTGCTCGGGCAGAGGAGTCTCGCTCAAGCGAGAGGGTCTCTCGCTCAGGCGAGCTCTCTTCGCCTAGGCGAAGGCTCAAAATACTGGAACAGTGGCTGTTACGTTGTCTCGCTTAGGCGAGACCCTCCTCGCCTAAGCGAGATGCTCGCTCACTCAAAATGAGTTAGTCGTCTGAGCGACCTCTCGCGCGAGAAGACCTGGGCGAGCCTCTGCACATCTCGCCTAGGCGAGGCCATCTCGCTTGGGCGAGATTATCAGTCCCCACCCACTGTTCACTAGCATAACAGATGAAACCATGCCAAACAAAGCAGCAGTACACTTCACAAAACTCAGAGAAACATACAGAACATTAAATCATATGAATCATGCACAAACAATCATGTTACCAACGATTTTGCAGAAACCCTAACTTCCCGTACCTGGAAAAGGGTTAGCGGAGACCTCGACGGCACGACAGCGAGCACCGCAGCTCTAGGAATGAACTAGAGAGCTGAAAACAGCAGAGAAAACGGAACCAAGGGGTGGATTATTACGAAACCCTAAGTAGAAATGTCAAGGAAGATCAATGGAAAACATACGAGCTAGAAAGAGGTACTTACGCGGAGTAGGAGCTGGGTTTGAGTTAGCTCGAAGGAGACTTAGGGCAAACCCTAGCAGAGCGTTCTATGAGGGAAAATAAAAGGTGACGACTGATTCTTCTGCAAGAGTGAAAGTGTGAGTTAGGACAAACTGGAAGGGGTTTTATCTTTTGGGTTAGCCTTTAGGCCCAACGGTTGTAAGGCAGCCCTTAAATATTAGGGTAGAAGAACTGGGCCTTACATATATCACTTTATTATTATGAAGTCTTTTAATTCTTTCACTAGCTTGTAAGTTTTATATTAATACACAATCATTTTCTCTTCTATATCTTTTCCGTCTTATTTCTTAATTTTCATTTTTATTATTTTCTCATTATTCTCTATAATTATCAATTATGTTTCCTTTTATTTCTTTCTACCTATTTACTCGAAGAGGGGTACGTGATTCATTTTCTACTCTTTTGACAAGTCTTAGAATATAAAACAAAAGTCGTGTAGCTTGACTATATCATAACCACTCATTCCTTAATGCAGATTGCGTACAACTTGTGAATGACAGAGCTGTGGTAAGACTCGACACTTATTGGTTGTTGACGACGAACCATAAATGTTCAACATCAAGGTTTACAATACGACAGTGAACAAGTAATATAGTGTCTTCAGACGATTTCTATTAAGGATTACTCAGAAAACATATTATATATGGTTTGTATTTTTCTATCTTACAATATTTAAAACTTAGACAATATATTTGTCGATGACTTGTTCATTTATGATAATTGTTTCCTGATAACTATTTTATACTATGCGATGAATTATTGATTTGAATGTAGGAAATATTCAGGAATTTGTAAACAATCATATAAATATGCTATCTCTTATATATCCAAGGACTTGTGAACAAAAATTCTAACAATATTTATTATGATGATTCATGGGTTTTTCTACGAATCTATCTATATTGCATGTCACTTAAAAGTCATTATATATATATATATATATATATATATATATATATATATATATATATATATATATATATATATATATATATATATATA
>Ga0214543_1003894_pt1 | contig 28667 bp, 16 predicted proteins | sample CNSS2metaG_FD_160094 | JGI IMG/M metagenome (GOLD analysis project Ga0214543, IMG submission 160094) | Root nodule microbial communities from cowpea collected in UCLA plant growth center, Los Angeles, California, USA - CNSS2 | ecosystem: Host-associated > Plants > Roots > Nodule | place: USA... | reverse complement strand
AAAAAAAAAAAAAGGAAAAAAAAGTGTAAAAAAAAAAAAAAAAAATATATAAATATATATATATATATATATATATATATATATATATATATATATATATATATATATATATATATATATTAGTAATTTAAATGGGACAAATATGGGGATAGGGACGGAAAGGATATGTTCATACTCATCCTGTCCTCATACCCAATTAATAAAATCATATATTACTTTTACATATACCTAGTCAATGCGAGTTTCTCGTCAAAATTGGGATAAGTTTGGAGAATACCCACAGAACAAGTCTATTTGTCATCCCTACCAAAGGCTTTATGGTCGAGTTGTAGCTGGATATAGCTTTTTGGTTAGGCCGTAATCGATTGTATTTATCTTTTCAATAATTCATTATTCATTCATTTACATAATTTATCTTGACATGTTTGCCCATATCAACAATCATGTAAAGGGAAACACTCAAGTTGTAGGTGTTCATCTAGGTGATGACAGTATACAACACCCTAGCCTTGAGCTAATGAAGCCGTAAAGGGTACTAGTGTGGTTTCTTTGTGTGGAGACATACAAAGTTTTCTTAATAAAGCAACAACCATAGCTTGCTTGATAACTAATTGAACTCGTGAAATTTCTTATAATGAAGCCAAAATATTAAAGTAAAAGCCTAAATGTAACAAAGTTGAATGTCTTCGGGCACATGCAAAGGAGTGGGCAAAAGAAAAAAACACTATTACCCTTCGACTTCAACAACAAGAACAATGAACTTCAAGGGGAAAATGTTGAACTTGACATATTGAACATAAGTTAGCTTGAGAAGGAGAAAGACTAGAAGAAAAACAAAGAAGCTTTAAAGGATGAAATCACCAACTCTTTAGGACAAGCTTCGACAGAGCAGTGGAGCAAGCTAGAGCTTTACGCCCTAGTTGTGACTTCTCTAATATGGATTTGTGTAAAATAGTTGTTGATGGAAAATTAGTAAAGAAGTAGGATTTTGTACTTGGTGAATTTCTAACTCTCTTTTTTGTGTTGTAAACTCTATTGCCTTTACTCATTTCCTATGTGGAACACTCTAGTATTTATCTTATCTCATTTGATAAAAAAAATGATCCAAACTTATTCATATGGCTAAGATTTGAGTTTTGTTGTTACTTATTCAATCATTTAATGATTAAAAATCCATTGTCAATCTTATGAGAATTATTACTTTAGATATCGTGGACCTTAGTAACATCCAAGGCCAAACTTTAGTTGTGTTGAGGCCATTTTGATGTCAATTGTAGTAACATAAGGGTTAGACTTCAATCAAGCTAAAGTCCATTTTGTCAATGACCCTAATAATGTTTAGGATCAAACTTTAACCAAGTTCAAGTTGTCTTATCGTTGACCGTAATAACATCTAAAGTTGGACTTCAGTCGAACTAAAGTTGTTTTACTTTGTTTTGGTCACATTTTCAATTACATTGATAACATTTAATCTATTCTTTCTTGAATTATAATTGAGCTTCAACTAAAAGCATTGATTAAAATCAAATTTTAAGTCTTGATAAATGTCAAACATTCTAGATAGATAACCCATATTAAACTGTCTAGATGGATGACTCTAATCAGACGATCTAGTTTTTTGAATTACACTAGATGATCTAATGGACTGTTCATGAGCTATGAATTTCGATGATAAGTAACTTATATGTTTAATACATAAATGCTTTATAAACATTCTAACATGTGTTTTGTGCAACCGAAAGATAATTAGTCATATAGCTTCTATAGTTGATACAAGTGATAAACATTCTAATAGACCTATGTACTATACTAGCACTTTGATTTGAAGATATTCTAGTAACTTTGGAAAGGTAAGATTTTGAGCTTAATGAAGAAGTAAATTGTTTTGAAAAATGAAAAGATAAAATGATTCATAACAATTCTAGTGGACTAAATTGTCTTATGTGCGAACAATTGGATCATGAACCACAAAATTGTCTATTGTATGGACCACTAGATTATCTTATACATAGACCCGTAGTTGTCTAATGTATGTACCACTAGATCATCTTATGTGTGGATCATTGTCTCATGTAATGCTCTAAAGGCCCATTTGGTCACTTACCATGTTAAACCTTATGCAACAAAATTTGTTACTTTGGATCGTCTGCCACACCGGATAACACCTTGGAAAAATAGGCACTACTACTATATTAGGTCATTACATGATTGAATATAGGACAAACCTGACCATAGTAATGAGATTCAAAGATACATAAATACAAAATCATAGTAAAAGTCATGGTCTTTCACAATTAAATTTCTCCAAGAACTTCTATAAACATCACCATATTTATACAACTATTGATGCTTTTGACTGTGCTCACAATGTACTATCTAATGACATAATAGATTATATAGTTGTTGATCCTGCTAATATTATAAATGATATTTCTCATGTTGCTACTGATTGTGTTTGTGGTTTTATTAGAGTCTAATAGCCCATTGTCATCTACCTTCTTCATAAAGTCTATCATCCCTAAAGCGTCTACTACTTCTATATTGTCCACCCAATCTAAATTGTCTACTCCACCTATACAGTCTACCCCTCCACAAGCATTTAACCTTCTTATATTTACCTGTCCACTATCATTTGCTAAGCAGCCATCAATGGAGCGCCATCTGAAATATGCTAATTTGGAAGATGAACAGAAGTTTTTAGTCATCTCATCTTTGTTGACATTTCTGAATATCAAGAACAACTATTACTAGAAGTGGCAGAAGACCATAATAAAACAATTGGTTAAACCTTGTCAAACATCCTAGTCCAATTTTGTATATGTATCAAATTTTGTTGGACGAACAAGAGACAGCCTCAACAAAGACTTGATCATTAGCTCTTTGATGTTGTTATGAGAAAACAGACTCTACTAGAGGTTCTCAATGAATTGAAATTGAAATAGATACAAATAAAAAGAGACATACATTTGATGCTCAAATGTTGAATAGAAGTCAGAATCATTGGCATTGGTTAGATATGACAAAAACAAACAACCCCGGAATGATCCAATTTTAGTTCCCTCGCCCTAATTATGAACAAGAAACTTCATTTGCAGCAATTAAATACTTAACAGTACGACACATCTAATAATGCAAACATAGAACAACCACACAGTAGTGGATTATATGAACATGTGTAAAAGTATTCAATTCCAATTACTCGAGTTGGGAAATGTTCAAAGAAAGCGCTCCCACCATTATGTATATCATAAAATGATCAATACATTGTGTTATCTCGATTTTACAAGGCACAACCACCTCCCCTTCCAGAAAACATCTATATCTAGCAACAAATGAGAAACCCATGTTACAATTTGCACAAAACCAACCCAACTTGATTGATTAAATACATCCTCGTATATCCAAATGGGCATGCATTCTTATAACAAGCCTGTGCTTCCAAATGGATTGTTCTGTGGGTGAGAAACAGCATTGGGGGGGAATGCTCCAAATCCTGCATCCCCAAATGGGTTTGCTGGGTTCATCAACATATGCTGCTGCTGCTGTTGTGGCTGTGTCTGAGGTTGAAATGGTTGGTAAGGTCCAAAAGGATTTGCTTGATGTTGTTGCATTGCTGCCATTTGAACAGCAGGCGGGGGAGGGACGCTGCTTGATAAAGCAAATGGATCCTGAACTTCAAATGGATTTGGGGCTGGTGCTCCGTATATTGGTTGTTGAGAAGATCTGTATGCCGCTTCATCGTATAAGCTATTAAGAGTGAGAGAGTCCAATCCACCAGCCTGACATTCAATCATCAAAGTATGACAACACAGCTCAATTATACATCTCATCATTCACTATGGACCATCTACACTGATGTTCCCTACCCTATTGGTGTCAGAAAAAAGCCTATGTTCACAGATCAAACGTCTCAAGATACAAGATTGATACCCTTAGTTCCTTCTTGTAACGCATACGTTCAAACACTGAATTAACACCAAATCTTATGCATCACCAATTTATGTAATATATATTTATGATTGTGTCATCAAATAATTTATTGAACAATGTAATTTTCATTGGTTAATCGGTTGAATATTCATGCTAAATATTACAAGTGTTATGGTTAGAAATCACATAATACATTGATATTGGGAGCCAATAAATAGAGTGGAAACTAAATTTTTTATTGATATGAAAGTTCCTTTGTGATCTAAATTTTACTTGATGTCTGCTTATAATCCAACTCCGAATTTTTTACGTAGCTTTCAATTGAGAAACTTTTCACAAAGATATCAATGAATATTTATATTAACAATCTAGAAAGGTCACGTGAAGACCTACCAATTGTCTCTCATTGGCTGCAGAAATATCGGTACTTGGAGTGCTGACCAGGGCAAGCTCCCATCCAGTAGGATCAAAATCTTTTGTTTGAGCAGCAGTTGAGTTAAAAGCTGATGGGGTGCCTATGAGCACAAAACAGTCACATTTCATAGGATGAAGAAAACAATCCACTAAATGTTGCTAAGCAGCAGAGCCTTTGAGAAGAAGATACAAACAAAACTCACCAGTTTCAGTGGGGACTATGGCTAGGGCAAGAGCATTTCTTTCCTCTATGAGGGATGCATCAGGTGCAGTGTCATTCAGTCCCTGCAACAAGGACACAATAAGGAAAATAAATCGTAAAAAGCCATATACCTTTAGGATCCAAAAGCCTACCAGCAGGTCTCCAGTTTCAAAATTGTTATGAGAAGGTGGTGGAGGAGGAGGTGCAGGTTCAGAATCAGAGACAACATTATTGTCAACCGGAACTGGTGGGGGCTCCTGTTCTTCAACAGATGGTTTGGTATCTTCAATTGCAAGAACTTCTGGTCTGTAAGTCAATTGTAGCTGTTGATACAACAGAATTAATTAGTGGCTAGAACTAGAATGTAAAAGAAACATGGAAAAATATACATTGTTGTCCAACAAAAATTCAGTTTAACACAATCAAAACAAAACCAATTTATAAAGGAAATGTGACACCTACGCTCTGCATAAATTAAATAAACAATACTAACCAATGGTTCACTTGGAACTGTAACCACTCGTGGTGCCTCCTTAATGTACTCTTCCATGGTTGTAAGAAAAGATTGTGGAGGCTAAAGAATCAACAATGCAAACAATCATAAGTCCATATAAAAAATGAACAGGAAAAGCTATATAAATCACAGTATGAGATTTCATACTTCTCTTAAGGCAGGAAACTGAAAATTCCTAGCAAGTTCCAACCCTTTGCAAACATCATAGAAATCAGATAGACTTGCTGCCTGCAACAATTTGGGCGTTTTAATACAAGCACCACATCATGAAAGTAAAATGAAAAAGCAAAGTATTTAAAAAGCAATACAAGAAGCAAAATATCACCTGTTGACCTGCACGTTTGTAAGCTTCAAGGGCTTTGATAGCTTCGTGTCTGGGCATCTCAAAAAACTACAAGGAAATTATTATTTTTCAGTAGATAAGTTATTTAAATTTGATACTCATTGCATAAATAAGGATAAGCAAATTTACCTTATCAACAAGATTGATAATGCCATCATTAATAGCACAATAAATCTTAAAGCTCTCTTTCAGTACCTAGAATGAACAAAAGCAAGATCAATATCAAGTTGGTCATCAGTTAAATCAGCCCCAAATTAACAGCTATTTTTCCTAACGACGAATCATTTAAAATAATCACAAATTGTCACCATGCTGTCGTTCCTTTCCTAAACAGACTTTAATATGGAAACAATTGAATTGAAATCAGTTCCAACTATCAACAACGTAATATTTATGATAGTCTCGGTCCCGATCATACTTCAAATACTAATCCCAACATTCACATTTCAAATGTTAAATCCATATAAACAGAAATCAAAGAAAAAAAAAATCAATAAGCTCAAGATCAATATGCTGAGAAAAAACTAATGTAACATTCTGATACGTTTATATATTTTATCTGTAAATGCTAAATCCCTGGCTCAAAACAAAAAAGAAATTTAGATAGAGACAAAAATGCATATACCAGAGCCAAAGCATATTGTATCACATAATTGCTAACAGCTGCTCCTTCTGGCTGCAAAATCAAGAACATGATCACATTGTTTTATCAGAAAAAAGCACCATTATATAAATCAATAAAACAAATTGATATAAAATGGTCAACTTAAAAAAATAATAAATAGATAGACAGTTTTACCCGGCAACCAACAAGGCGATGCAGCAGCTGCTGCAAAGCAGGCAACTGCTCCAATAGCTCCTCACTATCCAAATCCCTGGTCTTGCTGTGCCCCTGCTTGAAAGAACAGATAAACACGAAGATCTTCAAAAACAAACACAATATAAAAAATATCCAATAAATCCATACTAAACATATTTAGAAGTTTTTAACGTCAATCAGCATGTAAGACAATTTAAATAACAATGTGCACAATTCAAATAACGTAAATAAAAGTATTTTAGTGAATTTCTTCCACCCTAATGAATTAACTTATTTACAAAGAAAACTAAAAGCTATACATACTGTTTCAAAATTTCTAAACAAACTTCAATTATCCATGAAGCACCAACCACAACACCGATAAAGGAACATAAGATTCCACAACTCCACGTGTGTGTGTGTGTGTGTATGCGGGCGTACACGTATTTTGACTATTGAATTAAGATTATATATCACCTTTTAAACGTAAAGTTGTTTACAGTTTTCAGATGATAATAATCCTCACACAGAATATGAAGAGGAAAACAGGAGTCATTTTTTACAATGCATGCTTTACAAAATAATTTCAACATAAAATGTGTTAGATATATTATGGATCCATTTCGTATATGGGTTTGGCATCATCCCTGCATAATGCTTTGTATGATATATTTATAAATGTTTCTCAGTTGTGCATATACACTCAAGGGATTTCTTTCTACATTTGTATGATATATGTATAAATGTTTCTCAGTTGGGCATATACACACAAGGGGATTTCTCTCTACATGATATCAAAGTGATGGTTTCTGCCTCTTGTGAGCTTATTTGGCTCAAAAGTTGCTTAAAGAACTAAGATTTGGGAAATTACATGATGACCATCATTTGTGATAACCAAGTTGCTCTTCATATTGCCCCAAATTCAGTATATCACTAGAGTACCAAACATATCCAGATTGATTGCTAATTCATCTAAGAAAAGATTTTAGCAAGAGATATTACCACTCATTTTGTTAATTCTAATGATTAGCTGGCAAATATCTTCACCAAACCATTGTTGAGCCCACATATGTAACATGCTTGGTGCATATGATTTATGCATGCTTCAACGTGAGGAAGAGTTTAGATATATTTTGTATATGGGCTTGGACCCACCCTATGTAATGCTTTATATGATATATGTATATGTTCCTCATTTGTGCATATACACACAAGGGGGTTTTATCATATGAATGCGTACACATATCCCTTAAAAGAACTACTTAAGTCCTATAATAACTAGTCAAACAAAAAGTTGCTAAGAGAGATCATTTTAAAATAAATCTTATTGTTTGTTTATAATATAATATAAATTGAATTTTTTAATTATTTTATAGTGTCCGAGAGGTGCCTGGCCAAAAATAGGTGTCAGCTTGATATCTTAGCCAATGGCCTAGCTATGTCAGACACAAGAAAAATATTTTTTTTCATTTAGAGACAACTGTGTCAGTGTCTGAGAAGTGTTGGCCACACAACACGCACTTGATTTGCCATGCCAGTGCTTTCTAATGATTAGTCCTTAATATAGGTAACTAGGTAATTAGGTAATTTGCAATGTACAGTGCTCCCTTATGGCACGGAAGTCACAAATTCAAATCCTGGAAATAGCCTTTCTGCTTGCAAGGATAAGGCTTCATATGTCTACCCACCTAAAACCCGCCTAGATCTGCTGCCATGCACTGTCCTTTGACAACAATGATCACCATGACAGGAGAAGGAATCCAATAGAATCATTTTGGTTTGCTGGGATCCAAATCCAAATTTTCTATGGTTTCACAAATAATTGGATTAAATTTCTAAAGATCCCCCCACAGATCTCTAATTCTAATAGGCAAATATTAAAGGACCCAACTAGAAATTTTCATACTATGAAAACCGATTGCCAACTTTTAAATTGCAAGGACTAACTTGAAAATCAAAAGATGCCAGAGGAACCTACAATATAAATTGACCTGCTAAAATATTTCAGTATAATTGAAAGATCAACCGTAATAGAAGCCAAACATAGTTAGGTACACAACACAGCATTTTAGATAAGTAGCGAGTCTTATCAGACTAGGAGGGGTAGCCTACTTTTGGATGAAAGAAAAACGTCGAGAACAATAAGAAGCAAGGGAGAACAAAGACTTAGAATGCACCATTGCAGTTCAATCTTTTTCCATGTCTGGTATAGCAAACGTAACTCTTAAGTTTGGAATGAAAATACACCCTAAACATACAAAGCATATATACATACAAAGGGCCGATTCCCCCCAAGGTAAAAGATACCCTATAATTTTCTATGAACCCAAAATAGATCATGCACATAGATAGTTAGGTACACATTAGCACTATCTTTGTCACCGACACACTGATCACTCCAATGTATCTGTGTCGAAGATGTATCTGACACAAATACATCTACAAATATGCATTTGAACCATTTCAGTAACTAAAAAATGCAGATAAGATATCATGCACAATATGAATATCAGCCAAGGCACAATACGCATATCAGCCAATATGCGTAACAGTTTTACAATAATAATTGATAGTAACGCATAATAACTTTAAAATGCACAATTCACATGACAGTTTTAAAATGCCCAATACTTATAACAACTTTAAAATCAGAATAGATAGTTGTGGTTTTGAGGAATATATTTTCTTTATTTTTTGAAATTGAGAGAATATAATATAGTGGGTAGATAGCCAGAGATACAATAACAACCTTAAAGACATTCTTATATACGTGAAACTTTACTTTCAGTTTTCTATTCAAGCCGTACAGCAAGTGAAAATCATTTGATGCCATGTGCAGCCATGAAAACTACTTGAAGCAAATATCAAATTGTTTATTCTTCTGAAACCTATTTGAAGCAGTGCAAGATGGAAAACTATTTGATGCGGATTGGTGCTTGTATTCAAATTTTTATTCTTGTTACAAGGGAGAGCTTGACACAATCCTAAGGTATTTTTCTTTCCTTTATAGACTAATTCTTTCATGTTCTTTCCTACTACTTTTCTATTATTTATTTTATTTATTTTTAAACAAACAATATTTTATTTACGATGACTAGGTGAGTAAAGAAAACAGCAACAACAATCCAATTTATTCTAGTTCTAACTCAAAAATTCTAAGTTCCTTAAAAATATGTTCAACTTGTTTATACTCCTTTATGGGCTTATATTAGTTTATTAGACAGTCAAATAGAAGGAGGGGAAAACAAGAGACGGCCTTGTAATATTTGACAAAAACCTTTTGAAGTTATCACTCTAGAGTAAAGGCCTATTGATTGAAAATTTATGAGACTGGAATTGGTGTGTGATGACATTCCAATGATGAATATTTGATAGAATTGATTGTTGAATTGGCTAAAAATAGAGTGAAACTCGAACATGTTCCCCTTATCCACTAAAGATAGACACAAAAACTTCATTAAAAAAGAAGGAAGAGTGGCCCTCTAGAAAGGGCATTTGACTTCTAAGATAGAGAAAATCTCAAAGCTCTCGCAGCTAGATGTTCTATTCTCCTAGGTTAGCTTGTAACCTTGCAAGAAACCCCTATTATGTAATCTCTGATGGATGAACAAATTCCCAAGACCTTTAATTAATTTTATGGCCACTAGTGAGGGGGTTTCCATTTTTTCAAAAGTTCTTGATGCTTCTATTTAAATAAAAATAAGCATTACATTTATTTCCTAAGTTCTTTTGGACACCTTTGTTGCGTACACATATATGTAGCAAAGTATATTGAATGAAATAATGTCGTTTATGGTGAATCAAGCTGGAGCTGTCTGGATTACAGAAATGACTAATGATAATTCTTTTATTAGGAACTTTATCACAAACCACTCCACTAGATTGGCTATTTTAACCATTTGAATTTGCTTGTTGCAGATACACATTTTGCATCTCTTATAGTGATGATGAGACGATTTAATTTTTTGATACATTCTTTGCAATTCATGGTTATTAGCAAACAAAAGACTTCTTATAGAGAGGACGATATGGACAAGGCCCAAGCTCTTAAAAACTTAAACAAAATTGCATATAATTTTAGCTTTGAATGAGCCCAGCCTATATATGACATGCCTAAAGTTTGTGATACAAATACCCCCCCGCTTCATTTGGTCTATGAGATGTGGGAAATACGATACAAAAAAGTGAAGACATGTATATAGGAAAGAAGAAAAAGAAGAAAATGATACATCAACATTTTATGAAGTCTATAATGTACTCATAGGACTAAAAGTTGCACCCCTCTCAATTGCATGGCTCACTCCTTGAATCCTAGCCAAATTTATCCTACTAATACTCATCTTTTTAATACTTTATAAGTAAATAATTGGAAAGTTACTAATTTTTATGATATTATTTTTTTCTAAATTTATATTTATTGGTACTGTAGTGAAGAATGGCATCAAGAGACTTCAAATACGATCCCCAACATGAGGAGGAAGAGAATTCTAGGGAGAGGAAAAAGTATCTGAAAATATTTTTCATAACTAATTAGAGGATAGAAAAGAGGTCGCACTTGAATATGCTGACTTCTCATCAAAATCAAAGAATTTAATTCTTTGAACATAGGTGGATATTGTATATCCTAAATCTTGGTGGGTGATGCATGGTTCTTCTACACCTCTCCTTCAAAAGCTAGCATTGAAGCTCATTGTGGAACCTTGCTCATCATCTTGTGGCGAAAAAAATTGGAGTACCTATTCATTCATTCACTCAATAAAAAACAAGTTGACTCCCAAAGGAATAGAAAACTAGGTTTATGTGCATACTAATTTGTGACTTTTGGCTAGAAGAGAAGAATATAACAAGGGGAACACTAAGAAGTGGGACATTAGTGGAGATGTATGGAATGACATTTATGATTTTAGAAACCTTAGAGTAGCAGCATTATCTAGATATGGACAATGATGCTCAAGGAGGGGATGAAATTGATATTATTCCTATTTCTAGGCAATAGACAATTAGTTAGTAGTGATTTACAATTTCTATTTTATATTTAGCAATGTTTAAAACTATAAGTGTCACTTCTAGATCATATATACATTTGAGCTTAGTATATTTAGTAATGATTTTCAATTTTAGTATGGTTTTAAAAAAAAAATACAATATGATTTACTTTATTTTGTTAATTATATATATATATATATATATATATATATATATGCATGAATACACACTTCAACTATATCTAAACATATCATATCCTATATTTTTCAAGATGTTGCAAATCGCCATATCAGTGCTATCCGATACTCATATTGTATTTGGAAATAAAGAAAAGAAAGAGTTATCTTACTTGAAAGGAATAATTTATTGTTTTGTTAATTCCACTGAAACAGTACATCAACTTCTCTATGTATAGAGATCTCAAACCTTAAAATAATAATTACAAGAGATCTCTAAGAATCCTCTAAAAGCTTCTAATAACTTCTAGTAATACATTTAATATATTACCAACAACTTTTAATATTGCATTTAATATTCAATTAACAACAATCTTATTGCTTGACTGAAAAATGAACAGAACAAGCAGAAAAATCTCTCCTCCAATGGTTTCGCCTTACAACCACAGTTTTGTTTACCCAACCTTAACATATTTTAACACTCCCTTCTACCCTCTTTCTATTTAAGCTGAATCCCTGTCCCTCCAAGATCCAACCTCTCATTATGATACTTAGATACCTCTAAAACATGCGTGAAATACACACACACACACACACACACAAAGGACTTCTTTCTTGCCAAAAATATGCAGTTTCCAGATAAACATTTGCAAGGGTAACAGATACACCAAATGTTAAAACCAAGAATCCACAACTGTCACATAACGCAGAACAAGTTGGCTACTATTTCTAAACTAGACCAGAAAAAGCTATATACTACCAGTTATCCCAAAAGAGTATGATAGATGTTTATTGATATTACCTTCTCCTGCCCTTGGGCAGGTTTGGGTAGACGCTCAGCTTCAATATCATACTTCAGAATCCGAAAACATTCAAGTCTTTCTTCTAAAAATAGTGCATAAGTACGTACCCAGGCAGAGCAATCCCAAGCTGCAAGCAAATAAAATCATACAAGCAAAAGATTATATAGTGCAGTTAGAAACTTAACTTAAGTCCATATGAAAGTTAAAGAACAAAATATAAAGATGATGTGGTAAGAAAAAATTAACCAATTGGGCTAGAGTCATCCTTGAAATTTGAAAGCTGGAGAATCCGTCCTCTCTGTGAAAAATTCAGAAGTTCTTCTCTAAAAGTAGGATCACCCTCCCTTAATAACCTATGGATGACTATTAGTGTTTTCAATGCCACCTGTGAACAAGACAGAGGTAAGTGAAACATAACCTTTCCTACATCTACATCTACATCTATATATACTTACGTATGCATTATACAATAATAATGAGAAACTGTGTTAAAAATACAGAACACAGAAAACATACTTTATGCTCAAAATTGACATTGCTTAGCCTAGGCATAAATTGAGTAAATATTAGACGCTCAATTGATAAATCAATAATGAAAACATCTAAAGCAAAATAACTAAACCTTGTTGGTTGTATTTTAGAACTTCCAATGCATTACATGTACAAGAATTTCCCATGTTTTTAACAAATAACTGAAAAAAAAAATGAGAAAAAATAATGGTCTTTTGTTTGATGGAATACTATTCTCTCCCAAACAGCTATAGAAATTAACTACTAAGGGGGTAAAAAATTGTTTTCAACATTCCCATCACAGAAGTTTAACAAGATGAACAAAATGAAAATAAGGTGGCATTTACTTAGTTATTAGTGAAAACTTATCAACTGAAAATGAAAACTAAAAAAGAAAAAACAAAGAAATTCTGACCCTCGGATCACTGCTTGCTTGATCCTTCAATGACATGTAAGAAATGCAGACACTGACAGACAACCTCACACAATGATGGGAAATAGTGATACAATTTCTTGGCACACAATAATAAACTTATAAGAGAAACCTATCTAAACCAGTGCATAGCAAATTTAACAAAACGTAAGCAAAATGCAGTTGTAGCAGTAATAAGAAAAATAATAAGAACTGGAATCATCAAACAATTAGATCCACAAACACATCTTCAAGCAAAACGGATTTGAATTCAATCATTCATAAAAAATATATATATATTTCAGTATATGGCATCATGTAGGCCACATGCCACAAGTCATCATCGAAATTCAGAAATAGCACAAATCCAACACCAGACCATTAGAGTGCGGGATCAAATACGTATTAGGTTCACATTCATGCAATTTCACATCATGAATCCTAATAAGAATTTGACAGCGATGAACTACTTCCAAATTTTGTATCACATCTTCTGACACCAATCTCTATTTTCTCTTTTCCTACCAAGAGGAATAGAAAAACCAAGAAATGTCGCAAGCCTAACAACATCAATCCATACAGTAAATAAACAATCCAAGCACAAGAAAGTACATGTAAACCATTCATCGAAAACTCAAACAAAATCAAATTGTACACCAATCAAGCGATCACATAAACTATGTCAACATCATTATCATCAATCCTACCGTCCAATTGCGCGTCTTTGCCAACCGCCGGGAAAGGGCGTGAATACAGTAAGCCACATCAGCCCTAGGTCGAACAGCAGACGTGGCCAACAGAATCTCTACAACAAACCCGTAAAAAGATTCAACTTCATGAACATCTTCTCTCCATACCAAACCAAAAAGAAGATCAAATAAATTCGGATCTGAGACCCACAAATCACTCACTTCTCAGGTGCCTCTCTTTGGGGGGACACTCGACGTGGTTCGTAGCTTTGACTATGGCAACATCCAAATCCTAAAATTGGGAACGAAAATCAAACATGCACCCCCAAATAGGCAAAATTGATAGGAAAAAAGCAAAGAAAGATCCTATCTTTGGAAAGATGGATTACCGCGTAATCGCTATTGACATGGGCAAGACCCACTTTGGTGCTGTCCTTGATCGCACCGTAGGCTCTCCTCCAAGACTGAAGCGTACCCATCTCCGATCTCTCGAGTTTCTCTCTCTAACGCGTGGTGGGTGTCGATCAAGAGAGAGAAAGTAACGAACTTCGATCGGAGAAAGCCCGTAAGACTCAGCGCAAGTGAAGAATCAAATCCAGTTCCGACAACCTTGGCTTTTTGCGGCCCCTCTTTCGCTGTGAATCATCATCGGTTTTTTTTTTCTTTTTCTTTTTTAATAACTTTCTTTTTCTTATAGTTATTATTTTATTTTATTTTATGATGACGATGATGATATGGTATTATTAGCAAGGGTCGGTGTCTGCAATAATTGGTATTTAGTTAATGTTAACTATTTGCAATGAAGGGCATTGAATATGTATATGTGTGTGTTATGAAACTAAATTTTGGTTAATGAAAGGGGCAGAAGTAAATTTGTGGTTGGCCTCACTCCACAATCACAACTGAAGTGCTAATTAAGGAATGCCTGTCTCCAACTCCAATTATTCAGAAACTATCATTATTTTCTTTTAAATTGTGGGATTTTATTAAATTTTAAAAGAGTTAAATGTTGCATTTTTAAAAAATGAAAGGATTTGATTCAACTTTTATTAGAAGAGAGACTAAATCAAATTAACAAATAAATAAATAATAGCACTCAAGAGGTAATAAAGTCCAACTTTTCAAATTAGTTTTGACTATTCAAAGTTTATGAATCTTCATTGAAAATAAAATGTTCCATTTTATATTTAATTTTGTTAAAAATTATATTTTAAAAATTAATGTAACAAAATATAATACATGAATAGAAAAAACAAAAAGCATTATCAAGTTCAAGTTTTACAAATGAAAAAGATATATTACTGAGGAAAGATTCTGGTAAAAAAACCTCTCGATTTTAGTTTTTCGAGAAATTAACGATGATAATTTAGGTTTCTATGATATCATAAAAAAATAAAAAAATAATGAAATGTGAATTCGGTAGTTTTAATGCATATGATACAGTTATAAAAACCGCATATTATAATATCATCACAAACTTTAAAGTTCACATTCATTGGGATGCGGACAAGGGATCAGACTGACTTGACAATTCAAATAAGATACAAAGTTTGACAGCCATCAATAAACACAAAGCTAAATCAAAGAATTTCAGAATTTCATAATTTTGAGAAAATTATATCTAATTTTAATTATTTTATTTGTTATGTGTAAAACATAATTTTAATTGTTTTACTATTTTGATGAAGATTATTTCAATTATTCATAAATAAAAATTATTTTAATATTGAATATAGTTTATAAGTAAATCATCATTTAATAATATCATTTTCTTTATTTTTCTATCAAAACTCATAATATTTTTAAATTGATGTTGACATAAAAATTTAATGTTATTAATAGTATTTTTTATATTTTTTTCAATTAATGTCACTTAAAAAGTTCTCTTTAACTCATCTAAAAGAATTTGAGTTAAAGTTTGGTTGAAAGTTTCCTGATTTGATAATAGGAAAACATTTAACCAACTTCTTTAGAAAAAAATAATAATAGTGGGATTAATAGAAAAACAATTTGCAATCACATTTATTCAAATATTACCATAGAATATGTTAATTAAGAAATATTGTTCAAATCAGTTAAAAATATTATCATTGCTTTAAAAAATTTGATTAAAGTTGATCGAGAAACAACCTTAGTTTACATGTTTGAAAAAGAGAGAAAAACATGAGAAGAATATGAATTTGTATTTTAATTCTCTTTTAAAAAAATTTGCAAAAATATTGTATGATGTAATCTTAGGGCTTAATGGGTTTACTTTCTTAAAGTACTCAAACATGTATTTTCATAATAACTCTCATTCCCAAATTAATACAAATAATAACAAATAAACTACAATGTAAAAATATAAGGAGAAAAAAAATACAAATGTGTTTATATTATTCGTCTAATCACTCGGACTATGTTATATTCTCATATTGAATTTTATTAAACAAACAAATATTGTGAAGTATAAGGTGGGTATCCTTTGAATTTATAATCATTTCTAACTAGCTGTTTAATTAATTTTTAGGCTTGTAGTTACTTTTGACTAACTCCTCTAGTATTATTTTGACTCTCAATCACTCTTAATTAATCTCATTCGAGTATTCTTTTAACAACTCACTTTGGACCTAACTTAAGTATTCTTTCGATAAATCACTCCTAGTTCAATCAAGTATTTGTTTACAAGTCACTCCTTACTAAAGGTGTCATTTAGGTCCATGACCCATGGGTTGACCCTGGACCTCTCTAAAACTAAACCTCATTTTTTTAGCACATTCAATAAGACACCTTTCTAAATCCCGAACCCTAAAAGCCTCAGTGAAGGGGGTTGGGACAGGGTTAGGGTGGGGTTGGCCTCCTAATACTTACTTTACCTCAGTTTTTCACTTTTTTAAGAACTTTTTATTATGAATGCTTTGTTCAAACCTCAAGTTTCTCTGTCTATCTGAAACTCCTTCATCTTCTTAGTGTTGGTGGTCTCGGTCCTTTGAGGTTCTCATTCTTCCACGACGGAACCAAGTTTCTTTGTTTTCTCTCTTCATCGAACGTGAATGGGCTCACCTCCTTCATCATCTTCGAGGGCACTCACAATTCACAAGTGGTACAGACTCCCTTCAATTGTGTTGCTTCGTTTTCTTTTTCAGCTCATTAGAGTGATGATAAATGTTATTTGGTGTTGTAGATTCTCCTTTTGCTTCTGCAATTGAAAGGGTACAAGGGTTGTGCTTCATCCAAGTAGGCCAATTACTATTGCTTTAACAATTAACAGTTAAAAAATTGTAAAACCCATATTCTATCTCTATCTTTTTATTGCCCGTTATCGTGGAGATGATCCTTTCTCATTGGTTTCAATTTTCTCACCACATTATTGTTATCAAAATTTTCTTTTCTTGTCTTCATTATTAAATTTCCATGAATGAAAAATAATATATCTAGAAATTAGGTGTGAGTGAAAGAAACACTTAGTTGACACCATTATCGCAACATAAGCTTCCTTCATAGCTTTTCCACGAAACAAAGATATATGGATATATAGCAAGAGAAAAAAGTGTGCTTGTGCTTAGTGTTGTATTTTTTTTCTTGGAAAAGAAAAAGGTTTTGACATGACATTGAGCTTTTTGGAAAAATCTAAGCCAATTTGAATTTGTCATGTTGGAAAAGGGAAATGCTTTTCTCTTTCGAAGCCCAAATGCGAGATTTAATAATTGAAGTCTTTTCATAGAGCTTCAAATCTGCAAATTTTTTATTATTCCTTTCTCTTAGCACTTCTTTGAGCCTCCCTAATAATTTTTGGTGTTTTAGGCTCACTAGGGTGTTTCCTTTTCTATGTTCTTATTGTAGACTTCACATTGGTTGTTATAGATTGCAAGACTAGTTATCTCAACTTGTGTCAACATTCTCTTCATTACTCTATAAGCTACTCTAGTTGTGGTAACAATTAGATTAATATAGTAAACTAGGCACACAAAATTCAAAATTGTCACTTTCCCCCCCTAAATTGTATTCTTCATTTTATATGACTTAAATTAATGTTTCATAAAGTTATATAGAAGGAAGACCCATTAAAAATATTGTTCATTTAACTATGCAGTTGTGTAATAGCTTCTAAATATGTCAATGACCAAACTTCTACAGATGCAAGTCATTCAGGAAATGTTGCCAATGTATATGGAGCTTTTAGCAATGCAATACAGGAAATAATTAAAGAGAGTAATGGTGCAATCACAAACCACAAACTTGTTCAGAGGGCACGAGAAGAGCTCAAGAGGACAAGTTTCACTCAAAAACCATGTTGATGCTCCTATTGTGTGTTGATTTGTGTTTTTCTGATGTAGAGAATGAGAGAATAATGTGTTATTTACTTGTTTATAGACTGCTTGTGTATTGTTGTGTATGTTAGGACTATGTTTTGATTGTGCATTCTTTTTTATGGAATCATGATGCTAGAAAGAACCTGATTTTGATTTGGGTAAGAATGAAGGGAGTTGTTAGTGGTGGTGACAACGTTTGGCTACTTTTAGGGTCTATGTTTTGAAGGTGTTGTTTGTAGTTTTTATTAGTGTCGGGGAGAAAAACTAGCCTAAATATGAGTGGCATTTTTCTGTTCAGAAATCTAATGGTCTTTTATGCACTCAAGAACCATCAAAGTGACAAGATGATTTTTAATAATTATACTAATTAAATAATTTTCATACTTAATTATTGACATATTTTTATTATATTGCCAACTATAATATATGTAGTGTAAAAAAATAAATAAAATATGCAGCGTAAAAATATTATTTTAGCATTGAGTAATAAACTTAAATAATATGAGTTTATCTTGATTTTATTTAAAAAGGAAGCCACATGGGTTGACCTTGACCTATATGACTTTTATGGATATTTTGACCTTGACGACTTTTTGAATGGGGCCTTTTTTATCTTATGAACTTTTTTTAGCCCTAACCCATGTGAGCCAAGGCCAAATCTTGTACAATGGGCCAAATTGACAAGTCTACTCCTAACTCAATCAAGTATTATTTCTACAAATTACTCCTAACTCACGTCAGTATTCTTTTTACATGTCACTTATGGCTTAACTAAATATTCTTTCCACAAGTCACTTATGGCTTAACTAAGTATTATTTCTACAACCCACGGTTGGCTTAACCAAGTATTCTTTCCTCATGTCACTTTTTGCTTAATCGAGTATTCTTTCAACAAGTCACACGTACCTCGAACCAAGTATTCTTTAAACAAGTTGCTCTTGGCTCAACATGAATATTCTTTAAACAATAAGTCACTCCTAACAAATAAATGCCTTTGCGATCAACAAATTATGATATATGTTCACTAGATAAAGGTAATGTCTTTCAATGTATACAAGGTTTAAGCTCTCTTTACTAATTTGCTAGAAAACACAAGTAGTGTTCTATATGAAAATTTTAAGGATGCAGAAAATTGACTAGTATTATGGCACTATGCAACATGGCATCTCTCTTTCTTCTTCTTGAATTGTTTTATATATAATATGAAGTAAATAGTCTTTGCCAATATGTTCTAGTTTAATGTTATTCTTGCACCTGATCAACTTGATTGTGAAGGATTCATTAAATGCTCTTCATGCATAATTAAATGCTTATTCATTCTTTTATGTAACCTCCTAGTAGTTAAATGTATGTACTTATCTCTTCTTAGACAATGTGTCTTTACTTGAGTATGTCTAAAGTGTAAAGTAGTACAAAATAGACAGCCCTTCCAAAGTTGACAATGTTAACGTCAGGGAATTGTTGAAGAAAAGTAGTTTTAGGTATTTATCCAAAGGGTCATGTGATATTACTTTTGCTATGAAAAAAGATATTCTTTGTATACGAAAGTAACAAACATCTCCTACAACAAAGAATAAGCATATATATGTCTTTGTGTAATACAAGATTAAATCTAATAGCTTAAAGCATATCCATTCTTTATCATGTAAAACAAGATTGTACAATCTTGTATTGTTGAACAAATGGAACATTTATGTATTATATGATTTTTCGTTGAACTAAAACTATCATCTTACAAATGAAGCATGTCCTTTTTTATATTTAGTTGTTTTCAACACTTAATCAAAATTATAGAATGTTGAACTTTTGTTCTAACAACATGGGTGTAAAAGTAATCTCAACATCATCAGAAAAAATAATATTTTTTTTATCACCGTTCATTGAGAAACCCCAAGCTACATTTACTATAAATATAGAAATAGAATGTATTAACAAATTTACTTAAGTACCCATACTTAAATTTATGACACATGTCCTTTTCGTTTTTAGTTTTCCTTTATTGTCCATCCTCTTATGCAAACACATGTCTAAAAAGTTGTTCTTTTGTCATTCAAAATTTTGTTGTAGAATGGCGTTAACATTGAAGTGACGGGGTTGTGTTTTCAAATTCAAACATTTGCAAAAAAAAAAAACCTTTTTCAAGCTTTCTCCAACAAATTTGTTTCATTTCTTTGTATCTCAAACCCAATCTTCCCCTCCTCTCCTTACCTTTCCTATTGTATTTTCGATTTTCTTCACTTGCCCACCATTTTTCGTCAACCTTATTACAAATTTCTCTTCTTTCTTTTTTCAATTTATAAAAGCTTTTCTTTTTTCGATCTTTCGCTTCCTCTTCACTCATCTTAGGTCGAGGTAAAAGTTTCGTTATTCCTCTGCAGATTTGGGGTACGGTTTTTGGGTGTTGTGTGTACTGCTCTTGAAGTGGTTTCTAGATTATACATCTTCATTGTGGTTGTGGGTTTTTGCAAGGAGTTGATTCTTTTAGGATTTATGGTTCTATTGATTTTTTTTTCCATTTGGAGTTGCGGTTACGTGTTGTGCCTTATGTGTTATGCATTTATGTTGTGGGTTTTTAAGAGAAATTCATTATTTTAGAGGGTTTGTGGTACTGTTTGATTTTTTGTTTTAGAGTTGTTATCCATTGTGTTATGTGCATTATGATTGTGGTTTTTCTTGATGTGGTTCTATTTCATTTTTTAGAATTTAGGGTTAGATTGTTGTTGTGTTTAATACACTATTAGTTTGGTTTTAAGTTATTATGTTTAGGTTTTAAGTTCCATGGTAGAAGAGTCAAAAGGTAATTCTGTCTTTAAACAACACCAAATTAAACACAGTCTCCACTCAATGAATGATGGAAATTTCCCGTAGGTTTGAACGGAAGCTGTTGCTGGGGTCTTGATATGGGTTTCATGGTTACTGATATGGGAAAAATGTTATCTTTTTCTTTCTGATTTTTTATTTATTTTAAGTTTGCTTTCTACCTATATTTTGATGGTTGTATTTAATAATGGAAATAAGCATGTGTATGATTGTTGTTGGATTGATTATGTGAGTGATGGATATGTTACGACAGTGCCACTCCCCAACCTATAGAACAATGCATGTGTTATGATTGTAGTGTATATCTCCACAATGTGTTTGGATTTAGTCGTCTTTGTTCTCTGAAGAGAAACTCAGTGGACAAATGGAGTGATTAAGTTGGAGCTTTTGAAATTTGGAAAAGGAAACAACGAAATTGACGGCTTTAATCGTTCTTTTCTTCCATTCTTATGCTTGAAAATTTACAATTTTAGTGACTACTACATGTTTTTATAAGTGAAATCAAGTTAACAATGGTTTGAACAAAGAATAGTTTCTTTCACGTCATATATTATTATTTTTCTTTCTTTTTGTTGAAGTCTTTGATCCATGCTTTAGGGATTTGCAAAAGGTAGCATATAATTTCATAACACTCATAAGACAAGGTGCATTTGGCCCTGTTTGTAAAGCTCATATGTCTAATGTGCAAACTATTGCAGTTAAAGTTCTTGATAATATTTTTTTTAGTCCTTTGGCATGAGAAGAAGGTTTGATAATATTTATTACAACCTGAAAAATAGTTTCTTAATATGAAATACCTTTGTACAATTTCTTCTATCTAAACTTAAATAATTGTCAACTTGGCATGTTTTCATTGTATATAACTTCAATTGGTAATAACAGTTGTGTAAATAAATGGTCTAATTATGTTCATTATTTAGGAGTAGTAAGATAATGGATTTTGTCACTAGGATAAAACAAAGTTGATCTTCCTAACCCACATGGGCCTTGTGAACATTTTTATAAAAATTAAAGGACTATAAGAGTATTTTAACCTATGACCAAAATTCACTACGACAAATCAAAATATGTAATTTTTTTAACTTTTCACATAAAAAACATATTTATCATTAAACATTTTAATTCTTTCATGTTATCCATCCAAACACATTAGTAGGTAATTTATCCACTCTAATTTTAAAACAAGCATACATCTTTCTCTAATATTTTACTATATATATATATATATATATATATATATATATATAATATAAATATTTTTTTTTTTTTTTTTGTATATTTTTTTTTTTTTATTTTATTTTAATTTTTTATTTAAAAAATGGTTAAGTTTAAAAAAGTGGTAAAACTGAAAAAAAAATGGTTAAATTTAAGAATCCGTAAAATTGATAAAATAATTATTTTAATTTAAAACAACTTTTATTTAAAGAATAAATTTGGAAAACAAATGTGGACACAAAAAAAGGAAACATCCTTCGTATATATGTATAGACGAATATAAAATTATTTTAAATTATATTTAATATCATTCATTTTTAAAAATAGATAAATTAAAAAATGCTTAAATTAAAAAAAAAGGCACTTGAAGGATTAGATAGAAAAAAATGTCGACACCATGTGACGTGTGAAGAAAGGATAATTACAACTATAATAATAATGTAATAGTAGTATTATAGGTAAAGGATAATAATGAAAGAGAGATGCAAGCTTGCACGGGAGATTCCATATCTTCCTTAAGACTTTAACTTCTCGAGTTCACAAGCCCTTCTACTTCTCCTTATTTCACTAAAATCCTTCCTCAAGTCTCATCCATTTCATAAATTAATTTTACTACGGAGTACTTGAAGTATCAACAAACGTTTTCCACATATTGGAATTCCAAATAGAGTAAGTTTCTATTTACACTATTAAATCCTTCTTTGTTAGTTTTGGTGGTGTTTTAGTCATCAATAAAAGTATAAATAGTTGAAAGAAGTTATTCTCTCATCTCAATCTACTATATGCTAAATTTTGGTTTTGATCGGACACTTGCGTATAGGTCACTAATTGGAGGTAAACCCATTTCTTGAGTTTGGAGATTTGTTTGATGACAAAACTATTCTTGAGGCAAGGGAAGTTAGCAAAAAATTAAAAATACTATTTATTAAATTTTGGTAGTAATAATGTTGTGATATTGAACCTTATGGTGTAATAGATTGACTGTGCTAAGGTTATTTTGATTCTTTTAGTTGAATCTATATTGTTACATATTTTATGGTTGATGGTGAGAAAAGTATGGAATGGTGAGATGGTGATTTTAGTTTAGTGAAGTAATGCACTTTGTTTGGTTTTTATTGTTTTGAGTTATTTTCTTACTTATGTTGATCAGAGTATTTGTAATGTAGCTTTTATAAAGAAATGGGAGTCGATAAAGTAAATGGTTTATGTTTGGCATGTTTCAAATTGGTGCATTGGTGTATTAGATGCATTTATGAAAAGGAATAAGCCTATATGGCATAATAAAACCTTGAAATAACTTAAATATACCCAATGAATCAGTTTAAAACATGTTAAAACTCTTTTATATCTGTTACAGTGTTGGGTGGTACCACAAAACTGGGTGCCAAGTAGAAAACTCAAAATAGTGAGTTCTAGCGGTCAAGAGCATCAAACGTCACTCTAGGACCGTTGGGCGCTCAAAAGTTGGTGAGGTTATGATGAAGGCTTGATCCCTACCAATTATGATGGCCCATGACACATGCTTAGAAGAAAGGAAATTCCTTGATCCCTTCCTTTGCTTTTATTTTCTTTAGTTTGAATTTCATTAAGTTGGCTTGGTTGACTATTTTCAAGTTGACTTGTTGACCTTGACTTTGGGTTAACTTGTTGACTCAAAAGATTAGCTTATCCTAAATCAAACATGCTTAAAACCTTGAAATAACTTAAATATACCCAATGAATCAGTTTAAAACATGTTAAAACTCTTTTATATATGTTACAATGTTAGGTGGTACCACAAAACTAGGTGCCAAGTAGAAAACTCAAAATAGTGAGTTCTAGCGGTCAAGAGCATCAAACGTCACTCTAGGACCGTTGGGCGCTCAAAAGTTGGTGAGGTTATGATGAAGGCTTGATCCCTACCAATGATGATGGCCCATGACACATGCTTAGAAGAAAGGAAATTCCTTGATCCCTTCCTTTGCTTTTATTTTCTTTAGTTTGAATTTCATTAAGTTGGCTTGGTTGACTATTTTCAAGTTGACTTGTTGACCTTGACTTTGGGTTAACTTGTTGACTCAAAAGATTAGCTTATCCTAAATCAAACATGTTAAACTAGCTTTATTTGTTTTGTAGGATAATCAAGGAGATGGTGCACAAAGTAGACAAGTGGCACATGAAGACAAGCCCATGTGGAGGAGAGAGAGAGATGACAAAGCTTTCTAGAAACATCTAGAAAGGATGACCACATGCCTTGGCCAACAAGAAGTCTAGAAACATCTAGAAGGAGCATCCACCTTGCCTTGGCCAAGAAGGATTCTAGAATGTGTTCATGTGCTCCTTTGTTGACCTACTTTCTAGACTCTAGGTTTGTTATTTGCATTGTAATCCTTTTTAGCTTATTTGTTTTTGCTAAGAGGCCCCTAGACACTTCTATTTAAGGAGACCTCTAACACTTGTACAAGGGTTGAACATTTTGGAGAATTAAACATCTTTGTGTATCAACCATTGTGAGAGTCTTCCTCCCTAGGGAGTGAATGCTTTTAAGCCTTATCTTGAATCTTGATTCAAGTGGCGGCACACATCCACTCATCTTCAAGGTTGCCATGGCTTCTTCTAGCCTAGCCTTGTAGTGGCGTGCTTCTCACATTTTTATCATTCCTTTCCTTTCCATTTTATACTTTCTTCTTCCTTTGTGTGTGTGACTTGGGTTTTACTCCTTTTATGTGTTGTCCACTCTTATTTGTTTTGAATCAATCCATTCTTCTCTTCTCTAGAACCTTGGAAAGGAACATTCATATCTAGATAGCTTGCTATCTTAATGTCCAATAGGGATTTCCTTGGTTTTCTTAATCAATCATCACCATATTCATGAATCTTAAAAAGGAACAAGATAATCCTACATCAGGTTCAGGGATTCTAGAGATAAGTGCAAGTTTTGGGTGATGGGGGTCATCATGATTTTATTACTGAGTTGTCTCGGTAAAATCACAATTCCTACTTCTTTAACCATTGGATAGGATTGAAATTTTGATAGTTGGTCCTACACATATGAATCTTTACTTTGATCGTTGGGATCTTTGATTAAAAGTTGGTGGTTAGAGAAATGTTTTTCACCAATTTGATATAATCATTAGTAATATTCTAATTGAATATTTTGCTAATGCAATAGAACATAAATGAATAATTATTTACATTTATATGGAAATAAATAACATATGATGAGTTTGGATTAAGGTAAGATAAATAAGTGTGATATGGGGTGACAATTTAAGTGCATATGAGAAAGTGATGTGTGAATTATTATGTGGATGTGATGAATTTAATGACCCTTAGGGAGGGAGTACTATATTGATGTGATGTGATAATGTGTGATGTATAGAGATAGATTTTGTATAGACTATCCTTACTCTTCTAGTATCATACTCATGTAGAGGAAGATATCTAGTTGTTAGAGTTGAAGGAGATTCATAAAATTTGAAGCTTCGATAAGTAAAGGATTGAACCTTTCATATATAAGGAATTTACCCTGGTCATACTCTAAAGGGATTGGTGTCCCCATTTAAACCTTTAGTTATTGCTCCTAAAAGGCAAGAGTAAGTTATGACAAGTACAAAGTCTCGGAGTTTGCTCAATACACTGGTGTTCCAGAAGTAGAGTCAAATGTTTATGTTTTTATGATGATTAAGTTGTGATGGATGTATTGTAATTGACAGTTGATTCTTCTTGTTAATTATTGATTTCAAAGTTGATAATGAATGTACTTGTAGTGTAATTTTGATTGTTGAATCATATTTATGATAGAGATGAGGAGCGCATTATAAATGGTAGGATATGTAACTTATTTATAAAATTATTATGTGTGTATCCAAAGTTGATACATGTAGTATTTTTTTAATTTTCACTAGCTTAGCCTTTGCTTTTGTGGTGTTGTGATATCCACTTACGGTGATGGTATGTTATACGTGAATAAAATATCATGCATGTGGTGGAGGAAATAACAGTGGGGCCACAAAGCTTTTAGGATGTTAGAGTAGAATGTTTATACATGTATATTATTATATTTCATAGTGCCTCCTATAATTATACATGTAATATATTATGTGTGTGCATACTCCATGATATTAATGATTGTTACTAATCATGTGATGAGTAAATTGGCAGTCTAACATATGCTAATTTGGGTCATTTCATGTTTTGTATCAGAGCAATTTTTAGGATGTTAGAGTATATAACATTTATACATGTATATATTATTATATTTGATAGTGCCTCCTATAAATGGAATATTTATATTTTTATTGAAAATTTCATAAATAATTTATTGTAGGATTGTAGATATATTATGTATGTGCACACTCCATGATGTTAGTGATTGTTAGTAATCATGTGATGAACAAATTAGTAATGTAATATCTTTTAATTTGGGTTATTACATTTTTTGTATCAGAGCAGTTAGAACCTTAAGTGAATTATATGAAATAGGGTGTTATGTTTCTATTATGTTGGTTATGTGTTCGTATTAGCCATAATTGTGTAAGAATTTAAAGTGATTCAATCTTAGGATTGGCCTTAGGGTTGTGGGCTTGTTGTGTTTTTGTAGTACATATAATTGTGTAAGTCCAGTTTGGCTGATTTGATTATTTAAAACAACATATTAAAAGAGAAAGAATATTGATGAAGTCATGAAGGTGCACACTCATGACTAAATCTAAGATGATTATCTTAATTATGAATGGTTTTAGTTGTGAGTGGGTTGATGATATTCATGTGATTTATAGTATGCGACATATTTTGAATGGTTGTCTCCATATTATGGTTAATTTGATTATGAACATATGTTTGATTTTAGTGTAAGAGGTTTCTTTGCATTGAATGCCTTGGTTGTATATTTTGAAGTTGTCTTTTGGGTTAATAGTTTTACATCAACAATTGTTTTGGTGTAACATTATATATGTGGTAAGTGTTTTGCCATCATTGAAGGACTCAAGTTCTAAATAAATTTGAGATGTAGGCCTTTGAAGGATATATCATTTTCAGGATATATTGACTCCTTGTCAATTGCATTTTGCAGCTAGTGAGGAATAATAAGTAGTATGTTTAAATTGGAAAGAAATGGAGTGAGTCAATTGCACAAGAAGTATGAAGATAATTGCAAGTTAAGGTAAGTTATTACACTTTTTTTTATCTCAAATAAGGGTCAATTATGAGGGTAGATAAGTAGTATGTTATAGCAATGTAGAAAATTACACAAGTGTCTCCATAGAAAGTGTTAAGGTTGCATTCCAAAATAAAGGTAGAGTTTTCTTTGGACTTGGTGTTTGGGAATGAAGCCAAAATCAATGACACTTTATGGGGTAGTTTCACATGAGAACTAAAGCTTAGGAAGAAATTGAAGATTTGAAGGGAGTGACAATTTATCAGGTCAGGCATGTCAAAATGAGAAGTGATGATGTAGTTGAGGAAGAAGAAAGGTAGGGAATCTAGATGGTGTGCAGATTGCTAATAGATAAACGAGATTGTTAAGAAATGATAGTTGGTTGATCAAGTTGCATGGAGAATCAATGTTTTCAAAAGTATATATAAGGTTTGGTTATCCATAAATTTAAGTGCATAATGTAGAATAGGAGAAAGTAACATATGGATGGATATGACTACTTTAAGTACTGATAATGTTAATTTTTACCATTATCCAAGCTATATTTCATTAGCAAAATCATCTCTTCCAAAGCTTTTAACCTACTTAATCCTCAATTTTACCTTACTTTTGTAAATAAATACATTTTGGGTTACATTTATCTAAATATACCATTAATCCCCATTTTTTGTGTCCTTTTTGTAGATGGGAAGCTTTGTTCCAAAAATCTAGACTAATGAGTGACCCGGAATAGCAAGGAGAAGAAGAAAAATGTCAACAGGAAGCGCTTGGCGACACGAAGCAAGCGCCAGGCGGAACAGACCGCCAGTCAAACGCCAACCAAGCGCCAGCCAGGCGCCCCTATTACGAACCGCCTGGCGGTAACTGGACACCGCCGAGCAGTAGCTGTTAGTTTTACCCCTTGTTTGCTCGATACCGCCTGGCGGTGAGACCTTTCCGCCAGGCGCCAGTGTTCGCTGATGTGGCAAGTTGGCTCTTTTTCTTCTATTTTCGCGAGGGGAAACAGATCTTGGATACTTGGGAGCTCGAACAACACGTCTTGGAGCGCTTGGAGGTCTGCTAGGGCTTGTGGGAACAACTCCATCTTCCTCTTTGTGTCTCCTCCCTCTTCCATTTCCATTTTGTAAGCTTGAGCTCTCCATGACAATGGAGAGCTAAACCCATTTTTGTTGGGGTTAGATGTAGCCACTGAACTCTTATGTATTTTCGAATGGTTTGAATATATATATGCTTCTTCCATTGATTTCTAGTATCTTTGTTTATGCATTTAAAGCTTGCTTTGTTTTACCCATTCATTGCATGATATTTGGGTCATTAGGTATTGGAAAATATCTCTTGAAACCTTGAATTGGAACAAGATACCTAATGGAACTTGTATCTAGGAATGGAACTTGACCCATTAGTTGTCTTAAACCCTAATTTGTA
>Ga0214543_1003893_pt1 | contig 28672 bp, 19 predicted proteins | sample CNSS2metaG_FD_160094 | JGI IMG/M metagenome (GOLD analysis project Ga0214543, IMG submission 160094) | Root nodule microbial communities from cowpea collected in UCLA plant growth center, Los Angeles, California, USA - CNSS2 | ecosystem: Host-associated > Plants > Roots > Nodule | place: USA... | reverse complement strand
GTCCTACTGGACCGAGGCCTATATCCCTCTTTGGCACCGGTTTTGAGCGAACCGAGGCCTATACCCCTCTTTGGCTTCGGGTATTTGGAGAACCGAGGCCTAAAACTTGACTCTAATAACAAAAATGTCACCGCGCCATTATATGCTTCGGTTTCTGGTCAACCGAGACATATAAGGCGAGGTAAAATGAAAATTCTGCACTAGTATCACTAAATGATCAACCCATGGTGAATCGAACCGGATCGGACCGGATTACCTGTTCTGAGAGCTCTACCCAATATATTCTATTGATATCTTTGATTTGAAGGTTTATTCTGTTTGCAGCAACTTAATCAAGGGTGTAGTGTGGTTAAGCATCTTTGTCTTACAAAATACATAATATAAAGCAGTTTCGATCAAGAATAATGTGACATAAACATGACAAACTTGACCAAGAATCCTTTTCAGCATACGTTAATTCCAACCTAATATTTTAATTTGCTTAATTAATATATGCAAACCATACATTGGAACCAATTACAAAGCCATGTGCATAATCCATCAACACACATCGTTCTCATGCATCAATTCTTAAATTTCAACCAAGTTCATCATCGTTGGTTAAACTTATTTGAAATCGCTTTCTTGAACCATCCACACACATTCCAATTTCTAAAGCAAGAAAACACTTTATATCTTCACAATTATTTTCGTAACCAAAATAAAAAATAAAAAAAAAAATTGACAGTGAGACACATGGATCAAGAACAATAGTGATTGTCCTAACCCTAGGAAAACGTGCGTAAAAGAACGATAAAGCAACCATGCTCGGTCATTTATGAACTTTCTCTTTTTCAACTATTTTCTCTTTTTTCAATATCTTTAAAACTTACGATAATATCGAGAGGATGGGTGAGTTCTATTAGTTATTATTATTATTTTTTTTTCTATCAGAAAAATGATACTAAAAAAGTGCAGGTCCTACCGGGAGTCGAACCCAGGTCGCTGGATTCAAAGTCCAGAGTGCTAACCACTACACCATAGAACCATGTGCTCTATGCGTTATTAATCCTTCTGTAATGTTTTTGGAGAATTTATGCAAAGTTTTGGCGATGCTCAAACGACAAATTTTTAAGCGCGCACGAGCAATTGGAATGTTTTAATAATGGTCACGTTTGCATGCGTGTTCTTTCCTTGCTGCAACTACGCAACAACAAATGCGGACCTAACTACAGTTTTGAAAATTTAAAAAACATGATCGTATGGAATGTGCATGTTTTAGTTTCCCAATATAAAGAGAAAACTAAACAAATAAGGAAAATGTTAATAAGTATTTTAAGAGTACTCATTAGAAAATAACGTATATTTGAAAAAGAAATAATTAAGTACATTAATTAAAATAATATAAATATACATAACAAATTTTGTAAAGACATGAATATCTTTCTAAATTTTTAGAAAATAATTTTATAATACAAAATAAAGACTTTGAAATTTTTAAGATCTTTATGAAAAAAAAATTAAATAACTTTAATTATTTTTTTTTATAAAATTTTTAGATGTTTAATACTACTTTTTTGTTAATTTTTCTGTTAATTTAAACTTTTTATGTTTAATTATATTTAATTTTTTGCAACATTAAAATATAATTATTTTATAATTTAATTGATTTTTAACTTTTATTTGTGAATATTAAATAAAATATTAAACACCTGTATAATATTTATGAGCATTTTTGTTTTTTAAATAAAATAAAGGTACATTAATGGTTATTAGCTCAAATTTTATTTAATAATATACTTATCTATGTACTTTTGTAGGATCCAATGTATATTAATTATTCTTAACCAGGACACTGATTAACAAGACTCAACAAATAGTGATGTTTATCCGTGGGTCAAATGAATGCACATGTTGATGTAAAGTTATCGAAATGATCAGGTTAGGGTGAGAACATGTAGCATATATTTTTTAAAAAAAAAAAAAAATATATATATATATATATATATATATATATATATATATATATTCATATTTTAGATCTATTTATTTATAATTTTTAGATTTAATTTTATGTGTATTATATAACACACCTCTCATAATATTTTTTAGAATTAATAATACACAATCTTTTTCTTCATATATATATATATATATTAATTTCTTTTACATAATATCAAGAATATCAAATGATTTGTAATGAGAAAAAATTTTTATAATAGTTCCTCTTTCCTAAGTCCTAGACTCTAAGTTTCTTTCACAAATTTTCAAACACGTTTCAGCAGGATTCAAATGCTTTATGCAGAAAGAATAAAAGTAATGTATAGAAAGAACATTAGAATCAATGAACAACATCGAAGGAAGACAAAAGTGTCCACATTGTAATGGAAAAACATTTTTGAAACATGCAAAACGTTTGAAATCTTGTAAGGAGATAATATATATATCATTTATGAAGACATATGAATCTATAAAAGCTTTTGGTTCTACAATGTTTTTTTTCTCTATCAATATATTTTCGACTTTGTATACATGTTAAGATACCCCTCCTCTTTATTAATTTAATTATTATTAGTGAAAAAAATCAATATTTATTGTTGTATATAAACATTTTGAACATAAATACCCTGTTTATTTCATTAATATATTTGTTATCGGTGATTAAAAAAAAATCTATTCTACCAAATGTCTCAATGTCAGTAAAATCTGTGTTAAATCTGGAGCAGCCGAAGAACTTGGCGTTGGTGCATCTATTATTGGCCTCTTCCATCACTGTTTTGTCATAACATTTGTGTGATGTTATGTTTCTCCATCTTAATTAAGATAAGGTTAGTAGGACCACCTTGTTTGATTTCAAATAAATAAATAACTTGAGAATTCATGTGTTAGATTTTAGTAATTAAAATAGTGTTTATGTTATTATATGTCCCACATCTTCTATTTTGCCGTGTCATCCAACAACGTTGCATAGTTGGTTGATTTGACACTGTATAAGAGATAAAATATAATAAGGTCATATCAGAACTTAAATTCATACAATATCTTGTATCGGTTACTGTTGCAGATTTCACAAGTACAGATTCATACACTTGGACTGTGAAAAACTTGGTCAATAAAATATATATATCCACAATAGTTAAACAACTTTAATTTTGTATTTCTTTATACATGTTCTTCCCATGTCCCTTATTATAGAAATCATGCATCCTTCTTAGTTCTACTAATTATTTTGTCAAATGAGCCTTCAAAACATTATCAGTTTTGATCATGAAACTTGCACAGTATTTTATGATTTATCAGATGGTGTACATATGGAATCAAACAGTCTTCCAAAAGAAAAAACACATGCATCTAGAATATATATATATATATATATATATATATATATATATATATATATATATATATATATATATATATATTATAATTATCTTAAAAATTATATTAACTCAATATTTATTCAATGGTTAAATATATTTTTGTCCCTCAACTTTTAGTAAAAATTAGAATTAGTTCATCTTCAAAACAACTTTGATTCAATTTAGTTTTTTAACTTTAAAACTATGTGGATTTAGTTCTTTTAACAAAATTTTGTTAAGTTTATTTAACATTTCAAATACAATTCATGATAGTTTCTTAGTTAATATTGGAAAAAAAAATGTGTCAAACGGTGTAAACAACTCAGATATTATCATGAAATGAACGTCAAATAAACTTAACAAAAATTAATTGAAATGACTAATCCACACAATTTTAAAGTTGAGGGACTAAATTAGACAAAATTTTTAATGAGTGACTAATTATAATTTTTATAAAAAGTGGAGGAATTAAAAAGATATTTAACCATTTTATTTAATTAAATTTTATAAAATCGGTCAGTAAAGTGAAATTTACACTCATTTACTTACAACAAATTCGTTTTATTTTTAGTTAACGTGAGGTCTCCCTCTTCAACAAACTCCACTAATGTTATCATTGGTGTTATTCCACCTCCTACATTTAACTTCACCAACCTTATCAAAAAGTTTCAAACTGAAGGACTATCTGCTAGATACATGGTCGCCTTGTTCTTCTTTATCCTATTACTTCCCTCCTCTTCCTTCCATTATATGAGCAATAAATCATTTTGTCTGTGTTTAGTTGAGACACGTTTTAGTATTGATTTTGTGAATAACAGTGGTTTTTCCTAACAAAGTCCATACCAGAATGTGACATTCAAACAACCACGTGCATTGGATCAAGTCCTTTATCTAAGCTTAAAGTCGTGTTTCACTCAATAGTAACACATTTGACAATCATGAAAGCCACATTTAACCAACAAAATATCACCTATTAATTATGATATTTTAGTGTTCAGGGAAATAACTGAATCTAAGAATCATTCATGTTTCGTACATAACATATGCAACAAGACATTCACCAAGAAGAAAACAAAGAGAATGGGCAAAAGAACACATAATTGTTTCAAAGAACATCCTTAGAGAGATATGAAAGAATAACAAACCTTTAACTGGGTCACAAGGAGAGATTAGAAAGAACTGCAGGAGAGTGAATTAGGTAAAAGAGATCACCAATTTGTTTGTGGTAAATTTTGTACCTCCCTAAAAGTTTTGGAAGCTGTTTTGGTCAATTGAGTTGTTTAAGTGATATCTAGTGGGTTGGCAAATTGTTGAAGTGGTGTTTAGTTCAGTTTAAATTGTAACATTATCATTGTATTATGGAATGAGTTATAAGGCATTTTTCCTTTTTTACTTGAAAAGTTCTATAATGAAATTTGACTTCAGATTGAAACTTTCTAATAAAATCAAATCGTAAACATCCCAATGATTTAGTGAATATAACTTGTGTTAGTTGTGATAATAGTCTACTAGTGACATTTTGCCACGGGTGTTGCGTTGGGCCTTTTTCTTATTACAAACTCAGCTCCCATCATTCCTTTTTTACTAATAAAGAAAAGTGTACAGTCACTCTGCTTCCTAATATATAAGCTTCAAGGCAAAGAAAGCTCAGTAACGGTTGATATTGAGGTTAATTTAGAAAGGAAAATGTGGTGTCATTGCGAGATTTGTTGGGTCTTCATTTGTATTCTTTTTTAACTTTTTAGTCTCATCTTAAAGTCCTTTTTCTAAGGCTGAACTTTTCATCTGAACAATTAGACTATTATTTTTTTCAATCTTCATCTGAGTACTTGGTGTTGATTGTCGGTATTAGTAATTTCCGGAATGCAGATTTTTCTGGACTAAGTTCCCTAGTTACCTCATTTTAGAGGACATTCTACATCAAAAAATTTATATCTTACTTTTGAGTTGGGTTGAATAATTTTTGTGTGACTGTTATACTCGTCACTGGTTATATCAGGCAAAATAAATTATTTTGCCCATTCCATAATATTTGTTGTTTCTAATGAGTCCTCTGCTCTCACCTTTCCCAAAAGGTATCGGTCTTTTACTGTGTTTTAGTTCGAATAAAAGTTGCACACCAGAATTTTATGGAACTGAAAAAAAAAAGACAGATTATCTAGTTCGGTCAGTTTAAAAGTTCAACATGGAAAATTCAATTTCCAAAATCAATAAATTTGTAGAACTACTACTATCTTGCATTGAAATGGAAAAAGAGAAGCCGTGTCTTACAAAAAGGGGGACAGGAGAAATTGTTGATCGAACTCTTTTATTTATATTGTAACATGAGCAGCAACACTACAAGAAAAGTGTCATAGCAACACTAAATGAGAGATCAGACATCAAATGGAGAAATATAATCATGCTTTCTTCAACATGCTTGCCTCGCCTGTTTAAAACCATCCACGCATGAACATAACAGTTTACACTAAATACCTATCTCTATGAAAGGGGCAGTTAAAGCGTCATTTAATAAACCAAATGTTTTATTTGTTCACAAACGTCATGCCCTACCACAGCAACAAAAACCAGACCTTTTTTGTTATACAAAAGCTAGACTTACATGTAAAAAATTTTACATAACAGAAAGGTTTTTCACAATGAGGACAAAATCAATCCTCCATGAATTTTTTTTTTTCCTTTCCAAGCAAGTGAAAATCAATACAAAACACCTTTACACACATTATTTGCACCATGTAATGTATAAATTGGAGACATTCTATAGGAGTTAATTCAAAACCTTTGGATACCACACAAGGTTGGGAATTCAAATCAGCCCCTCCCAGCATTCCCATGTCTTTGACTTCTAAATTGATTGAGGAGAGCCTGGGCCTAAACATAGAAGAAAATTCATCACTCTTTTTGAAATAATAGAAAGAATAAGAGGCAACTAAAAAATTGAAACTACAAAGACAGAAAGCATACCTTTTCTTTGGCCCTTGGGGTGCCTGACTGTGATAAAGCTACTAATGGAGGGACAGCTCCTTGTTGAAGCACCTTGCCTAAAAATTTGGTACTATGTATACAAAGATGTAGAAGAGCTGCGGCTGCATTCTCTTTTCCTCTCGCAGAACCCAACTCAACAACCTCAACCAGAACAGGAATCCCACCTTCTTCACCAATTGCATTTCTTCCTTCTGGAATTGTGGCAAGATTTGCCAAGACAGCCACTGCCTTATCAACCATTCCAGCTGCTGGGTCCATTAACTCCACAAGGTGCCTCACAGCACCAGCTTGCACAATCCGATTCTTGTTTTCATGAAATATTGACAAATTAAACAAAGCAGTGGCAGCATCTTTCTTTCCCCTAGGGGTTCCATTCCCCAATAATTCTACCAGTGGTCTAATTGCCCCAGACCTCCCTATGAAAATCTTGTTTTCCTCAATCACTGATAAGCTGAAAAGAGTGGCAGCAGAATTCTCCTTGGCTTCTGGGCTCCCAGTTTCAAGCACGTGAATCAGAGGTTCAATTGCACCAGCGTTTGCAATTGCAGTTTTGTTGTTATCATTGATTGATAAGTTTAGAAGTGCGGTAACAGCATTTTCTTGGATTGCTATATCAGCTGATCTAAGTAAACCAACTAATAAGTTAATGGCACCACAGTTTGCAATCGCAATTCTATTATCCATATTGTGCTTTGCAAGAAGGCGGAGTTCTGCTGTTGCCTCTTTCTGAGTATCAAGATCAGAGCTCCTCAGGCCCTCAACCAAATTCCGGACCTGGGCTTCAATACCTGAAAGATCAGCTCTTGTTTCAATAGCAGGAGATGCTATCCTAGGAACAAGCCTATCTGGTGGCCGCCTCCATATGCCTTGACTTCGCCTTGTGTCTAACAATCGGGCTGGGGACTCAGCTTCTCTATGTGTTGATGGCATGACAGTAGTACCAGCAGTTTCTGGCCCTGCATTTAATTCACCTGAAGCATCTCTACTGTGGCCTGGACTTGTTGATAACCGAGGAGCATTGTTGTCATCATCTTGGGTTTCTTGAGGAAAGTTTGCAGTAGAAAGTGCACTGGAGTCAGAAACAGCTCTAATATGGGTTTGAGATTGTTCAGAGCTAAAGGCACTGGATGATTCCCTTCTAGATGGTGACATTGATGGCTGGCTAGCTGAATCCACAGTGCTTTCATCTGAGCTAGCAGACCTGTCATCCAAACCAGCGGGAGATATTCTTGCAAGATCCATATATTGTCCATTAATTATACCACTTAAGGAACCTTCTGAAGTTGAACGGGGATGCAAAGGTGATGATGTTTCCTCTAGCTGAATGCCAACAGAAGTTATGTTATTACCTGGTGAACTAAAAGAACGAGAACGCGCTGCCTCAGGTGAGGACGGCTGGTTGTTCCTGGGGTGAGAAAAAACAGGTGACTCCCTGGTTGTACCGGATTCCATATACCCATGAAGGACGGATGGTGGATTTAAATTTGTGGATTTTGTGGGATCAACTAGTTGCACATTGTTAGATTCACACCAATTTGCAATTAGAGCTTTTACAGTATAATTAGGTATTAGGTTGGTATGAGCCAGAGTTTGTCGTGTCTTTGGACAAACAGTAAGCCCAAGATCAATCCAGTTCTTGATGAAAGCTCGCTCATATGTTTGCCCTGATGCCACAATCACAGGATCAGTCATCAACTCCAAAGAAAGTGGACAACAAAAATCAGCTGGTATTGGAACTGGGCTGCTACTCTGAGCTTGCTTAAGCATAACGAGACGCTCATGCATACGTGTTATGACAGCAATCATTTGATCAATGTATTCCACCTCATCAGTCTTTTCAGATTGTTCAGCATTTTCCTTTAACCTTTCAAGGGCCACAGCCTCAATAAGAACATCTTGATTAGACATGAGGCCCAGCCTATCAGCGATTTTAGTCAGGACCTCTGGACTGGGTCCTGCATATTCCAGTTGTGCTGTAATAGCTTCCTTAATAACTGATGAGGTTTCTTCATGCCCCAAAAGCTTAAGTTTATGTGAACATTGCTGCAATTTTTACATTAATAATACATCCAATTTATTTTTTTGATATAAAAATAAATCCAACTGAAGGAGGATCTTAAATTAACTAGTCGATCAGTAGAATATTTTACCTGTAAATCTTCAGAACTCAATTCATCAGGGAGAGAATACTGAGAAACCTTCAGCTGCTGGAAAATATTGAGCCCTGAAGTGCGAATTCTTGATATCAGGGGTTCAACTTGCATAACCTAGCGAACAAGATAGAGGAAGCAGTGAGATCTTGACATGCAATCAACATGAAAAAATTAAAACCATGAATTTTCATGAGAAACAGGCATAACAAAAAGTGTTACTATACATTCTAATTCTAGAACTGGTCGCTGGAGGCAGGTGGCAACCCAACTCATCCGAAGATACTTGCATGCTTCTCAATTCTAACATAACCACATTCACTAAGGTGGAGACAAAGAAACAGAAACCTTATTAGAAAGGACTGATGTCTGACTATGCTTCCTTGAAAAAGGTAATATGGATGGGAAATGAGTTCCAAGTGGACTAGGAAAGGATCCATAAATGAATGGATTGGAGGTTGCTAATTGTAAGGAGTATGTGATATAAAATACCTCATCCTGTATTAGCAGTTCTATATTAGAAAGCAGTTCTGCATTAGAAACTGCATAATGAAAGTTATTCATAGAAAATAACAAGTGGTAGTTATGTATTTGGAGTATATATGATAGTAGGCTGCGTGATTAGACAAATGTGTAGTTATTCATACTTTTGTGGACAGAAAAGAAACTGTCTCGGAGACAGCAAGTGTATTGCTGTACTATGTAATCTCAGTGCTCTGTATCATATTTCACTAGTTTATCAATTGATATTCTATCATTTCAGTCCAAATACGCAGGATCATTAGAAAGGGAGATCTGTTAGGCCAGTGAGTTAATCATTTGGAAATAGTTTCTGATTTTGTAGATTTACTGGAGCAGGAAGAAAATATGTGGATTCTGGTTCATTAACTCCAACTTTTTCATAAAATAGAGACCTCACATTTTTGTGTTAACAGAGAGGAGAGACGAAAGGGTGATAGACTCACTGTGTAATTGGGGAAAGATTTAGGGATTCCAAACAAAATGAAAGAATATAAATTTTATTATAGGATTATTCTTTCTCCAGGTCAGTATGACCCAAGAGAAAATGATGTACAACTCAAGGCATTTTGAGAGTGCCCAGACAGTCTCCTAGTAACTACAACAACAACCTTCCCTGTCTGGCCAACATCCTATTTCTTCTACTAGTCACTGAACAGTTAGTTGTAACTACGCTTAGATAGCTACAACTGTATATCTCAGTTAGTTATAACTACTCTAATGATCCCAGTTTGTTGCAACTGCATTTGTATCCCAATCCTCATTACTATTATTCTGCCTTCACACATACACTTTCCTAATGAGCGGTCTTGTATACGAGGTATTACATGAATTCTGTCAAAAAAAAAAACAAGGGGCTGCTACATCTAACTTATCAGGAACTTACGGAGAGAAAAATCAAAGGTTTATGTTTTTAATTTAAAAAGGGATTCCATCCTATGCACCAATACAACTAAAAATTGTCAAGGTTGGAGACTTGGTGAGATAATTGAAGCCCAAAATGATGGGGAGGTAATTGTTACTGCAGTAGATGATGAGATGAAGGAAGAAGTTTTTTTCCCTCAAGGATGATTTTTAGCAGGTTGTGATGACGGGAACTGAAATCCATCCTAGTAGAAACGGATCCATTAAAGGATTTGTTGGTAGTTAATCATAAGGAGTATATGTGACAGAAAATAACTGATCTATATTTAGCAATTCAGTATTAGAAAGTGCACAGTGAAAATTGTGCACAGAAAATAACTGATGGCAAATTATCTATTAATTAAGCAAGTGCATTGCTATTTGTAGTTTGTGGACAGAGAATAGATTTTGGTTTTGTCTCCGGACAATATGCATATTGCTGGTTGTGTGATTCTAGTGTTAAGTATAATATTTAATTAGTACATCAATTGACGTTCTATCATAATGTTATATAACAACATTTTCTACATTCAAGCTCAAGTATTTATGCACACTTACATATATTAAAACTCTACTCTATGCAGTAAACTTTCATTATTGTTGGAGACCCCACATCCACTAGAAATATGACTAAAATTATAGTATACAAATATGTGCAAACCTCATTTAAAAAATCAATTTTCTGAAATTGAGTTAAATCTAAAACTCACTTTTTAAGATAGTATCATAGTCTATTTTAATCAAGTTTATTGGGGTATCGGACAGATATCAGCCACCTACAAATATCTAATCTCATGATCCAAAGAAATATGTTGAAGATCCAACATTGACCAGAGATATGGTGTTTCCTTAAGAAATATATAACTAACTCTAAATAACCAACCGAGTATACGGTTAATCCATGCATTTGGCAAGTCAAATCTAAATCCAACTACGGTTAATCCATGCATTTGGCAAGTCAAATCTAAATCCAACTATCTCCCGAGACTCAACTTATCTTGTCAGTCAATTTGAAAACAAACCTTCCAAAGTAATGAAAACCGTGACACATGATATCTTCGTTTAATAATAAAAAGCCGAAGAAACATCAGATAATAAGAACTATCTATGGCAAGTAGGTCCATATGCAACGGATAGATTTTTCTATTGATAATCACACGGCTCCCAATTTGAATTGAATGGTTCAATATGCTAAATCTCATATGGATTTGAATCATTCCATGTGTGCAAGAATCAGTTGATCCCATATGATCAATATAAAATGCATAATTCAATTATTCTTTTCATTTGACCTTATTCTTTATTTAACCGTTCTGGTCAGTGAAAGAATTGCAAAAGTCAAAAAAGTTTACATTGTTTAAAAGGAACTGAGGGAGCATAGCAATGCACCCAATTCCGTTCTGGCTTTTATGACATGACATGTTGTCTTGTGAAAGTAATGGTTAACTTGTGTTATCAATTCCTATTTCAGAAGTATTGCATTGAGCCTTCTAATTATGTCTTTCAATATTATTCAAACATTCAAAACAATGTATCATTCACAATTCAAACACTAGCATGGTGATTCACAATTTCAATCATGATTTGAAAACCATCAAATCAGGGACTTTAATCTCTCAATAAATTGTGAAAAGGAAAGTATATCTTGCCAAATGGTATCTTAACTTGACACTGAATCAAACAAGATAGACAATTATAATCTGGAGGAAAACTGTACGTGAATTAAGTTCAGCAAGTTGCAGTCTTAAAAACTAGATCTTTTCTGAAGATGTTAAATAAAATGACAGGAACACACATGTTCAAAGAGAACAGAATAAGTTATTTTTTCAAACATGTCTAGAAATAATGATAGAATCATAACCAAACCAAAAAAAACATCATGAAATGATAGAACACAAATACATATTTGATTAAACAAAACAAGGTATATGTTATCACATTCACCACCACAACTGCATGTTCTCCGTTATCACATTCACCATCCCATAATGGAAGCTTAGTTCACTTTAATTTGAAGTAACAACATAGTCAAATATGACCTTTGTATCAAGAAACTAAGAGTTAAGATATTATGAGACTTACAAAGTATACTTTGCTAGACAATAGGTGCCAGTTCTCGACATGCTCCTTTAATTCATTAACAGCAAGACCAATTTCTTCCAATATCTTATTAAGCATTTCATCAGAAGCTAACTCAGAATTAACAATCTCATCAATGATTGGCTTCAACAGCTTAAGTATCTCCTCTGCCTTCTGGTAATACTTTGAGACAGGTTCAGAGCTCTTGTTTCCAGAAATTGATAAATGCAAAAACGAGGATATGCCATTTACTATCATTTTTAACAATGATATCTCCATAACACCTGCATATAATATTATAACAACAATGATAATAAGCTGAATGTAGACACAAAAGAAAAGGAGGGAAACAGCTCTCAATTTATAAATGTTCATTTAATTTCTATATAGCAAATTGAGTATAACAGCATTAGCTAGAAAATTCTAATTATCACCAAAAAATAGTGAAAGTATGACCTTTAGGTAAAATACATTCAATTTACGCTTAATCAAATGTTTGTTGTTATTTAAAGGTTATTTTTCTTATCTGTATTATTTTGCACAGAGCATACATATAATTCTTGCATTTAGTTGGAACTTACAATCATACAATCCTAAAGCTCCACCCCCCTCCTTCTCCACACTGAAATTTGATTTTAAAAATGCTGGTCTAATTAACAAAAATATCTTAAATGACAAAATAGGTGGACAGCTAAAAAAGCCTTCCCCATTTACAACTGTTTGTTGTGGACAGTGGATCAAATAGGGTGCAGTCCCAATACCCTTCTCACCTAAAGGAAACACGAGCCACTTTCCATTTTCATCAGATATCACCCCTTATCACCAAAGAAAAATATACTAGCCTCTTCTTTTGTCAGTAATAACCCCCTATCACCAACCATTTTTGCCCTGGCAGATATTGCAGAACAGAGGCTATCCCGCAACAGCTAAGGTCACAGAGACCGTGCAAACAGAGGAGTGGCCCTAAAGGCCACAAACTGCGGCAAATTTCATTAATTTTGACCACAATAGCTAGGCACAACGTAACAGCCCATCGAGGAACAGCACGGTGTCATGAAACTAGTATAATAGCTGCATTATCACTTGCAACTTACTACTAAACTAATGATACATCATTAACTATTTAGTTATAGCAGGGAATTAGACCTACTCAAAAAATTAAATAACAATTTAAGAGTTTTCATGGTTTAGAAAAGAAAAGGTAAGACAACGACCATTGCACTAAACGGAAGAATCAAACAAGGCTAAATAAGCAAGATGACACACTTTAAGTATGTATGGACATATAAGTATATCATTGGAACAAGGAAATTTTGAAAGAAAAGGAGGCCTGGTATCAAATGAGTCAAACTACAGTGTTAACCCCATCATGTAATGGTACATCCACTCAATTTAAACAAGCCAGACTGCGGTTCCAAATTTTCAATTGCCACAGTGAAATGTCCACTCCTAAATACCAATTTGAGAAGAGTGGAGTACCTCGACTAGAAGTAGGGGTTTTGCCTTCATCCCAAACCAAACAAAAATGTGACTCGTGCTCATGTATCCTCTTTCCTACCTGATCTTGTAAAGTTATTACTCAGAAACTATTGTACTGCTGTGCAAATGCACCAATCATCATTATAACATGACAATTATATCTCAATATATATTGGCATTTGAAGTAACATCACTCTACCTAGAACTTGAAACACCACCTTAGTCAAGCTAAAGCAGTCGAAGCTAGTAGGATTAACACAAGACACCCAAATTTTAACAGTGCTGGGTCACATATCGAAGTAAGATTTACAAGCGTCCAGCTCTTGAATCAGTTTGACGTGAACAGCTACACATGCATGCTTAGCTAGAGTGTATCCAGACACGCACTAATTTAATTACAAAAAGTAAGTGTTTGGATTACTGTTTCAAAGGTTTAAAACATAAATTCCTACTTTCCCATGCACAAAACGTGTAAGGAAGTACTTTGTCCCATCGAGATGAAAGTAAGTTTCATTCAACGCAAAATCGGTGTCCTCAATCACGTTGAGTTTATGAAGTCAAACGCAACACAGTTAAGTTAAGCTTTGTTCCGCATGAATAGCAAGAAGTTTTCTCAAAACAACTGAAACTTCTTAATCTAGAAAAAAAAACACTTGGAGTTGATCGAGCTCAGAGAGCTGAACTCAACTCACAGGAGAAAACAAATCACAATCTGTTAACAACTTTCCTAGTTTTTTCCTCTTCTTCTCTCTGTTAACAGATATGCGAAAACTACGAAGCACAGTTGCAAACTCACACAAGCCAATTGTCACGCTCGGTCAAAGCTAAAATATGGATAAAACTCTAGTCAAACGCGGAATTTGGGGATTTACCGATGGAGCGAAAGTCGATGCACGGTTTCCAGAACTGTGCTCGATTCGTCGAGAGATTGAAGCAGCCAACTGAAGAAAATGAAGCGAAGAGTCTTTACTTGCTCTCGCTCTGCTTTCCTAGACTTGGCTTGCCGCCCGCGAGGGATAGTGAAAGTGAACGGGGTGACCACTGGCAAAGTAACAGCACCCTGATTTTCTGGCTGGCAACGGTGGTGATCCGCCGGAGGAATCGGACGTACGACTAGGGCGAGGTCCTCGAGGAATTGGGAAATTGTGGAGACTCCGTCTTCTTTTCGCGTTTTTTACTTTTTATTATTTTTATTTTTTTTGTTGAATCCAAATTCTCTTGATGGTGTTTTTTAATTAGGAATGATTGATGAACTTAATCACATGATTAGATTATATTAGAAGACTGATAAAACAAGCAAGTACCATTCACATTGATCTTGGTACTGGTACTCGACTCTGATCATGATGGATAAACTATATACAATCTTCCATTTACAAGTAAATCCTAAATTCTTTTAACAGTTTTCAAAAAAATTATAAATTTAACCTCATCCACATAGTAAGGGCATTGCTTTATGCTCACCTTTTAATCACTTTTGTTTAAAAAAGGTTTACATCTCAAATTTTAATTCAGATTTTTGTATTTTAAGTAATTGACTAATATATGATGTAAAGGTTTGTGTTATTCATTTCCAATTAAATATTATATGTTTATGATGCAACCATGTATGAGTTTTTACACTCGCCTATACCAAAATACTACTTTGCCTTTTGGATTTCTTTTTTCCACATTATATGTTATAATTGGATTATTCAATTGAGTTATGAAATACTATGGCAAATAAAAAATTAATTGAACTAGTGCACTTTAAGGTTGTTTAATTAAAGCTTTGCTTTTATTGAAATGTTTATATTAATTTTTATTTGATTCCAAGAGATTAGAATATCTTAATTTATTGTTACAACTAAAGGTAGTATACATACAATTACTTTTAAAATATTTTTGTTAGGTATAACAAAAATATTCGTGTCCGTAAATATGTATGAATACAATTTTCAGATAATTAATATCTACATATATTTGTTATCTATGAATACTGAGTGTTATAATATTTATTTATGAACAAGCCAGGTATCATATTATCCATACATGTGAATATTTGTTATCTTCAAAAAATTAAAAATTAAAAATTAATTTATATTTTATTAAGTTAAATTTAATTAAAATTAAATTTTAATTTACATTTTATTAGATTAAGTTAAATTTATATTTTATTAGATTAAATTTAATTTATATTTTATGAAGTTTAACTTAATTAAAATTAAAATTTAATTTATATTTAATTTTATATTATTTTATAAATTTATTTAAAATTTATAATTTTTTTTATAAATATTTATGGATATCAACAGTTACACGCAAATTCTAAAATGCCCATGATTATTTTTTAAACAGATATTTGGGTAAGTAGACATAGATAAATTCTTTTTATTGCGAATCAGGTTACGGATAAATATTATGCGTGTCCAGTCTAACCCGTTATCATCTATAATTCTAATAAAAATATTAAATTGTATTTGGGGATTATACTTTTAAATAAATTTATTGAAAGAAATATCATATAATTAAAACTGAGTAAACTCTGTCAAATATCAAAACATTCATCGTATACTAAATGTTGGTCTTGTTTTTTAATGAAATGTAATAATTAATTCATTCTAAAAATATTAACAATAATTTTACAGTTATATATATATATATATATAATATCTAAAATTACGTTAAATTTTATAAATGGATATTTCTTTTCTCCTTTTCCAATTTTCACTTAGTTAGAAAATAATTAAGTATACGCTACTTTCAACTAATTAAAATTTGACTTAAAGTTTACCTTTTATTTAAAAGTTTATCTATCTTTACCATTTTTTGGTTTTAAATGGATTAAATTTATCGTAAAATACTTTAACTGCAAACAACAATAAATATATTTTTATTTTTGTAGCTTACACGTCTGTTCATTATACAAAAACCAAATTCCCATTAATGGCGCTATGTACATGTGCTTCCTAGGGCAAGTTGTATTCATTATCATTCAAAATTCCCATAACACCAAACAATATGTATGTATCACTGTCACACGACATATATACATTTTGTCTTCCATTATTTCACCTTTTTAAATGCTTGAGGCCCTTGAATCTAACAACATTCATCATACATATACTAAATTCTAGGTCTTGAAAGAAGAAGTCAACAATATATATTGTTAGGTCTAATTTTTGTTACCATGTTTGATGTTTTCATGCTAAAAAAATAAAGTAATTTCTTGTAGTAAGGTTTACAAGTCATGCACAAAATTAGGTGAATTTGGTGTATTATTATCGGAAAATGAGAAAAACAAATTGTATGTGTAATAAAATATATTTTAAATATTTAACTTACAAACTTATGATTTAAAAATTTATTAATTTAAAATTAACCTTGCGCTACAATTATATCATTAGAAAAATAAAGACCAAGAGATTAGATAATATGGGTCTGGAACTCGCTATCTTTATTATTCATTTGAAAGGTACGTGGAGAGTAGTTGTATATAAACATTTTGAAATGCCAGAACTAAATAATGTGGGATTAATTAGCTTTTATAATACTTAAAATGCATAATATGATCCACAATATTATAATGCAATAATATTAAATGAGATGTTTTGAGATGACATTCTAAATATGAATTTAGCATATTTGAGCTGCCTAAAACATAATTATGAGATTTCAACTTCATAAACCTAGTAAAATACATTTAACTGTAAAAATCGATTGAAACTCGTGAGCCAATTCTGTTCATTACGGATTCGAGTTGGTTGAATTAATTTTTTTTTATAAATTTCAATACGGATTGATTTTTGACCAAATTCACATAGAAACCGCAAATAAAGAATTAAACAAATATTTTTTGTTAAACTGGGATTTGCATTTGGGTCAGTTTATGTTATTTTTTTAGTTAATACATAGATAATTTGTGATTTTGGTTTATATTTAGATTGTATTAAAGTTTATTTATATTTAAATTATAATTATAATTTAGTTTTGATCGAAAAGAAAAATAAAAAAATTGTATTTTTTTAATTAAGTGAGTCTCTGAACCAACCTATTTAATCCACCAACTCGCTTAATATACTAACCCATTTAATCCATCAACCTATAATGAGTCAGACCGGATTCAAATATTTTTGACTCATTAATAAGTGAGTCAGATTGGGTTGAGTCACTAAATAATTAATTCGTGATGAGTCTAATATAAATTTAGGTTGTGCAAATTAGAAGTTGATTTATGAATTCATTGTTTAACAAACATATCTAATTATTTAGATGCCATGTTGATAAAAATTTGTCTAATTATTTAATTAAGTAGGTTGAATGTTGCTTGAAATTTTGACTTTAATGTAGATGGAGTATTGATTAGTAATGACACCAATAGCTTTACTAGGAAAATAAGGAATTTGGATTAGCAGCCGATTTTTTTTGTGTGTTTTTTTTTATTATATTTTCATAATATATTGATTATTATTAATTTTAATGTCTTAAAATTTATTAAAAAGATATTTAAAATATCAGTATAGTATATTTTTAATGTCTAGAAGATACATCATATAAATAAATAGAAAAGTTGGACTCAAAAATAAATTTCTCTTATTACATGTAAAGAATCTCATATGTACATAAGATTAAAGGAACTATTTATTAGCGTGTTTGATTTTCATTTCACTTGTTAGGAAAATGAGTGTTCCATGTTATATATTGAGAATATCACATATGCATAAATTTTACACATTTTTATTGGCATGATTGGTTTTTATTTCATGGACCATTCTAAAAGTTATTCACAATTATAGTTATCATGTTTAAAATAAGATTATTTGTTACCAATTATTTGAATAGATAGAAGTGACAATATTATTGAGAATATAAAGTATTACATTTCATGTTATGAAAAATCTTATAATATGAAATTCTTAAAATTAGTATCGTGTTGTATAAAGAACGCAATACAATACGATACGAATGGTATACGTCATAAATGAATGTCAACAAAATCCGTCATGTCTCGTGTGAGGTGAGCTGAAGTCCATTCTCTTATCAACTCGCTCTCATGGCTCACCTTCGACTCACTAACTCGCTCTCTTCTCCCCTTCCCAAGAAACTCGTTCCCTTCTCTTCCCAATCCCTAATTCTACACCACCCTTTCTACTTCGCCAAACCTAAACCGCTCATCCGCTTCGCCCGCCGAACTGGTCCGCCGCTCGTCCTAGCCGCCGTCGGCCAGGCCGAACCGAACCACCTCCCTCAAACCAATGCTCCGCAGGTCCGCCCCGAGGAGGAGGTATTCAATTCCATAATTAACGTCAAATTTCGTTCAAATGAAATTTCGTTCGTTTGGTTGACGTATTACTGTTCACGAGTTCGGATAATAAGGCCAGTAGCGTGGTCAATTAGGTTCTACTATGCGCAATTTTGTCGTCCCTGAAAATATCTTATCTGAGTTCTGAGCCGGTTCGTGGAAACAGTAATGTTTATAATTTTAACCGATGAGGTTAATATTTACGCGATTTTTTTTTGTGTGTGGAAATTTGTGTTAAGGCTTTAATTGGAGAAGCAAAATACAATGCCGTGTGCTGCAGTACTGGAGGGGAGGTATTCAAAAGAATAAGAAACTAGAATTTTTCACTGAATGGAATTCGTTTCGTTTGGTTGTGCATGATCATGAATTCCGTTAATTAGGTCAGTCAAGTGTTGAATTTAGGGATCTATGATGTGCAATTTCATTGTCCATTAGTATGTTGAGTCAACATTTTGAAAAACAAAGTTCAAATTTAAGCGATTTCGTTATGTGGAATGGATGTTAATTTTTTTAATTGAGGAAATAAAGTAAAATGCTGTATGCGCTGCAATCGTGTTGTGAGTTTGAATTTTATGGGCATGAATAGTGTGTTGTAGGAAGTACGAGTTTTGGTTTTGAAGTTGGTTGAGTTTTAATTCAATGGTCGAGGTTTTCTTAGTATTTTATTATTTAGAACTTTGAAGAACCATTGAGAAATTTTGTTAGCGGAGGATGTAAAACAATTTGAGTATTCATGTGGACGAAACATGGTCAGTTAAGTGGGTGATTGTGATTTGTTTGAGATGAATTTACAGAAGTTGTCATTTGCCCTTGTAGGAGGATTTACCCTCAAAATCTCAACAGCAAGGTAGTCAGCTTAGAAATCGGGTTGTTTTTGGACTTGGCATTGGTATTGGTGTGGGTGGTGTGGTTTTAGCTGGTGGATGGGTCTTTGCGACTGCCATTGCTGCTGCTGTCTTCACTGGTGCACGAGAATATTTTGAATTGGTTCGGAGTCGTGGAATTACTGAAGGAATGACACCACCTCCACGCTATGTATCACGAGTCTGTTCAGTTATTTGTGCCTTGATGCCATTGTTTGTCATGTAAGATTGGTTAGTGCACCTTAATTTTCCATTAGCGCTTGCATATGCTAATTTTTAGTATTTGCCTTTGGATATTCGTCATGTGCATTTAACAATGAAAAGTTATTGACATTTATTTTACATGTCGAGTGCAATTTATTCTCTGGATTTTATCACTATACCTGTCATTTAACTTCTGATCATTTCGTAGTGTATATATATATATGCTCGTTGTGGTCTATGTTTTAAACTATGGTGGAAATGAACTAAAAATGGTAGAGGGAAGGGTGATGAAATTTGCCTTCTGCATATTAAAGAAAATAGCAAGCTTTTGGGATCTGAAATCTTTCTCCCTCCTGCTACAAACTAAAAGAATGAATGAAATGGAAAACCTAAAATTTGTTAGTGGCTGTACCCTTGAAACCTGTTATCATAATCCTCCTTACCTTAAATAGTTGAAGATAGTCCATTTAGGCTTGCTTTGCGTTCATGTTTCACTGTGGAGTAGCGTGAATGAAGTAGCAAGGAATCGTCAGGAAGTATCCATTTTTTAGCGGCTAATCTTAATTAGTGATCTTTTGCATTTGGGGTGTCTATTTATCATATAGTAGAAGTCAAAAATGATGTCAGTTATATCACCCTTTATTCTCAATATTGGCTCTTTCTCTCAATTATTTTCTACCTCAAACCCACATTTCTGGGGACCATAAATCATTTGCTAAAGATTACCTGTATCTGTAAGGCAGTGTCTTTTTTCAACTTATCTTAGTTGTTTTTCCTACATTACCCACTATCTCTTTTGAAATGATATCCAAGGGATATCAACCTAACAACAAAATAACGTGTTTTATCGAGAGAGAAAATTACCCTCAAGGATTTTAGTTTAAGAAGTATTTTTGTTTATCATTGTTGAGGAAGAAGATGAAGAAGGTTTGGTATGTGTCGCCAGGACATGCGAGGCATTTGAGTTACCAAATTCTGTCATTTCTAACGGCCCATGTGATGATTTCAATCTTTCCTATACATTAAGGGGGGTTATGTACAACTAAATGAAGTTTGTGTACCAAACATATATATGAAACTTTAGGGGATAATATGTATTTTACCCTTATAAGTTTGCTTTGCTTTTTATAAGTGTAGTATGGACATCTATCTGGAGAGCATCTAAAATGTACTTTACAAGTCCATTACTTCTGATATGTAAGGTTGATGGGCCTTGCTTGCTGATTGATTTGTATTTCTGATATATGCCAGGTATCGTGGTCATGTCGATGTTTCTGTGACTTCTGCTGCTTTTGTTTTGGCTACAGCATTGCTCTTACAAAGAGGAAGTCCCCGTTTTGCACAGCTAAGTAGTGCCATTTTCGGGTTATTTTATTGCGGATATCTTCCCTCTTTCTGGGTGAAACTTCGATGTGGTTTAGCAGCTCCAGCCTTGAACACAAGTAATTAACTTTTTTAATTCCTCTTTCAGATTTAGTTCTGAGATTGTGGTGCTGGGAGGATGAGATCATTTTTGTTCTTAATCAATAAAAAAAAAATCTGCTGAATTGAAGCAACCAGTTCTACCCTTCGTAGCTAGTTATATCTCTTTGTGTAGTAGTTGTAGACATCAACCTTGGCTTTACTCTATTTTTCACAAAAATGGTTGTGAATCTGGATGCTGTTATACAATATTCTGATTGTTAATTGTTTTATCTCAATTACTTGCTTCCTTTTTTCAGCAGTGTTTAAATTTTAACTGTGCTAATTTTTTGCCACTGTGTTCTTTAATTTTATTATTGCATGGAATTGAGCTTAGACACTTGTTTGGACGTATTGCTGGTAACCATTTGTTGAAGGTCCATTTCACATGAATAATGTAGTTTACTGTACTCTGCATTTTTCACCTTTGAAATGCGTGACTATGTGTGCCTGTAATTTATTTGCATATGATTGAACCTAAATGTCTGGATCCAAATGCATTCTTTGTTCATTGTAGTTGCTTAGTTCAAAATTTAAATACACCGTTTGAAATGTGTCATTGCCCATGGCTGAAAGGATATTAAACTTCAAAATAGTATAATAGTATGAACTTAAGGAACATGGCAACAAGTCTGATATTTTTCCTCCTTGCATAGATTAAGTACCTGGGTTTCTCTACTTTAGAAACTAGAAACGCATTTTGTTATATATCGAGTTATTCTGCTTTCATGTACAATGCTGATGTGAGGTGCTTTCAAATTTGACTATCTGCAGTAGCAGCTCTAATTTCAACAATGAATCTAATGCCTGGTTGGCATTGTTCAGGGTGCTTATATATAGCATGGTTTTGTACTCCCTATTTTCTATATGTCTTGAATTAGTGCATGTCCTTAAGAGATTATTATTTTGCAGGACAAGGAGCAACATGGCCCATACTTCTTGGTGGCCAAGCTCATTGGACAGTTGGTCTTGTGGCAACTTTGATTACCATAAGTAGTATAATTGCAGCTGATACATTTGCATTCCTTGGTGGCAAGGTATATAAGCGTATTGGTATGCAACTTAGTTTTCAGCTTGTCAACTTGATGATTGCCAAATTGTCCTGTAATTTTTTCCTGATTCTTAAGATTTTTTCAAAACGAAGTTTTAAATGATATCAGTGGTGTTCAAAGAGTTTCTCTTAATATTAGTATAAAATAGATTGCTTTTAGTGAATATGCTGGTCTTACACAATCTCTCTTCTCACATCAACTGGAGCATGTCAACAAAATGAAGTTATGGATGGAAAACGAAATAATTCTTACTATTGATATACATATACTAAAGTCTGGGTTACAAGTCCAAATAACTGATTGTCATCAGTGTTCTATGATAGTAATTATTGCCAATTTATTGGTGAGAAATTAATTTCTTACATGTCTCCACGTAATCTATATCATTCATTTCAATATCTCAAGTTTGACTTCACCTTTTAGTAATCTTGTGTGAAATGGTTTGAAGGGTGGCATGCACTCCATTAAGCAATGTTTTTAAGGATATTCTTTTTATTAAAAAAATTCTGCTCCAAACATGAGATAAGTGAGTAAATCTTCATGGATACAAGTTTGAAGCGTTGAGTTGTGAAACATCAGAGCATCTCATTTCTGAGTAACTAACTACCTTTTCTTTTCCTTCTTTTGTAAACTGTTTCAAACCTATCATAATACTTGCATTCACAAAGTGAAAAAACAATTTATCTTCTTCCTTGTATGAAAGTGTTTAATAGAGGCTACTGTATTTTTGAGTAAGAAATTAGTGTGTAACTGATTATTAATAGAGGCTACTGTATTTTTAAGTAAGAAATTAGTTTGTAACTGATTATTGATAGAGGCTACTGTATCTCATTTCTGAGTGACTAACTACCTTTTCTTTTCCTTCTTTTGTAAACTGTTTCAAACCTATCATAATACTTGCATTCACAAAGTGAAAAAACAATTTATCTTCTTCCTTGTATGAAAGTGTTTAATAGAGGCTACTGTATTTTTAAGTAAGAAATTAGTGTGTAACTGATTATTAATAGAGGCTACTGTATTTTTAAGTAAGAAATTAGTTTGTAACTGTTATTGATAGAGGCTACTGTATCATGATACAAATTATTAGTTTTCTTTGACTAACTTTCAGACGGTTTATTTGTTATTTGTTCCAAAAATAACCCTCAATCTGGCGTTAGTTATGAAATTTCATTTTTGTACCTTCATGCAGGCATTTGGTAGAACTCCACTCACCAGTATAAGTCCAAAGAAGACATGGGAGGGTACTATTATAGGCTTTTGTGGATGTATAGTTACTTCTGTAGTACTGTCAAAAGTTTTCAGCTGGCCAATATCTTTATCGAGGTACCCCTACTTGTCCATGAAGTTAATGTCAGTTTGTTATTCGATTTGTTCCTCTTGTTGAATTAAAAGTTTGAGTATCATTGTTGTTTTGTTCATTACAAGGTTACTTGTCTTCTGTTAATGAATAGACTTTATTCTATTCTAAGATGAACATTCATACATTTACCATTCATCTTTACATCCTGTGAACGATTATTGATTCATGGTAATTTGTGGTTTTTACATGGATTTTTTCAGTGCAATAGCACTTGGTGTTCTGAGTTTCCTTGGTTCTGTTTTTGGTGATCTCACTGAATCAATGATTAAACGTGACGCGGGGGTGAAAGACTCTGGCACACTAATACCTGGTCATGGTAATTCCTCTCAGTAATATCTCTGTGATCCAGAACTTTTACTGCAGACTGAAGAAATAGTAATGTACAAACAATTCTGATGATAAAATTGAAAATTTAATTTAAGGATGTCATCTTGCCACCAAATCGAACATCATTTGTTAGAGTCCCACCTTATTTTTTTCTCCCTGAGAAAGTACTTGAAAGGTAGGAGATATTGCATTAACTCCAATCAATGCAGGTGGAATACTAGACAGAGCAGACAGTTATTTGTTCACGGGTGCTCTAGCATACAACTTAATCAATACTTTTTTACCATTGTATGGAGTATGACATGAAACAGTGTAAGTGTTGCTTCAACTTTGTTTAAATTTCATCTACTTTTAGTTTGAAACAATATGTTGTCTGTAAATATTTAGTAACATAATCTTTGTCAAACTTATTAAGATATTTTTTCCGGTTGTAAATTTTTTAAACTTAGGTGGTACCTACATGGCTTGTTCACCAACAACAAATTGAATTTAAATGCTAGTGCGTAAATTTGGACGAGCTTCTTCTTTGGAAAGATAGATTTTTCTGATGATCATCAGAAAAGGCAGCAGCAGGAATTTTCTTGTCATCACAGGCCAAGTTGACCACAGTGCATTGCTGCTGCTTGATCGACTCTGCATGAAGTCATGGAATACAAGGACTCAGCAGAGGTAGCATTGGTTATATTTGAACTTGTAAATAGCCACAATTGGATTTGAAAAAAAGGATTGCAGTCGCTCCAATATTTATGTCTTACTAACCAATAATTTGAGGATACCGTAGAACAATCATTATTACTCTTGTGGTGCTAGTACGAGTAAATTTATTTCACATCAGTGACAACCAGCAACATTATCTATCTCACATCAAAATCACTGGAAATAAAAAAGATATAAACTACTAAAAGTAAAAATCAAACTTTATCCCTCCAAAATTTTAATGTTGCTGGAGGAATCAAGAAAACTAAATGGTAAATAGGGGCAACAATGATAATAAAAATAACTATACTGAAATCAGAATGCATTTATTCGTTATATGGATTCTAAACCATAACCATTGATAAGTGATAGAGAAACGAATAAAGCTACTTGAAAAGAGAACACTGATAGATATGTTTATTCTCTGTTTCTTCCACTGTCAGAGCAGACCAAATCCAAATCTTTAGCACCCAATTCCATTCGTGTTTTGGTTTCTCATTGTCATGCACTTATGCCCAATTTCATCAGAAACATAAACTCGTGATGAAATAAAATAATGATTTAAATATGTAACAAAATGTTTTGATTTTACTTGTATTCTTCTAAAATTTAAAATTATTATTTTTAATCCTTATAAAATAGATGAATTTTTATTTTACTTTTTATAAATTAATTTTCTTTAGCTTTCATTCTCATGAAATCAAAATTTCACTACTTTAGTTCCTAAAAGTCATTTTTAGAAAAATAGATAAATAATATTTATTTCAAGAATTTAGAAAAGACAATATCTCAAGCTAATTGTTCGTAATCTTAAGGACAAAAAAGTATTATAATATTAATAAACAAAGTAATGTTTATAGTGATGATTTGATGATCCACGGGAAAATGAACATTTCTTAAAGTCATGCTACCATAGTTATTATTATTATTTGTAAGGTTAAATGTGTTTTTGTCTCTTAATTTTTAGTAAAAATTGGAATTATTATTTTTTAAAAAATTTGGATAAATTTACTCCATATCTATAAAAATTGGTTATTAGTTCTTTTAACCAAATTCTGTCAAGTTGATTTAATATTTTAAATATGTTTCTTAGCTAATATTCAAGTGAAAATAAGTTAAATGATATAAACAACTTAAGTACTATTGCATTTGAGATGTCAAATAAACTTAACAAAATTTAATTAAAATAATGAAATATATACATTTTTATAATTACCAGATTAAATTAGTCCAAAATTTTAAAGAAAAATTTTAGAGTTAAAGGATAAAAAGAAATTTAATCCTTATTATTATTATTTAGAGTATTATAAAAAATAAAAAGCAGAATATATTATACATAGGGGACAGACAGGCATTGAATGGTGAAACAATAATGGTGCCTAAGGCCGAAGGATGCGCACAGCCTCTCAATACCACACAATTATTCTTTATTTTCATATCACTTTAGTTTAAATCTATTCCTTTTATACGTAAAAAACTTTCACAACAAAATAAATAAATAAATATATATACCTAAAATTAACCTGTCTTCAAGAGATGGGTCATTGTGATGGTTACACGTCCTTTTTAAAACACGTTTCACTTACATGCTTTACCCTACTTATTTATGTCTGATCTTACATATTAATGACCCACCTAAAAATATTTATTCAAATTTAGTAAATTCTTTACAATATTAATCCCTTAAAAATAATTTAGCTAATATTTTATATTCAATATAAATATTAGTTATTTATATTCCTAATTTATAACTTTTAAAATATTAGATAAACTTGGTCCTAATCTCAAACATTCATAATAATATTAATAATAATATTATTAATCCAAAAACATGAAAAAAAAATGATAAAAATATTTAACATAAACTATATTGATGCAGAATTATTGTTTCAACCTTCAAATAATTAAGGTGGTTTATCTTTTTCTCATTTTTTTTTTTCGAAATGTTAAATTATTAATTTATTAAATAATTATATTTTAATTGTTAAACGAAAAAAGTTCCAAGTTTCAAGTCAGATATTGACTTTTACATCACTCAATCCAAAATCGAAAAATATCATATCAATGATCAACTTTTTCATTTTCTGGTCTGATAATGACATTTGGATTTGTGTATTTTCTTCATTTCTTCGTAATATACGACGTTGGATTCATATTTACATTCTACGGTTAATTAATTTTTTTTAAGAAAGTGAAACTAACAAAACATTCCAAAAGAAAATAAAAAGTATGAATTGACAAAACATACGAATTTAATATAAATTTAATACACTTGACTTATTATAAAAGTATTAGAGGGAGTACGAGAAAATGTAACAATGATGATTCCCATAATATCTTTACTTTAATAAAAGAAAAAAAAATTATGACTATAAAGACTAAAATATTTTGGAGCTATAAAAGAGAGTGAAAGCAAAAGAAGTTTGGTAGTTTGAAGCAAGCAAATGAAAGAGAGAAAAGGTGAAGAAGATAAAAACACATGAAAGTATTATTTTAAATCTTCCACCAAACAAAACCATACATTTCATATGCTATTTTTTTTCTTCTTTGAGTACATGTTTTAAACTATTTTTAATTATAAATCTTTGAAATATTTAATCAAGAAATAATTTAAGTCGTTGAGAAAGTGTTTGATGAAGAACATGCTTTAAAGGGCCATTCAACAACTCTTCATGCACTTTTTCTTTTAGGTTGAAAACCAGAAGCAATCAAGGAATATATAAAAAATAAATAAAATAAAATGTCACCTTTAAACTATAAGTCAAACCTAAATAAAAGAAATTGTAATTTGCACATGATTATTCGAATGTGTTAAGAGTGGGTTAAACAACTAAAACCAGTTTTATCCGGTTTAAAATTTAGAATTATTGTTTACTAATTGTGTTTGGTATGCATATAATATAATCAGTGTGACATATCTTAATATACTGTACATAAAAATATTACATGTAATTTGTAGTAATTATTTAATGTTATTTAGAATTATCATATACATGTATTCTTATTGTTATTATACCAATTCATTACATTATGATAATTTTTTATCATGACTATTATATTAATTTCAAATTTAGTTTCAGTTTTCATATTGAAAAGAATGAAATTAAAAATCTGCAATTTATTTCTTAAAATAAATTAACCTTTTCCTTTTCTTTTTTCTTTTCTCTCACTCCTCACGCCACGCTACGCAATCGTTGGGTCACATGTATTGGGCCGGGCCCACTCCCATTTATTCCAAAGTTTTTGTAAGAGAGATATTAGGCTTTAACTATAATAACTATACCTTCAAAATTTAAATAACAACTAATTAACCGATTCTAGTTAATTTAAATAATAATTTCATGTCTTTTAAACTTATTTTCTAACATTAGCGAAATACATTTTTTATTTTTATTTTAATTATTCTATTCTATTTCATTGCTAACATTTTTATTGTGATAATATATATATATATATATATATATACATATATATATAAACTATCTCTAACATTGGATAAATATGAGTTTACTTATAATTTTTAATTTTAATGTCTTTCATTATTAATGTATATTTTATAATTTTTTATTAACTATACAATATCAATATCAAAATATACTTCTTAAGATTTTTTTTTTATATAAGACAAAATTAGATTCTTGGAGAGTTTAAGGCATTAAATATTTTATTCATTATTAATTGAGTTCATAAAAATAACTCACAACTAAAGATTTTTTTTTTTAAAGAAGTGTGGAACTTATAATACCTTAATTTGGACCTCGTTAGATAAACAATTAAAGTGAAAAAAAATTTAGATTCTTTTTAGCTAAGTCAAACTCTTACAATAATAATTACGTCAAATAATTCATTTATCAATTAATTCACTTTGGTTTCCTTCGTCAGAAATCTTCAAATATATATATATATATATATATATATATATATATATATATATATATATATATATAATATATATATATAAAAAAAAATATATGT
>Ga0214543_1003891_pt1 | contig 28674 bp, 10 predicted proteins | sample CNSS2metaG_FD_160094 | JGI IMG/M metagenome (GOLD analysis project Ga0214543, IMG submission 160094) | Root nodule microbial communities from cowpea collected in UCLA plant growth center, Los Angeles, California, USA - CNSS2 | ecosystem: Host-associated > Plants > Roots > Nodule | place: USA... | reverse complement strand
TTCTTCCCATTTAGATTTGTCTTCGTTCCAAACATCATCCAAAATAATAAGAAATTGTTTCCCCGTCAACTTTTCTTTCAATCTTTTGTGAACCATCTCTGTATCTGTACTATTATCAGGTGATCCAGTAACATCCTCAAGAATCGCTTTTGACACCTTAAAAACATCAAATTCATCTGAGACACAGACCCAAGCTTTCACATCATACTTAGCCTCATCCAACCTTGGATCATTGAATACATGTTGGGCAAGAGTGGTCTTACCCACCCCTCCCATTCCGACAATAGAAAGTATAGACAGATTGTTGTGAGTGTGAGATGTGAGCCAGTTAAACACAAATTCTTTGTCATCATCTCTGCCATAGATAACACTATCGTTTGGCAAATATTTTGATCGTAATTTACGTCCCGATCTTGAACCCTCCCCAACATCAGCATTCCTTTTCAAACCTAGAACATGGCTTTGTGTTTCTAGATATTCTAGGTTCTCAATGAGTTTTTCCATCCTTGATTCAATTTCATTTTTAAAGAAACTGAGAAAAGGAGATTTGAGGGAATTCCACACCTTTGTAGCAGTACTATGAGATTGAGCTTCCACTTGGGTTTTGGAGAGTGCATGATCTATTTCCTCCAAGAGATCTTCCACATCGAACAGGACACCTTTGGCTTGGAGAAGCCATTTTCTGACACGTTCATCTGTGAACTGTTTCTGTTCTGCATCATCAGCCACAACATCAACGGCCAGGAGCTTCACCTTCAAGTTGCTTAGCTGCTTCTTGTTGCTTTTATTTCCACGAAATATGTCCACAAAACGAGAAGCCAAATTGTCAATTGCCATCTGAACGGAGGAGGACACAAGAGCACCAATAATCATTTCAGCAGCCATAGTAGAAAATGGAGTGGATGAATGGAAATGAGTGATCTGAATGAGTGAGTTCAGAGATATCAGTGATGATGAGATGATGAGTGGTAAAAAGGTGTTTTCTTATGAGTGATGGTTTACTTTATGGTCACCGGTCAACCAATGTATCTTAAGTCTTCCCGTCATAAATAAAAACCATTCACCGCTGTTTAAGATAATTAAGCATAATTAATATATATATATATATATATATATATATATATATATATATTAAAATAATCTTTTAGAATTATATATTAAATCATGTCATCTAAATACCCAAATTATTTTATTTTTAAAATTTTTATATTTGTAATATTTTATACTTGAAATTTTTATATTTAAAAAAAATAAAATAATTTGAATATTTAGATGAAACGATTTAATATATAAATTCTAAAATATTATTTTAATATATATATATATATATATATATGTATATATTATAATTAAATTTATTTATTAATTTTATTTTAAATTGAAGAGAAAAAAATTGGATGGTTATAAAGAACATTTCCTAGATAATTTCTCAACATTACTTATTTGTGGTTAATTTCTATGGCTCATTAAAATTTCAAGTATTAAGATGAGTATAAAATACAAGTGATGGATTTAAATATAGAAGCAAAATATATATATATATATATATATATATATATATATATATATATATATATATATATATATATATATATTAAAATGTAAGGATAAAGGGCTGAATATTATTCACAGATACTTGAATTTAAATAAAGATATATTTTTTTTAAGTACAAATGGAAAAACAAATTAACATCCTACCCATGTTTAACAAATACTTTTTTATTTTAGAGGAAGCCCATGTTTAACAAATAGATCAATAACTTTAATGATTTCTTTCCAAAAAAAACATGCATCCAAATCTATTCTTTTTTCCGTTAAAGTTTATCATTGTCCATATTTTTGAACCTTGTTTATTAGCTTTCAAACATAAAAATCTCATTTTTTTTATTGTGACGGTGGATGTTGATCGAAGCAAAAGAAATTGAGAGTGTTCTAATATAGAAAAGGAAGGGGACACTAAAACGCCAGTTTAGTTCATAGTCAGGTTAACTAATATAAGTTTGGTTTGTTAAAACTGAACTGAAAAACAATTAAGTTCAGTTTTAATTACAAATAGTCCACTTTTTTTCAATATAAAGCAATGCAGTTAACCATGGATAAGTACAGTTTAGTATATTATGCCCACCCCTATTTTTATCTATTCTTTGTAACACACATGAAGAAACTCAAATCTCATTATAAGATTCCATTCCTATTGAAAATCATTAGAACAAATATAGTGTTCTACTTTCTCATTTAAAGTCAATATGAGACTTAGACTTAAATTTGGATTCTTAACAATTCTTTCCCTTAAGGGTAAGTCCCTTCAACCACATAAGATAGGATTTAGACTTACACTTAAATTCTTAATCATCTCCACCTTAAGGATTCCACCAAATGAATTATATTTTTGTTCTTATCCATTTACTTGTTCACTGTCGTATTCTAAACCTTGATGTTGAACATTTATGGTTCGTCGTTAACAACCAATTAGGGTTGAGTCTTCCCACAGCTCTGTCATTTACAAGTTGTACGCAATCTGCATGAATGAATGAGTGGTTATGATATAGTCAAGCTACATAACTTTTGTTTTATTTTCTAAGACTTGTCAAAAGAGTAGAAAATGAATCACAAATCATCTCCACGTCTTCGAGTGAATAGGGTAGAAAAAAAGTAAAAGAAAAAAAAAACATAATTGATATATGATAAACATAATTAATATAGTAAAAAGATTTAATTAAGTTTTGAATCTAACTTGTCGCTATGGTTAAATATTCTTCGTTGTTTTCAACCTAATCTTTCTATTTAAATTTTTCATTTAATTTAGTTTCTTCATTCTTTAAAATCATACAATTAGATTATTTTTTATTTCAAACTAAATTAGTAATTAAGTTTAATTACAATTTATATATATATATATATATATATATATATATATATATATATATATTAAAATAATAATTTTTTAAAATTTATATAAAATGTATACATGTTACAATTTATATATTTTTAAAATTTTTACACTTGTAACTTTTTACACTAGAAATTTTTTATATGTGTAGAAAATAAAATAATTTGAATATTTAGGTGGAGAGATTTGATGTATAAATTCTAAAAATTATTTTAATATATATATATATATATATTGTAATTAAGTTTATTTACTAATTTGGTTTTAAATTGGAGAGAACAAAATTGGATGGTTCTAAAGAACATTTCATGGATAATTTCTCACCATTACTTATCTATGGATAATTTCTACAGCTCAACTCCCTTAGAAAAAATACATACTAGTCCATATCCCTTACAATATTATGTAATGGAGCATTGTAACATTCTTAAGAAATATTACTAATTTTTAATAAATACATAGTAAATGAAAAATAAAACCTCATTTAATATGATACCATTTACCAAAACACGGAAAATTAAGAGCTTTAATATATTAATTATGTTTATCATATATCAATTATGTTTTTATTTTCTTTTACTTTTTTCTACCCTATTCACTCGAAGACGTGGAGATGATTTGTGATTCATTTTCTACTCTTTTGACAAGTCTTAGAAAATAAAACAAAAGTTATGTAGCTAGACTATATCATAACCACTCATTCATTCATGCAAAGTGCCTTAAACTTGTGAATGACAGAGCTGTGGGAAGACTCAACACTTATTGGTTGTTGACGATGAACCATAAATGTTCAACATCAAGGTTTAGAATACGACAGTGAACAGCTAAAAGGATATAATTGTCTTCAGACGATTTTCATTAAGGATTACTAAGAAAACATATTACGGTTGTATTTTTCTATCTTACAATATAACTTAGACAATATATTTGTCGATGACTTTGTTGGTTTATGATAAGTGTTTCCTGATAACTATGAATTTTAAGCCTAACTTAACCTCACAAAATTGGTTTATAGGTTTACATTCACTTATATCCAATAAACTCACCTTATGTATATCCGAGCGTGGGACTAGACATTAGATGTGTGGTTTGATAGGCCCCGATAGCAGATGACACGATAAACTTAACGAACAACAAATCTTCCGATAGCAAGTGACACAATAGGTCAAAGAAAGAATAAATTTTGCTAGGATAGATTTTAACATATTACTATAATACATGTTAAAAAATAAATTTTAAGTCTAATTAAACCTTACAAAATTGGTTGTAAGATAATATTTATACCTACTTATTTCTAATCCACGTGAGAACTCCGAAATTTTATTGAATGCATGTCACTCAAAAGTAATTACATGTATATAAATGTTATCTATAGGTAATTATATACATATAAAAATAGTCATTTGAAAACTATATAAAAATATTCAAAACCTATTTTATGTTTTATCTACAGTGTCTGTGAGCCTTCATATTTTAGTATCTATTCATGTTCTTGAGCAGTTTGTATATAAACATTTTCTTGAGCAGTTTATATATCTTAAGACATTATGAACATAAGAATATGAGGAAGAATTAATTAACGGTAGTACCCATGATCAACTCTTCAATTCATTAGACATATGTCAATCCTTCGAACGTATAAATTGCCTAAACTGAATGCCAACACCTAAACAATAAAATAATATAGAAAATGTGAAATGAATTTTTCTTTTTCCAAAGGATAGTTTAACATAATCATACAATCACTTTTCAGAATAGACATTTTACATTGTGGTTACGCTATATTATAAACATATAACTAAAAGAGATATTTATGGTGACGTGTAGCAATATGTTTCAGGAAGAGTAGTTACACTTATGCATGGTGTATCACCTACATACAATACAAAGATTGAACAATCAATGAATCTCCTAAAGTGTAGTAAAAAAAAAAAAACTGGGATATAAACTTCTGCATATTACCTATTTTCTTTTTTCTAAATTAAAGGAGTAGAAAATTAAAGGATATAAATATGATGTAAACAAAATCATGGGCACTATTCCTTCACGGTATGACGGGAAGGCTTAAGACACCATAAAGTAAATCATCATTCATAAGAAAACACCTTCTTACCACTCATCTCATCATCACTAATATCTTTGCACTCACTCATTCAGATCACTCATTTCCATTAATCCACTCCACTTTCCACCATGGCTGCTGAACTGATTACCGGTACTGTTGTTTCCACCTTCGTTCAGCGGACTACTGACTATTTGGCTTCTCGTTTTTGGGACATATGTTGTGGAAAAATAAGCACCAAGAAGCAGCTAAGAAACTTGAACGTGAAGCTCAAAGCCGTCAAGCCTGTGGTTGATGATGCAGAGCCGAAACAGTTCACTCATCAAATTGTGAGAGAGTGGCTTCTAGAAGCCAAAGTTGTCATCATTGGTACAGAGGATCTCTTGGAGGAAATAGATCATATCTCCAAAAGCCAAGTGGAAGGTGAATCCCAGAGTGCTGCTACAAAGGTGTGGAATTTCTTCAACTCTCGTTTTGTCAGTTTCTTTAAAAATAATGAAATTGAATCAAGGATGGAAAAACTCCTTGAGAAGCTAGAAGATCTAGAAACACGAAGCCATGCCCTAGGTTTGAAAAGGAAAGATGATGTTGGGGAGGGATCAAGATCAAGATCAGGAAGTAAATTACGATCGACATATTTGCCAAACGATAGTTATGGCAGAGATGAGGACAAAGAATTTGTCTTTAATTGGCTCACATCTCACACTCACAACAATCTGTCTATACTTTCTATAGTGGGAATGGGAGGGATGGGTAAGACCACTCTTGCCCAACATGTATTCAATGATCCAAGGTTGGATACAGGTGAGGATAAATTTTAATTTAAAGCTTGGGTTTGTGTTTCGGATGAATTTGATATTTTCAAGGTATCAAAAGCAATTCTTGACGGTGTTACTGGATCATATGATGACAGTAGAGATATAGGGATGGTACACAAAAGATTGAAAGAAAAATTGACGGAAAAAAAAAATCTTATTATTTTGGATGATGTTTGGAACGATAACAAATCTAAATGGGAAGAAGTGCAGAAACCCCTTCTCTACGGAGCCCAAGGAAGTAGGATTGTTGTGACCACCCGTAATAAGGAAGTTGCTTCTACCATGCGGTCAAAAGAACACTTTCTAAAGTAATTGCTGGAAGGTCCTAGCTCAGAGTTGTTTGCTAAACATGCATTTCCAGACGATCATGATACTCAATCAAATCCAGAGTGCAACAAGATTGGGGAGAAGGTCTGTTTTGCTTATTGTGCCCTATTTCCGACGGATTATAAGTTTGAAAAGGAACATTTGATTGAGTTATGGATGACTGAAGATTTCCCACAACATGGTAAGAGTCCAGAAGAAACTGGCCAACAATACTTCAATGAACTACTATCAAGGTCCTTCTTTCAACGATCAGGTGATGCGGAAGAAGTATTTGTCATGCATGACCTTCTAAATGATTTGGCAAAATATGTCGCCGGAGACATATATTTCAGGTGCGAACTTGGTCAAACAAATGAGATACAAAAAGTATCTCGGCATTTTTTATTTGAACTTGGTAACGTTGGACGCTTTCATGGATTTGGAACTTTATGTAAAACGCAAAGGTTGCAAACATTTCTGCCAACACCAGATAGGAAAATGCATTTCTTTTATTGGTTTTCCGATATGTCCATACACGTTGTTCACCAAGTTCAAGTTCTTGCGTATCTTATCGCTCTCTCATTATTCTAACTTTGAATTTAAAGAGCTACCTGACTCTGTCGGCAATCTTGAGCATCTCCGTTCGTTAGACCTATCCTGGACCAAGATAAAAAAACTATCTGAAAGTATATGCTCACTTTCCCACTTGCAAATACTGAAGTTGAACTGTTGTATGGATTTGGAGGAGTTGCCCTCAAATTTGCATTTAATCACCACTTTGTGTCGTCTTGAATTTACATTTACTAAAGTGAGAAAAGTGCCACCAGGTTTGGAAGAACTAAAGAATCTTAAAGTAAGGATGGATATATTTAAAGTTGACCATAGCATGGAGTCGGGTATTCAACGGCTAGGAAAGCTCAACAACCTTCATGAAAGCCTATCAATTCAGGGGCTGCAGGACATTGAGAATCCCCGAGATGCATTAAAACCAGATTTGTTGAATAAAACACACCTATTGAGGTTGGCGTTGGAATGGGAGAGGACTGGGAACTCTATTGATTCAAAAAAAGAAGAGAACGTAATTGAGAATCTGAAACCTCCTAAAAACTTGAAGGGGTTGTCAATCTTCAACTATGGTGGCAAACAACTTCCAAATTGGTTACTAGAGAATTCACTCTGGAATATGGTGTCCTTGTTAGGTAAACTTAAATGTGGGTAGTTGGAAGTTGCATTATTAATTGTCTAGGAGATTGTAAAAGGTTGAGAGTGGGTCTAGCTATGATTAAGCATGCAATAGAGTTCATGAATTGTGAGTTAGGTAGTAGTTATATTTAATGAATGTAGTTGAAGAGTCATGTCTAAAGGCCTATAAAAGGACCATGTAGTGCTTTATTTCAACACACAACAAATCTGAATATTGTTTATCCAGAGAGACTTGTTTGTCAACAAATTGGCATCAGAGCTTGAGAGCCTGAGTGTTTGAGTGAGTTAGAGAGTTTGATCGAGATGGCCAGCTTAGCTAACAGCATGCCCCTGCCGAAATTATCAAAAGGAGTCAGTTATGATAATTGGAGTCTGCAAATGAAGGCTCTCCTTGGTTCCCAAGAAGTATGGGAGGTCACTACTAGAAATAAGTTTTTTAGCGACTGAAATTAGCGACCGAAACAATTAGGTCGCTATTTGTGACCGAAATAGCTACCGAATGATATTTGTTGCAAATTTGCCATTGAAATAGCAACCAATTACCTTTCAAGTGACAACAATATGGTTAGCGACTCAAATAGTGACCAAACTTTTCAGTAGCAAAAATCTAGTCGCTAAATCGGTTGCTATTTATTCAATTTGGAAGTAATATTTTTAGAAACCGAATTAGCGACCAATATGGTTCTTATATTAGCGACTGAATATATGGTGGTCGCTAAATGTATGTAATATGTTAATTAGTGATCGAAATACTTTGGTCACTAAATGTAATGTATTTAGTGTCCGAATTAGCGACCAAAAAAATATTTTACTAGCAACCGAAAAATTGGTAGTCGCAAAATATGTATGATGAGGTAATTAGCGACCAAACAATTTTGGTCGCTAAATATAGTGTTTTTGGTGACCAAATTAGTGACCAAAAAGTTTTAGTCGCTAAATATGTTTCAAGTTTTAATTACTAACTAAAATATAACTAAATAAATGTGTAATGATATTAATTTGTGTAACAACTAAAACAATGATCGATAATATTATTAACAAAATATCTACCATGATGACTGTATAATTTGAAATAAAAGTTTTGTTTTTGAACTATATAGAATGGTAAAATCTTTGTTTTATTAAAGAAAAATTGTAATTTGAGAAGTTTCCAAATTGTTCAATATGGACTTAAGTTTTAGGATGTTGATTATTGTTATTGTCATGATTATCACATTTTGATGGGGAAAATATCAAATAGTCATAACAAAGATAATTGTGTCGTAACAATTATAATTATGATTTAAAAATATTTATGTTCAAGTATAAATTTTTAACATTAATATATTTATGTATGTTGCTCTCTCAATGTATAAAAAATAACTAAAGAAATTCACAAACATAATATTTTTCTTTCAAAAATAATTTTGTTCATAAACATGTACTTATCATTATTATTGCTTTGATATGCTTTGATCTGCTTTGGTTTGATTTAATCTTCCCTGATCCTCAGATCTACTTAGATCTTCTTTGAGATCTGCTCCGACGATCTTCCTTGATCTTCCCGTCTCTGGTCTGATCTTATTTGAGATTTTCTTCGATCTACTTCAATCTTCCCTGATTTTCTCATATCTCCTCCAATCTGTGTTGTAGGTGGCAGTGCGGTGACGTTTGCTCGCAGTGACATGGTGATGGAGAGAACCTGGGACGGTATAGAAGTAGGAGAAACTATGGCTGGAAATCATCCTCTCACTGGTCTCAGACCAACCCGACTGTTGTTCAGGCCTAGCAGACATAGTTCAAGAGAAGGAAATATGAATAAAGATTGTCCTCGAACATGTATATTTAAGTCATTGTCATCCGTGTAAGCATTCAACTATGATTTTTCCAAAATATTAGTTTTCCTAATTTGGATTGCATATCCAAAATAGTTTTATTATTAATATAATAATATAATTAGAAACTAGATTTATAACAAATAATTAATGGTCAAAGAAAATGTTTATTTAAATTTTACTTAAATCTTATTTAACTTCGATCAAATTTAATGCAAAAATTTAAAATATTTATATATTATTTCAATAATAATTTTGAAGATAATTATTATTTTTAAATTCATAAAATTATTTAAAATTAGATAAATGTATAAAAACCTAATGTAATTTTTTTAAAAGTATTATACTTATTATTACTACATTTAAATTGCAATTAAAGAAAACAAAAATTAATCACTAAATTAATTTCTACATAATAATTATATATTATTAAATTAATTTCTAAATCCCTCTCTTTTTTATTTTACCAAACCCTCTCCCGCCTTGTAAAAAAGAAAAATTCGTTAGTTTACTCTTGTTTCCCTCCCTCTTATCTCTGAAACCCTCTCATTTTCCCCATCCCTCTGTCTCATGTTCCTTCCGACAAACCCTTCAATCTTGCTCACCCCATCTCCAAATGTGTTTCCCAAACCTCTGGCAACCTCCTATTTTCTTCCTTAAAGTTCTACCTCAACCCCTTCGTGCCCTACATCTCCGCCATCAACACCGACCGCATTGTGGTCAACAAGGAAACCCTGGAAATGCTCCACAATATTGGATTCAACTACATTCCCGACTTCATCCAGGGTGACCACTGTCGCAAGCCACTGTCGCAAGCACCACTCACAAGCGCCACTCTCACAAGGGCTTTCTCCTTTTCTCTCTCGCACCGATTGGGATTTTGATTTTCGTGGCTAGGGTCTGTATTCGAGCGTTCGTGGAGGTTGAAGCAAATCACCTTGTGGTTGATTTCAACCATTTCAACAAGATTTGCGAGGTAAGGATAAAAACCCTTCTTTAATTTGTTGATTATTTTTCATTGACAAACCCTAATGAATCCTCCAATATTGAAGTCGAAGGTGAGGTGTTCGTGAGGAGATGGAACTGAGGTTCTTGACACAGCTGAGTTGTGGAGCTGAGAGGGTGAGATTTTTTATTTCTTGGCACAACCTTTGTGAATGATATATGTTTAGAAGTTGTTTTGACTAGACTACAGTGATTTCTTCTATACAACTACAATGAATGATATATTATTTCAGCTGGCCAGTGTGTGATTGTTTGATTGTTTTTCGTTCCTCTGGATATCCACTCAAAAAAGTTGAAGCATACTCTACTTTAAGAAAGTAAGCTTGTTTATTTATCGACTATATTTGACCTGTATGTCAAATTATATAAATGATGAAAGTTGCAGTAGTCTATTATTATCAAATATTGGATGGTGTTATATAAGATGTTCTGGAAATATTATTGGAGCGTAGGTCAATTATAGCTAGGATGGGAAAATGGTGATGTAATATGAGAATAAACAATTATATGCTAGCTTTTTGACATTCACCTTCCAAAGCAAATCAATCTAAAAATTTGGTATGAGTGTTTAAAGGGAGTCTGGGATAGCAGATCATGCTGATGATATGTTTTCATGATTTTGGAAAGAATAAGGAGGTACTATTTTATAAATGATTCTTAAATTATTTTTAATGTTAGGAATTAATATAATCAATGATTATAATTTTAAATAGTTATTGGAGGTTAAAATGGCCAGCTAGTTGGAAAATGAAGTTTTAATATAATGTGACAGGGGGTACATACTACGTTGACAAATGGACTTAAATATAAAAGAACCTCACGCAGCATACTTGGCCTAAATTTATATCATTTAAATATAGTTTAATATATAGTTATTTCTCCTTTTATGTTGCAATATTTTTTAGTGTTTCTAAATCTATGTTTTATTTAGTATTCATTGTTAATTTTCATTGTTTAGCGTTGACATCTTTTAGTTTTTTTTGTCTATTTTCTTTTCTATTATTATTTTTATAATTGTAATTAATGGAAGTTGCGTTGGGGTGTGGTGTTTCCCAAACAAAATAGGTTTTATGATTGTGAAACATGTTTTCTTTCCGTTTTGTTTCAAATAAGTGGCATATTGAAGAATTTGTTATTTCTTCTCTGTTTGAGGTCATATGGAATCTTATATGTGTTTCCAATTGGATTGATTTTGATCCATTGAAACTGAAGGAGGATGTTATCCATCTCCTTTAATTATATGATGATGTATCCAAAATGTGATCTAAATCCAAAGTATTTGAGAGTTTGGTGGCTTGAACTAAATTGATTCATCTTATGCATTTTTAATTGGCAATAACATTTTAGAAAATAAAAAAATAAAATGGGAACTTTGATAAATTTATTCTGTACAATGGTTAGACAAATGGATCACTAAGGGAACTTTGATGTTACTTAGAGTTTAGTTATGCTTTATGAGTTAGGCAAAAATATTTTTTTAAAGAATTAAAGTAGTGCATTAATTTATCACCACTATTATCAGTTTGGATATGAAAAAGTAAAGAAGTAACTACTCTTTATTGTCTTTTTATTGTGAAGTAACTACTCATTATTGTCTTTTTATTGTGAAGTAACTACTCATTATTGAGAAGTTCTTTGGATAAGAAAAAACACTGAATTTCTTCCTTTGCCTTATTACTTTTGCTGTCATATTTTAACCACAATTATGCACTATCTATGCAAGCAGTGCTTTGTTTCAAAAGTTATGTTACCTAAAATAAATATTTTGCACCTAAATTTGTGAAGAAACCATTTCAATGTTGGGTGGAAGTAGTGTTGTTACAGAGATATAGTGCTAGTGAAAGTTGTGAAGAAACCATTTCAATGTTGGTCGACTATTCGAAAGGTCCAAGGTAGAAGGTTGTTCTAATTTCCTTGTTTATCTCTTTTGAAAGTTGTGTATAAAGGATAATTTTTTGTCACAGAGATATAGTGCTAGTGATAAAGGTACTAAAATGATTTAGAATGTGTTAGTTGATATCTTGATAAAACTTTTCTTTCTTTTTGTGACTTAAGTGAAGCGAGTTTATTTTAAATGAACAAATTTGTAAGTTAGATTTTATAATGTTTTTGGCCATGAGATAATATTTGCTGATTGTTGTATACTCATTAAATGCTTTTGCAGTGCGAGATTGGGATTGAAGCGTGACATTATTGAATATGGAGATTTACTGTGTAGATATGAGCGTCTTGGCTATTGCGTGGGAATAATGTTGTTACAAGTCCCGTGTTGGAATCCAGCACCTTAGAAGATGCCATGAAGTGATCCAAAGCAAATCCTACAATTGTTTAGTTTTAATTAGGCTTTTATTGTTGCTCACCACCGTTTCTTTGTTCTTTTCTATTCCTTGTTATTTTCTTGAATTATTAGTGTTGGATGTTATTTTTACACTTAACTAGATGTTTTAATATCATAAATTTTGTCATTCATATTTATGATAACATTAAATCTCATGAGTTGATTGTTATTTAACATAATTAAATTTGTAGTATTTATAGTATAGTTAAAAATAATGTATATAAGTAGCTATAATTATGTAATAAAAGTTATCACAATTTTATTTTTGTTATTCATTTAGTCATAGAAATATAATAGTCACTAAATGTTTCTAAATTTGAAAATTATTTTAATTAAAATAAAAAAATATCTATTAGCAACCAAAAAATAATGGTGGCTGTATTATCACATCTGTGACCAATTCTTTTTTAAAAGAATTTAATAATTTTTTCACCTTAGCCATCGAAAAAGTGAGTCGCTAAATATTTTTTATTTTTTGACTGAATTAGCTACCAAATATTTAGTGGCTAAATGGGTCTCATTGAAGAAGGTGACCAATCCTTTTAGTGACGGATTAGCGACTAAAATTTCGGTTGTTATTTAACGACTAATTTGTAATTCGGTTGTTAATTGATTTGCCACCAGGGTTTTCGCAACTATATATTTTCGGTTGCTATTTCGGTCGCTAACAGTTTAGCGATCGATTTTATATTTTTTAGCGACTAAAATGGATAGTCGCTAAAATGCATTTTTTTTTGTAGTGGGTGGTCGAAAATGGGCACCAAGAACCAAAGGACATTGGAGAAATGACGATAGCCCAGATTGCTACGTTAAAAACAACACGAGCAAAGGACAAAACGGCTCTGTACGTGTTGTACCGAGCTGTTGATGAGTCCGGCTTTGAGAAGATAGCAAATGCTATGTCTTCAAAAGAAGCGTGGGATATTCAGGAGAAGGCATACAAAGGGGATAACCGTGTCAAGCAAGTTCGGCTTCAAACTCTCAGAGGCGAGCTTGAAAGGATGAGGATGAAGGAAGATGAACGGGTTGCCGAGTACGTCGCCCGAGTTGAGACCGTAGCGAATCAGCTCGGTAAAAATGGAGAGACGCTGCCCGCTTGCCGAGTAGTGGAGAAAATCTTGAGGTCGTTAACCGACGACTTCGAGAATATAGTTTGCGCAATAGAGGAATCCAAGGACTTGACAGCGCTCTCGATGGAAGAGCTTGCTAGGTCGCTTGAAGCAGAGTACGTTGCAGCATCCTGGAGTGTTTGTCGTGCAGTTTGGCTTAGAAATCTTCTAAGCAAACTGGAATTGAAGCAAGAAAAGGGGACTGTGATCCGAGTTGATAACAAGTCGGTCATTGAATTGGCAAAGAACCCGGTCAATCATGAGAGAAGCAAGCACATTGATGTTCGATTTCACTTCATCCGAGAACAAGTGAAAGAAGGAAATGTAAAGTTGGAGCATGTTGAAAGTCGAGCACAAGCTGCAGAAATGTTTACAAAGCCGCTGCCATCCTCTCTGTTCGAGAACAATAAGATGATACTCGGAATGAAGGACAAGAAGAGCATTTAAGTTTACGGGGGGATTTTGTTAGGTAAACTTAAATGTGGGTAGTTGGAAGTTGATGTATTAATTGTCTAGGAGATTGCAAAAAGGTTGAAAGTGAATCTATCTATGATTAAGCATGCAATAGAGTTCATTAATTGTGAGTTAGGTAGTAGTTATATTTAATGAATGTAGTTGAAAGGTCATGTTCAAAGACCTATAAAAGGATCATGTAGTGCTTCATTTCAACACACAACAAATCTAAATACAAAAAGTGTTTATCCAGAAAGACTTGTTTGTAAACCGTCCTTAGAGTTGGATGGATGTGAATCTTGCCAACGTTTACCTCCGCTTGGTCTTTTGCCACGTACCTGGATATTTCAGGGTTTGATGAGATAGTGAGCATTGATGTTGATTTTCATGGGAATAACTCTTCGTCATTTCAATCCCTTGAAAGGTTGGAGTTCTCCAATACGAGGCAATGGGAAAAATGGGAATGCCAAGCTGTGACAGGTGCTTTTCCAAATCTTCGAATTCTTTCTATAAAGGATTGTCCGAAATTGAAAGGACAGCTGCCAGAGCTACTTGTTCCTTTGAAAAAACTAAGAATTCGAGAGTGCCAACAACTTGAGGGTTTCGCTCCCAGGGCTTTAGAATTACAACTACATGATTATGGAAAGGTGCAGTTGGATTGGGCTACAATGGAATGGTTTAGAATGGGTGGGCACCACATGAAAGCATTATTCTCTGAAAGGGATGGGTCCCACACTCTTGATGAGTTGGAAATTGAAGAGTCAATCAGTGATGACTCTAAAACACCTCTGGTGACCTTTCCACTAGATTCCTTCCCAACAGTCACAAAACTTGTTCTCTCTGGGTTTGGCAATCTGCAAATGATTTCAATTGATCAAGCTCATCATGATCTCGAAGATCTAATAATCAGTAAGTGCCCTAAACTAGAATCATTGCCTGCAAACATGCATGTGTTGCTTCCATCTCTCTGGATGCTACAGATAACAGACTGTCCAAGACTTAAGTTGTTGCCTAACGAAGGTTTGCCACCAGAACTAGAAGAGATGGAACTCATTAATTGCTCTAGACTTGTTGGGTCATTGAAAGGAGCTTTCACAGACAGTTCTTCTTTGAAAAGCTTGGAGATATCAAAACTGGATGCAGAAGGTTTTCCTGATGAAGGTTTGCTTCCACCCTCTCTTACTCATCTAACCATCACTGATAGTCCAAATCTAGAAGAACTAGACTATAAGGGGCTTTCTCAACTCTCATCTCTCCGATCATTGACTCTTGAATACTGCCCCAAACTCCAATGCTTACCAGAGCAGGGTCTTCCCCAGTCAATTTCGAATCTTAGAATAATTAATTGTCCTTTGCTCAAACAGCGTTGCCAGAGAGGAGGCGAAGACCGGGAAAAGCTTGCTCACATTCAATATATCAATTTATACTAACTACTTATTTGGTAGGCCAATTTATTTTTCTTTTAAGTGCATATCAACTACTTTTCTTTTTCCTTAGTTGTCCTGAAAAAATCTTTTAACAATTCACTCCTTCCATAAAATTCACATTGCATATAAACCTATCGTTATTTGATTTTTCTTCTTCTCAAATCATATAACTTATTAACTTATCATTTTTATTCTTTTTCAAAATTAAGATTAAATGTTAATACATCTCTTTAGTGTATATAAATCATTTTCCTATTTTTAACACCGTACTTATTAATTCTCAATTAAATTAGAAAATATAAAATGTAATAGCTGTAAAACTCAAGTGTCTATTATACTTTGTGTTTAATATTATAGGGTTTCTTTTAACTTATACTTTAAATTTGTTTTTTAGTCCTTTAACTTATTTTTATCGTAATAATGGATGTGTGTTTTCTCTTTCATATCATAACCTATGCTGTAAATATTGGTAATAGATTTGGCTTAATGTATCTAGTTCCTCTGTCATTTAGGCGTTTGAATCAGAAGCGGAGAGATGGATCTGTGATCAATTCGACACATAGCTGTTTAAGTTTTGAATGGTATAAACGATGATTAAGAGAGAATGAAGATACTCAATTAGCATTGTGAGTTACTTTGATAATAGCATGCCTCTTGTGATATTTTTTTCTTTCATTAATTAGCATTGTATCTCCAAAACTAGAAGGAACCTACATTTTACAAGCACTAGAATATATTGGATGATAAAATGTATTGACATTCATGGGAAGTATTTGTTTACTTGATTAAGTTGTTTCACGATGATAGCAGTATACATGCACTCTGCCATCTTAAATATGTAAATTATACCAGAATATATAAAATTCCAAAAAAGAAATTACATAGAGCGTATAATTGTTATAATTGTTAGGATCGAGCGTTTATCATCAGACCAAAAGCTATAATCATTAGTTATAGTGCAACTCTTTTTAATTAAGAATGTAACCACTCAAACGATACAATTCGATTATCACCGACCTACTTGGTCTCTGGAAAATTGATGTCATCTGCAACTCATTTATAATTGGAATACAGCTGTTGAAGTTTGTGATGTGGGGAAGACTAAAATTATTAGTTGACTAACCACGGAAGAAGAAAATGTTGATGAAATATCTTATTTCCCGTTTCATTGCAACATTAACCCTGCATTGCACTGTTTATGGTAAAAAATGCTGTCCTTGATGCAGAGGATCTCTTATAGAAGATATACAAGTGCTCTCCAAAAGAGAAGTGATGCTGAAAATCAACTACTTTTCTCTTTTCGTTGGTGGTCTAAAAAGACATGCAACAATTCACCCCTTTTATAGATATGAAATAATTACTTATTTGAAATAATCAGTTTTCAAAAAATATGACATTCCTACTTATAAAAATTTGTCCGTTCTTAGCATCCAAAAGCATATATGCTTTAGTACTAGTTTTATAATAAAGGAAAACACATTTTCTAGATCTTGGTTCAAGTTTAATTCTATTATTTTCTAAACTTGAAGGAAAACACAAAGAACCGAAAATCTTGAAATTTAGATAGGTATAGGAGGCTTCCTATATAATAATTCATAAGGAAATTTTCTATCAGAATTGTTGATTAATTTATTTTAGGAAATGTTAAATTTTATTCTGTATTACGGCTGATTATTTGTTATTAATGTTAGGATTGTGTTTCTAGAATAAGAAACAATGGCTTTGACTTTGACTACCTGTGAGGTTATTTGGTTGTGCTGGTTATTTGCAGATTTAAGTGTTTATTTGAAAGATCCTACGCCTCTATATTGTGACAATAAAAGTGTTATTCATATTGTTCGCGCAACTCGATTTTTCATGAGCGCACCAAGCATATTGAAACAGATTGTCATTTTACTCGTCATCATCTTTAGCTTGGCACTATATCTTTACCTTTCGTTTCTTCAGTTCTACAGATTGCAAATATATTTACCAAGCCGCACTTTGTTTTACGCTTTCGTTTTTTATTTGATAAACTCTCAATGCATTTAGCCATAGCATTATGAGATTGAGGGAATGTTAGCATATATTCATGTTTTAGGCTCATTTACTTTTGGCTCTTAAGGTTAGTTGTGTGTATATACTCTTGTAATATTATATACTCACTCAATAATGCACAGTTTCTTTCTTTATTTACAAAAATAGTTTAGTAAATATTAAAAATAAAAATAAAAAAGTATATGAGAAACTTAAAATTTATTTACAACTGTTGTACTTTATATTTCGTAATTCTAATGTGGAGTACTTGAAATTTTAAGTCTGTTATAGATACATATATGGTATAGCAGAATTTATTTTAAACATAATCTAATCTAATCTAATAGAAGTTTTTGTGTAGGACTACCAACTAAAGAGAAAAGTAGTTGATACAAATTAAAAAAATAAATAAATTGTAGCCCACCAAATGCATTACTATTAAAAACAAAAGAGAAAAGTAGTTTATATACCTAGGTGTTGAATGTGAACAATCTTTTCCCAATTTTTGTATGTAATGTTTGAAGAATTATAATTAACAGTTTAGATATTTCATGTGAATAATATTTTATATTGTGTGAAATGCTTAAAAGGGTCCAGACTTTGACCGTCTCTGTCATTAAGAGAAATATATTACATTACACTCTAAACCCTCAAACAACAACTTAAACCATACTTTGAAATTACTTCTTCTAGCTTAAATAACAAACACAAATCATTTACTGTATATTTACCCACGTTTCTTCCCAAGTTCATCCAATAAATCTCCATCATTATCATTGGCAAAAGAAAACATTACACACCATAATACCAGTCTATGCCAAGTATTCTGTAGTGTGTTCAACATGTTTGAAGATTGGCATCTAGCAAATAGCCTTTCCAAATTGAAATGTGCAGAAGTTACTGACTCAACAAACTATTTAACTGATACAAAAGAAGAACATCATTCAACCAAACACAAGGAAGGTATGCAGGTCAATAGTTTCTATATCAGTTTGCCCTCAGAAAAAAATTGAACCTTGTGATACAATAATCGAATGGAGGATGGTTGGGGGAGTGAAAGGAACGTACCTTTCTTGGGTTTACCAATGGAATAGAAAAGAGAAAACAAGGCTTCTGTTTGATGAAAACATAGCAATCCACACTTACAGAAAATAGTCTTCAGTAATGAACACTTAGTTCATAGTATCTTCGGTTGAGGTAGCCAAAACACTGACGTAAGCCTTTGGCCCTTGAAGTTTACACATTTTGTTGAACTTACAATAGTAAGAAAGACAAAACAAATTCAAGTTAGATGGTATGAAGATCACATCCACATGCCCTTTACCAACATATTTGACCCCATGACAGAGAAAAAAATTGTTCAGGCATTAAAAAATGTAACTAAAATACACAGTTATTGTAATTTGGTTTGCAGTGACAGGATTGAAAAGATGGTAGGGAATAATTGATTCAAATTATAATGCCCTCCCTATTTTGAGCCATTTGGTTTTGTACTTTTCCAGTAGTTAACTTTAAAACATAAGAGAAATGAGGGTAACATAATCTGTTAAGAAGTGGAACAGAACATTTACTCTGTTAGTGTAATGCATTATTCTTCTGCAGATACTTATACTATCATTACCTGCTGCTTATTGCTTGATAATGTAAATATGCTTACAAATCATTTGTTGTTGTATTATTTTCATGTGATAATAGCCAGTCACCTGAGTAATGCTCAACATTTGCCCAATGCCAGTGAGAAAATATTTGATGATTTCATCCATGTGAGCACATGGCACTGACTGTCCATGAGAAGGATATATTCTTGTCATAACCTCCACTAATCGAAGGAACCTAGATTGTTACTCATTAAATTCATATTTACTCACTACAAAGCTAAGGAGCTAAAACCATATGTTCTAACTATAATATTAAACTTTTACAATAGAAGAACAATTATGTGTCCAGAAGTATACTATATAAATTATCAAACAATGTATACAAAATTAGTTATCAATGACAATAATTTATAGTAAGAATTTGTGAAACAAAATTCAAGAGTGGAATGTCTGATCCAACAATAAATAACCTAACGTCATACACAAATTCATACAGAGAAACAACATCACTCTCCTATATACAGTTTTTGAATGTGAGCAATCTTTTCCCAGTCTTTGCCTCCTGATCTCTGGCAACTTTGTTCGAGCAAAGGACAATCGTCTATTTCAAGACCTGAAATTGATTTGGGAAGACCCTCCTCTGGTCAGCGTTGGAGGTTTGGGCAGTGACAAAGACTCAGGCTTTTGAGATATGAGAGTTGATAGAGACCCTTGTAATCAAGTTTTTCTAGATTTGGACAATTAGATATGGTTAGAGAAGTAAGAGAGAGTGGAAGCATATCTTCATCAGGAAAAGATTTTGCATCCAGTTTTTCAATCCACAAGCTTTTTAGAGAAGGATTGTCTCCGAAAGCTCCTTTCAATGAGCCAACAAGTCTGGAGCAATTCTTGAGTTTCATGAAATTTAGTTTTGATTGCAAACCTCCGTCAGGGAATGTCTCAAGTCTTGGACAATCATATATGCATAGCCTCGTGAGAGATGGAAGCAGCATATGCATATTTGCAGGCAATGATTCAAATTTAGAGCACTCTTTGATGGTCAGATCCAGGAGATGATTATTAGTGTGATCTTGTGAAATCATATGTAGATTACCAAACCGTCTGAGAACAACCATCCTAAGTGTTGAAAAGAAATGCAGTGGAAAAGTCCATAGAGAGATAGAATCATCATTGATTGGACAATCGCTCAAATTGTATGAATGAATCTCCAAGTGCTCAATAGAATTGTGAGGTATGATATGCCCAACCATTTCCATCAATGATGCTTCCATGTTGTGCCCACCCAGTTTGAATCTTTTCATTGTTGCCCAATCAAACAAAACCTTTCCACATCCTTGTAGTTCAAGATGTAGACCCCTTCAAGTTGTTCACAGTTAGTAATTTGTAGTGTTTTCAAAGGAACAACAAGTTGATCTGGCAGTTGTCCTTTCAGATTGGGACAATTTTTTATGGAAAGACTTTGAAGACATGGAAAAGCACCTATGACAGCTTGGCATTCCCATTTTTCCCATTGTCTCATATTGGAGAAAATCATCTTTTCCAGGGATTTAAATGAACAAGAGTTGTTCCCATGAAAAGTAGCATCAATACTCACTATCCCATCAAGTTTTATAATCTTTAAGACCTTGAGAAATGGCAAAATTCCAACGGGTGGTAAATGTTGGCAAGATTCACATTCATCCAACACTAGGGACACCATATTCCACAATGAATTTTCCAGGAACCAATTTGGAAAATGTTTGCCACCATAGCTAAAGATTGACAACTTCTTTATGTTTTTGGGAGGTTGCAGATTCTCAATTACCTCCCCTTCTTTTCTTGAATCAATAGAATTCCCATTCCTCCTCGATCCCATCGCAACTTTAGCTTCACAAGGCATGTTTTATTCTTCAAATCTGCTTCTAATGCATCTAGAGAATTCTCAATATTCTGCAACTCTCCAATTGATAGACTTCCATCAAAGTTGAGTTCTCCTAGCTGTTGAATACCGAACTCCCGGCTATGGCCAACATTAAAGGAATTCATTACTACTTTAAGATTCTTCAGCGTTCCCAAATGTGGTGGCACCTTTCTCACTTTAGTATATATAAATTCAAGCCGACACAAATTGGTTAGTAAATGCAAATTTGAGGGTAGCTCCTGCAAATGTGTACAGTAGTTCAACTTCAGGATTTGCAAGTAGGATAGTGAACATATCTTTTCAGATAGTTTTCTTATGGCAGTACCAGAGAGATCTAACAAATGGAGTTGTCCAAGATTGCCAACAGAGTCAGGTACCACTATAATGTCAGAACAATAAGATAGAGATAAGATTCGTAAGAACTTAAACTTGGAAAACAATTCATGTATTGACATATAGCAATGCCAGCGATAGCCAAAATCGTTCACTCTTTTACTTGTTGGCATAAATGTACGTAACCTTTCTGTGTTACATAAAGTTCCAAACCCATCAAAATATTTGTTGTCACCAAGTTCAATGGAGAAATGACGAGTTACATTTTGTATCTTTTCGACTTGATCAACTTCCCACCTAAAGTATATGTCTCCACCGACATATTTTGCCAAATCATTTAGAAGGTCATGCATCACAAATACTTCTACCTTTTCACCTTATTGTTGGAAGAAGGACCTCGATAGTAGATCATTGAAGTATTGTTGACAAACTTCTTCTGGAGTCTTACTATGTTGACGAAAACGTACGAGATTTTCGATCATCCACAATTGTATCAAATGCTCCTTCTTAAACTCATAATCCTTGGGGAACAAGGCACAATAAGCAAAGCAAGCCTTCAGATGAGAAGGAAGGTGGATATAGCTCAATGCTAAAGCAGGGATAATATCACAATGCTCTTTAGAAAATTCTCATATTTCGCTTTGGAACAAGGTTTCCCATTCAGAAACGGATGATTTGTTGTATAATAGACTTCACATTGTTTCAAGTGGTAGTCCTTTACACATTTTAACAATCTTCATGTCAATCTTCTTTACACTTTATTTATTTATTTATTGTATATTTTTCTATAACGTGACATGAGAATGATTAACTCTCTCAATTTAAGTGTTTAGTATTATAACATTTTAATGACTAGGTAATACATAAAATTTATCTTCTTTCCTCTATTATTATTAATTTTTCTTTCATTTGAATAACTCTTTTATTTCACTACAACAATTTTCGTTATTTCTCAATCATTGACTATGTTGATACATTTATTTATATATTTATTTTCCTTTGTGTGATTTCATTCAATAGTCTCTCAGATTGTTTATAAAACACACATTGTTTAATATTTTTATTTGTTGTTTATTTTTATTATGTAAAATACTATTTTGATATATTTGATATAATTATTTTTTATCTTTTAACTCATTTTGAATCATACTGTACTTTTGTCAATATAATTGTATTAACAAATTTTATTTACTATAATATAAAAATTTAATGTGATTATCATGAAATTTTTTTTATCATCATCCAACATATATTGAAGTTCAAAAGATACAAGATCTATTTTAAAATTTTATTATTATTAGTTTAATATTTTGTTCGTCATTAAGTAATATATTATAACTTTATTAGTGTATTAAAAAAAATCATTAAAATCTAAAAAATTGAAGTAAATGTTTCATGGGAAGAGGGAGGGATGTGAATGGGATGAACTGATACCACCAATCAACTTTTGTCACTCACTTTGTTAGCTCAATTGTACCACCAAATTGAATGCTTAACTTTTGAAAATATCATTGTCATTTGTTGTCATTGTGTTTGCAATCAGATATATAACTATATGATTCAATTAATAGATTTATTGTTGAAGAAGTACCCATCATTCTGCATTAGTGTTGTTTGTCCAGGATATGTGAAAACAAATATATACATGAGCCAGTTCAGATTTTTCCTTTCAATAATACATTTTACGTTGTAAAGACTTTGGAATTTCATTTAGATTAATGTCACATTTAAATAAATTTGTAGTCCCTTTTGTCAATTGATCTTTACTTTAAACATGTAATTTTTTTTTTGTTTTAAAGTTAGTTACTTATTAAATTAAACATTTTCATTTGAATTCATTGTGTGTTTTGTATTAATTTTACTACTCATGTCCAAGTTCAGTTGAAACATCCATTTTAATAATCACTTACATTAAGTCAATTCACTACAACAAATGAGTTTTTGTGACAAAAATATAGTAACAAATATAAATTTTATCACTATATATATTTATATTTTATTTGTGATTAACTTTTTATTTGTCACAATTACTATTTATAACAACAGTGACAAAATTAAAAAAATGTCACAATAATTATATTACAAAAACTAAAAATATGTCAAATATATTTTAAAAAAATGTTTCACTTTTCATGAAAATATTTAATTAACATAGCATATATTAAATATTTATAAAATAATGTTTATATATTACTAATAATAAATTATTGATTATTATAAAACTAAAATATTTGTGTTAATAATATTTTTTTAGTATTATATATTTATTTGTGATAAAATATATTAAATATATTATTATAGATTTAAGTTTAAATATATTAAATAATTCAATATTTATCTTTTTTTTAAATGTAATTAGTTGTGATAAATATAAATTTTGTCACTATTTGTATATCATTTACAACTATTTTTTAATTTATTTAAAAATTCATTAAAAATGACAAAATATATATAATGTCACAAATGATTGTTCATTAATATAAAATATTATGCGATAGAATTACTTTTCTTTTTTATAAGAGTATAATTAACAAAATAATTGTTTATAAATTAATAATAATATAATATTAATTTTTAATTGTGATATTATAATTGTTAAAAGGAATTAAATTATTTACTTTTGATATAACGTAATTAATGGTAATATATACACATTTTCACTATTTATATATTATTTTTTAATTTGTCACAAAAAATTCCTTGTAAAATGATAAAATATACTTGTAACAAATAGTTACTAGTTAACATAATGTGAGATAATAAAAAAAAATCTTTTGAAAAGAATATAATTAATACAAAATTTGTTGCAATTTTATAAAATATTTATGATCATATAATATCATTTTATTATTATTATTATTATTATTATTATTATTATTATTATTAGGGATGGCAACGGCTAGGTAAAGTATGGGTAGTAGCTATCCCATACCCTACTCGTTGTTGAATAAATATTTGTCTTATACCCGTATCAATATTTGTGGGGTACTTGCATAATTTTTTAATATCTACATATATCTACGGGTACCCACAGATATTTACAAAAAAATAAAAATAAATATTTAACATGTTTTAATCGTAAATTCAAATAAAATACAATACATAACATTCATACATCTCAAACAAAGTCAAATAACTCATTTAAATAGTGTTGAATGACAGTTTCTTTAACATTCATACATCTCAAACAAAGTCAAATAACTCATTTAAATAGTGTTGAATGACAGTTTACAAAGAAACAATTTTTTTTTAAAACTAATTGATAAAAAAATAACTCATTCAAAATCAATATGTTAATATTTTAATCATGTTTTTTTTATTTCTTTTAATTTAGATTAGAGTATAGTGAGTACAAGTATCCACGGGTATGGATGCTATGATATTTGTACCTGTCACATTAACATGTGGGTATAAAAAATACTCGTACCTAATACCGGTGGATAGCCATTTACAATATCCATTTTCTACCCGTTGCGAATTTTATTTGCGGGTATGGATTTTTTTGACATCCCTAGTTATGATACGAAAAAGAAAAACATATCAATTATTATGATAAGAATAAGTTGAAGGACTAAAAAACAAATTTAAAAATATTTAAGGTATAAGTTAAAAGAGTTCAAACAAAATTTTATAATTTAGGCATTTTATTCACAAAAATAATTTAGTAAGCATTAAAAATAAAAATAAACAGTATATTAGAAACTTCAAATTTATTTAAGCTTTACAACAAACAACATCACTCATCTATAGATTACCGAACCAACTGAGCCTAAGGGTGCTTTTAGTGTTGGGAAGAAATGTAGTGGAAAGGTACTTAGAGAGACAAAGTCATCACTGATTGACTGTTTAATTTTCAAGTGGTAAAAAGCGTGGATCCAATGCTTTCATTTCGAGCATTTCATGGATGGCATCAGACCAGTCAAACTGCAGATTTCCACTGTTTTCAAATTTTATTTCTAGAGCTCACCAGAGATCAAGTTGTTGGCAGTCTGTAATGTGTATAGACCTACAAACTTCTGGCAGCTGTCCTTTCAGCTTGGGACAAGAACTTATAGTGAGATCCTGTAAACGTGGAAAAGCACCTACCACAGCTTTACATTCCCATTTTTCCCATTGTCTCATACCGGAGAACTCCAAGGTTTCAAGGGATTTAAAAGAGGAAAAGTTGTCCCCATAAAAATCAACATCAATACTCACTATCCCATCAAGTTTTCTAATCTTCAAGACCTTCAGAAATGGCAAAAGACCAAGCGGAGGTAAACGTTGGCAAGATTCACATTCATCCAACTCTAGCAACACCATATTCGACAATGAATTTTCTAGTAACCAATTTGGAAATTGTTTGCCACCATAGCTGAAGATTGACAACTTCTTCAAGCTTTTTGGAGGTTCCAGATTCTCAATTACGTCCTCTTCTTTCTTTGAATCAATATTGTTCCTATCCCGACTCCATCGCAACTCTAGCATCTTAATGAATGTTTTATTCTTCAAATCGGCTTCTAATGCATCTGAGGGATTCTCAAAATTCTGCAGCTCCAGAATTGATAAGCTTTCATCAAGGTTGTTGAGCTCTCCTAGCCATTTAATACCCAAATTCCAGTTATGGCCAACATAAAAAGAATTGGTTATTACTTTAAGATTCTTCAATTTTTCCAAATGTTCCGGCAACTTTCTCACTTTAGTCTCTATAAATTCAAGACGACATAAATTGGTGAGTAGATGCAAATTTAAGGGTAACTCTTCCAAATTTTTGCAGTGGTTCAACTTCAGTATTTGCAAGTGGGAGAGTGAGCATATCTTGTCAGTTAGTTTCATTATATCAGTACAACAAAGGTCTAAGGAACGGAGATGTTCAAGATTGCCAACAGAGTTAGGTAACTCTTTCAAGCCAAAACAAAAAGACAAAGATAAGATACGTAAGAACTTAAACTTGGCGAACAATTCATGTATCGACATATAAACACCCCAAACACACAAACCATTCATACTCCTACCTGTTGGCATAAATGTACGTAACCTTTCTGGGTTACATAACGTTTCAAACTCATCAATACATCTAATGCCAACAAGTTCAAATGAAAAATGACGACTTACATTTTCTATTTTCTCTGTTTGATCAACTTCCCACCTGAAGTATAGGCTTCCACCAACATATTTTGCCAAATCATGTAGAAGGTCATGCATGAAAAATATTCCTTTCTTTTCACCAGATTGTTGAAAGAAGGATCTTGATAGTAAATCATTGAAGTATTGTTGGCAAACTTCTTCTGGAGTCCCATTGTGTTGAGCACGGTGTTGGAAATTTTCAGTCATCCACAACTGAGCCAAATCCTCCCTTTTAAACTCATAATCCTTGGGGAAAAGGGCACAATAAGCAAAGCATACCTTAAGATGGGAAGGAAGATGGATATAGCTCAATGCTAAAGCTGGAAGGATATCACAACGCTCTTTTGAAAATTCCCATATTTCGCTTTGGAACACAGTTTTCCATTCTGAAATAGATGATTTGTTATATAATAGGCTTCCCATTGTTTTTAAGGCAAGAGGTAGTCCTTTACATTTTTTAACAATTTGCATGCCAAACTCCCTGTACTCTGGATTTGATTGAGTATCATCATCTCGGAATGCATGTTTAGCAAACAAGTTCCAGCTATGATCTTCTTGTAATTGCTTTAGGGAGTGTTCTTGTGACCGCATGGTAGAAGCAACATCTTTATTACGTGCAGTGACAAGAATCCTACTCCCTTGGGCTCCGAAAACAAGGGGCTTCAGCACTTCTTCCCAATTACTTAGGTTTTCGTTCCAAACATCATCCAAAACAAGAAGAAATTTTTTCCCCGTCAAATTTTCTTTCAATCTTCTATGAACCATCTTTGTATTAGTACTATCATCAGGTGATCCAGTAAAATCCTCAAGAATTTCTCTTGATACCTTGAAAACATCAAATTCATCTGAAACACAAACCCAAGCTTTGACATCAAATTCAGCATTATCCACTCTTGGATCATTGAATACATGTTGGGCAAGTGCGGTCTTACCCACCCCTCCCATTCCCACAATAGAAAGTATAGATAAGTTGTTGGGAGTGTGAGATGTGAGCCAGTTAAAAACAAATTCTTTGTCATCATCTCTGCCATAGATAACACTATCGTTTGGCAAATATGTTGATCGTAATTTACTGCCCGATCTTGATCCCTCCCCAACATCATCAGCTCTTTTTAAACCTAAAACATGGCTTTGTGTCGCAAGATGTTCTAGGTTCCCAATGAGATTTTCCATCCTTGATTCAATTTCATTTTCAAAGAAACGGACAAAAGAAGATTTGAGAGAATTCCACACCTTTTTAGCAGCACTCTGAGATTCAGCTTCCACCTGGGTTTTGGAGAGTGCATGATCTATTTCCTCCAAGAGATCCTCTGTATCAAGCATGACACCTTTGGCTGCAAGAAGCCAATCTCTGACACGTGGATTTGTGAACTGTTTCTGTTCTGCATCATCAGCCACAACATCAATGGCTAGGAGCTTCACCTTCAAGTTACTTAGCTGCTTCTTGTGGCTTTTATTTCCACGAAATGAGTCGACAAAACGAGAAGCCAAATTGTCAATAGTCATCTGAACGAAGGAGGACACAAGAGCACCGGTAAGCAATTCAGCAGCCATGGTTGAAAGTGGAGTGGATGAATGGAAATGAGTGATCTGAATGAGTTAGTGCAGAGATATCAGTGATGTGCTAAGAAGGTGTTTTATTATGAGTTATGGTTTACTTTTAAGGTCACCGGTCAACCACTAACTGTTGAGTCTATCGAACAACACAAACGGTAACATTTATTAAGTTTTCCTCAAAAACACTTTTTATTCAAAATACAAGAACCCTGTCAGAATTTTACTTCAAAATATAAATAAATGCTTTTAACTAGTAAATAAACTCCAAAATTATCTTAATATATAAATTATCTGTCGGTTTATAATACAGATGAAAAGCTATTTAATAAAATGTGTGTTAAGATTTTAAGTGTGAGTCTAAGTCTTATATTAACTAGAAATGAGAAAATAGAGTACTATATAAGAATAAAGACTCATAAATCTATTACCTTAAGATTTTGAATTGAGAATGATGTCAATATCTTACGTGATTAGACCGAGGTCTCACCGGTATTATCTCTCCCCTAAAATCCTCCTTTATAACACTAACAAGGTGGATACAGAGAAAAGGGAATATGCATATGAATGGAAATGAGTAATTTGAAAGTGAAGCTTAATCAATGAATAATGCATTTCAGAAGTCTTCCCGTCAACACAAACTTCACAGCTGTTTTCCATCAACGAATGAGTGGCCACGATTTTGTTTCCACATATTTATTAAATTGTGTTGCAATTTTCTACTCGTTTAATTTTCAAACTA
>Ga0214543_1003890_pt1 | contig 28678 bp, 15 predicted proteins | sample CNSS2metaG_FD_160094 | JGI IMG/M metagenome (GOLD analysis project Ga0214543, IMG submission 160094) | Root nodule microbial communities from cowpea collected in UCLA plant growth center, Los Angeles, California, USA - CNSS2 | ecosystem: Host-associated > Plants > Roots > Nodule | place: USA... | reverse complement strand
TATATATATAAAAGAATCTCAATTTAAATGTTTAATAGCATAAGTCTTTCCTTTACTAGGTAACATGCAAAATTTATCTTCTTTATTCTATTATTATTAATTTTTATTTTATTTGAAGAACCTTTTTTATTTTGCTACCATTGGCTATTTTGATATATTTTATATAATTATTTTTTTATTTTATAACTTATTATAATCGTGCTGTAATGTTGTCACTATAATTGTATAAATAAATTTTTATTTACTATAATATAAAAAATTAATGTAATTTGCATGAATGTTTTTTTATCACCATCCAACATATATTGAATTTCAAAAGATACATGATTTATGTTAAAATTTTATTATTATTAGTTTAATATTTGTTTTTTGCGTCATTTTAATCAAGTGATGTATTAAAATTTTTATTAGTGTATAAAAAATAAATTCAATAGAATTTAAAAATTAAAGTAAACAAATATTTAAAATATATTTTAATTTGAATATTTGCTTTCCTTTTATATTTTTTTATAAATATTTTTAAATTTTATCAGCTAGGTTTTATTAATATTTGCAAATTTAAAAAATGTTTTGGTTTTCATTGAATTTTATTTGGTATTTTAATTTGAGATGTATGCAATTATAATTTCTTTCTAAATATTTTATATCGAAGAAACAACTCTCCTCTTAATATTTAATATTGGATATATTATGTTTTCTTTACTGTAATTTTTTTTTATTTTATAAAAGTTAATTAACAAATATTGAAATAGTAAGAAAACGAGTATGAGTACGTGTATGAGAATATACCCGTTACCTGGTGGGGATGGGCATGAGACAAAAGTTTGATATCCATTGGATTTGGGTACATGGATGAAGATGCATTTTTTCTATGGGAATGAGTATGGAATAGCGAAACTCCTCTCCGCTCTGCCGCGTTGCCATCCCTAATTATGAGTGATTATGTTATATTCAATTTATTTAATATTTTGTGAATGGTTAAATATCTTTCATCACAAGTTAAATGCACCAAAATTTTTGAAAGAATCTTGTGTTGCTTTTATCGTTACATTTATTGTAGGCTTAATTTATTTGTAAAACAACTAATTTTATCACTAATTTCAATTCAACTACAACAAATTTTACCATTTTTTTTACAATCAATATCAAAAAATCTTTAACCTCACAAGTGTTGGGAAAAACCTTCCGAGAATCCCTTTATTAATAGAGAAATGAAATAAACACAAGGAAACACATAAACAACTCTTCCATGCCCTTTGAGCCTGAGTACACTCACACTCTCCAAAGCAATAATTTAACCCAAACCTCACACAAAGCTCTTATTACAAGAGTATAAGAAATAAGAAAGAAGAGTCAAATATAAGCTTGAAGTTTCTTTGACTTGGGGAAAGGAACATCATGAACTTAGAGTCCATTTTATAGTTACTAACACCCACCCCCTTGGTTATCATAGGCGATGTGGGACTTTTCAAGACATATTATTTTTATCAGCCGAACAACATTTAGCCACACATGAACATCTCTATTTTCTTAGACATTCAAAGCCTCCAAAGTGCTATTGCATTTCCTAGTTTGTAGCACCAAAATTTTTGTGAAAGAATTGAACTTGAGTTTCACACTTCCCAAGTGTGTGTTGTAGAACACGAAGGTGGAATTGAACCAAATAGTGGATTTAACAAGTGAAAGCACTTAAAGCATTCACATAGTTCTCAAGGTTGTTGACAAAAGAAAGAAGATGGACATCTTCCTTCAATAAGGAGATTTGATGATGATGATGACTTATGAAGAAGTATAGAAGACTTGATGATGATGCATGGAAAAATGTTGAAGACTTAAAAGAATGATTTGATTCAAGAGATGCATTGAAGACTTAAGGGTTTAATTATTTAGGTCTTGTAATATGTATGTTATTTAAAATAGTTAAATTAGCATGTTAAGAGTCAAAAGGCAAAACCCAAGTAGTAGAACACAAAGAGAATTTTATTTATTTGCAAAACTCATTGGAATAATTGATTATTGGCTTAAATAATGGTTTGGTCCTAGTTTTCCTCGATTTTTTCAATGTCGTCCTACTTTTGTTTTCTTTTTCAATTTGGTTCTAATATTCGTCAATTTTATTCAATTTGGTCCTTTTCGCTAACACCGTTAAAATAGTTAACGGATGTGAACAGTAACTGCCACATGCCATTTTGTGATTTATTTATTTATTTTTATTCTTTTTTAATTTTTTTAATTTTTTTTAATTTTTTTATTTAAAAAAAATGTACACGTGTCAAGCTCATATCATGCCACGTGTGATTTTGTGATTTTTTAATTTTTTTTTAACTTTTTAAAATTTATTTTTTTTAATATAAAAAAATCCACGTGTCAAGCCAATATTACACCACATGTCAGAATCAATTTTTTATATTCATTTTGGTCCTAATATTCGTTATTTGTTTTTAATTTGGTCCTAATTTTTTTTAAAATTTAGCATTTTTGTTCCTCTCCAAATACAAAATTTAATTTGTATATAAATATTATATGGATATTCTTATTAAAATGCGTATTTTTATTAAATATTTTTAATTTAGATTTAGAGTTGGTTTAAAATTAAATATTTTTAACCTCTTGAAATTTTAAATTAATGGTATTATTTCTTTTTTTCATTTTAATTTTAAACTAACTCTAATTCAAAATTAAGAATATTTAATAAAAATATGCATTTTAATAAAAATATCTGTATAACATTTATGCACAAATTAAATTTTGTCTTAATTTGCAGAGGAACAAAAATGCTAAATTTTAAAAACAATTAGGACCAAATTGAAAACAAATAATGAATATTGGGACCAAAATAAATATAAAAAACTGACTCTATTACGTGGATTTTTTTAAATTAAAAAAAATTATTTAAAAAAAAAATTATTTTTAAAAAAAATAAAAATCACAAGAATGACACGTGGCATGATATGAGCTTGACACGTGTACATTTTTTTTAAATAAAAAAAAAATCAAAATGACACGTGGCGGTTATTGTTTTTAACGTCCTAATTAAATAGATAAATCTAATTGAATAACACGTCGCATACTTATAATATCCAAAGAGTACAAAGTTTAGGGTATAAAAGTTTATAGTTATCCAATCATAGCAACACTGGAAACAAAGGCACTAAATTGCCTAGAACAAGATATAAAAGTTCAACAATGGTCCAAAAGACTTGCCCATTAACAGAGGGATTACAAAAATAACTAAGACTTCTTCCAACATGGACTCAATAGTGAGCCCAATACCCATCCATGATCATCAAGCTGCAGCATCCCCATTGTCACTGCGATTGCCAAGGGTTCCCACATCTACTCACATCAATAAATTGATGATCATCGCAAAAGGAGAAAATCACACACAGAACATACAAGCAAACAAGAGGGTAAGCTAGAGTGAAAAGATTCTTTTATCATACAGCTAAACATGCAATTCAAAGTCAAGGTTTCATACCAGACATCCAAACATGTGATAGCAAAACAATTTAAGATTTTAAGACTCGACTATCCAGATACATATAATGAGGCACCACCACGAAACCTTCGTGGAATTACATCCTGGCCGTGAGGCACCACCACGAAACCTTTGTGGAATTACGTCCTGGTCGTGAGGCACCACCACGAAACCTTCGTGGAATTACGTCTTGGTCATGAGGCACCACTATGAGCTCTCACAAAGAGTGTTAGGGAATTACGTCCTTACATGAGGCACCACCATGAACTCTCACCGAGTGATTCATGGAATTACGCCCATTAGATGAGGTACCACCCTGAACTCTCACCACGAGGTTCATGGAATTACGTCCATTAGATAAGGCACCACCCTGAACTCTCACCACGAGGTTCATGGAATTACGTCCATTAGATGAGACACCACCATGAACTCTCACTAGGAGGGTCATGGAATTACGTCCTATCCATACCTTATCCATGTTTCACCAACAATAAAAAGTTCTCATGCATACCAATCTCATGCCAATATATATTAGTAACCAACTATCCAATCATATCTCATACCAAGCTCATGCCAAGCACATCAATTCCAACCCATAAACCATCTAACACATGCGTATTCGCCCAATTCATACTTTAACAGAGTAACTCAATCAAACATGTGACCATCACCCAAAAACATAGAAGAAACCAGTACCTGAGCACGTCTCCTACCCAGTTCTCGCTCAGGGTGGAAGCCCTCGCTCAGGCGAGCTCCTTTTGCCTAGGTGAGAACTCGAGCAATGGAACAATGGGCTTTTCTCATGTTCTCGCTTAGGCGAGATCTCCTCGCCTGATCGCGATGGCTTCTCGCTCAAAACGTGAGCTCGTCGCCTGAGCGACAATGCGAACCAAAACCAGCGAGGGTTCCTAGTACTCTCGCTTAGGGAAGACTTGCTCGTTTGGGCGAGAATATCAGGTTCTTCCACTGTTCGCACAAACCAGCCAAGAAAATACCAAGAATACAACACCCAATGACAATCAGTTCAATCTCATGCAAGCATAAACATCAATCAAGCGTTTTAAATCAAGAAACAGCAGCCAAACATCAGGAAATTAGAAAATACGAAGGAACCCTAGCTTCCCTTACTTGTAAAATGCTAACGAAAGACATAGGCACTCAATAATCAAGCACAACAGCTCCGTGAGCCGAATCATGAGCTGGAAATACTAACCTAGAAAGAGAAACAAGGTTATCCAGATGAACCTCTACTGGACCACAAAAAATAGAGCTAAAGAGAAAGAGATATGGGTTGAAGGTCAACTTACGTGGAGTGGAAAAGAGGTTGAGCTAGCGTGAGGAGAACTGAAGGCCAAACCCTAGCAGAGTGTTACTACTGCAGCCCTAAGAGAGTGTGGGGGAGATGTTTTCTAAAAGTGATAGAATGAGGAGGTTAGGGCTGGTTTAGGGGGTTTTGGACACCCTATGGGTCAGCCTTAGGCCCATCTGATTAGGACAAGCCCTTAAATATAAGGAGCAGAAAAAATGGGTCTTACACTGTTCACATCCGTTAACTATTTCAACGGTGTTAGTGAAAAGGACCAAATTGAATAAAATTGACAAATATTAGGACCAAATTGAAAAAGAAAATAAAAGTATGAGCACATTGAAAAAACCGAACGAAAACTAGGATTAAACCATTATTTAAGCCTTGATTATTCTTAGTCATAATCGATTATCTCAGTTTAAACTGATTTTTGAGAAAAGTCTCTGTGATAATCGATTATCACTGCTGATAATCGATTATCACCTGCTGATAATAAATTATCCTGGCTAATAATAGATTATGACAGCGAAAAAAATGTTTTTGGAAAAGTTTATGTGATAATCGATTATCACTTATGATAATCGATTATCACTTATGATAATCGATTATCTATGGCAATTGTGACTTAACTTTTCATATTCTTAACCTAATTTCTAAATAGGCTTTTATAAATAGAGTGGTAGGCTTTCATTATAAAAGAATAGAAGTTAGAGAAGTTTAAGTACTTGAGAACTCTCTGTGGGAAGGCTTTGAAAAACCAGGTGTGGGTAGAGTGATAACTGTGATCTTGAGTGATTGAGTGTTGCTGTTGTTGCTAGGAGAAGCCAGTCATCCTTTGTGTGATTCAAAGGAGGTGTTCATTCCTTGTGTGATTCAAGGAAGGTGTTTTCTCCCTTGTGGATTTCAAGGGAGGTGTCTTCATCTCTTGTGTGATTCAAGAGAGGTGTTTTCTAAACCTAATCTTTCTTATCATTGATTGTAAGTTTGGTTTATTTTAGTGATTGAGTTAATCTCATTTTTGAGAGATTAACAACTGGACTAGGGGGTCTTTTGATCCGAACCAGTATAAATACTTTGTGCAATTTTCTCTTCTTTACTCTATTTATTTTATTGTGTTTATTAAAATAAAGGAAAGAATTTTAATTGATCTTTGATATTAAAAGGGAAAATTTGAAAAGCACAATTTTTATTAAAAACCAATTCACCTTCCCTCTTGATTTTTGTCCAAACACTAATCATTCCGTTGCGCGATACCAACAAAGGTAAGAAGAAAAATTATCGTAAGAGCATTATTCTTTATCGTGAGAACATTATTCTTTATCGTCAGATGTATAAGAGAATAATAGTTCACAATAACCAAATGTATGGTTTTGTGATTGCGGTTGGAGTCTAACCAGATAATGTAGTGATCCCACGAGGTTAAATATTCCTTCATTGAACTTGTGTGAGAGAGGTTAATGAGCTGAAGCTAATATTTGAATGTGAAGTTCAACGATATGTTGACAAAAAAGACATTGTGAGAGAAGTCTAAACAAGTAGAGAGGTGAAAAGGTGATCAAATATTTTTTAATGAATAGATCGTAGACGAGGTTGATGATTTGAGAAAGAAAAAAAATACATAAACTATAATAGTAACTAAAATTGGTGATGATAAAAATTATGACGTAAGTGATGATGATAAAATTATATAACATAAAAATTAAATGATACATATTAAATTAAAAAAATTGAAATTAAAATATGACTAAACAAGTTATTAATCGACTGAACATACTTAAATTCATTATGAAATTAAAACTTAAATAAATCTTGTATTATTTTAATATAGTTTTTTTAAAAAAATAATCTAAATATTTAGTTGTTACGTATTATCGATGGATTGATATAAAAGATGAAACTGATTACATTACAAATTATAAATTCAAAATTAAATTGGATTACTTTAAAATTGATTTAAATATTTGGTTATTAAGAATTATTCAATGAATAAATTAAAGTAATTTAAATTAAATTGGATTTATTTGTCTTAATCCATACCATAAATTAGTCTAAATTATTTTTTCTGCAATTTAAATTGAATTATCTTTCGTCTTAATATATGGATAATCCATTTGATGAAAAAATAGTTATATTTTTAAAAGATAAAAATAATAATTTTATTAAAAGATGTACATATACTATAATTAATATAACAAATTATGTCACTCAAAATTAAAATTACTTTTAAATATATATATTTTTATTTTATATTTGCAAGGTTTAATTGTTTTTCTTAAACAAGTCAAAATAACATGTCGGTCGAAAATAACACAAAAAAAAAAAAAAACCACAAAAGAAACAAACAAGCATTAATATCGATCATTCAAAATGTCGAAATTGTAACTAATATAATTTTAGATAAATATTCGAGAAACATTTTATTTATGGAATGATCATAGTTAAATTTGTACTTATAATCTCTATTTGAATCTAAAATCCTAATTATAAATTAATATGGAGCACATATATGTCCACTTTTCTAACATTCCACTTTTACATTGTGATTATAAAAAAGATAATAAGTTGATTATTTTAATTAGTATTAAAATATAATGTTATTAAATTTATAAAAAAGTATATTTTAAAAAATAGATATAAAATAAAAAATAAAAAATAATTTAAATTAATAAAAGTGAAATGGATAAAAGAAAAAGTTACGTAACCAATATAAAAAATAATCTTATATATGTATATATAGATACACTGAGATATATAATCAATAATAACCTCCAACAATAAAATCATCATATGTATATTATGTGCATCAGGTGTTAACAGTATATGTAGAATAAAAGATTTAGAATGGTATTCAAACACACTTATAAAATGTGTGTTTGATGGGTTTTCCTAAATTTCTTTTCTTAAATTTGAAACCGTGTTTAATACTAATAATACGATACATTCTGGACAAAGAAAATTTGAATCAAACAGGTTGGTTTTTCTCCGCAAATCTTCAATTTTGTTTATGTGGCACATGACGATTGGTCTTTTACTTCGCCAGGTTAATGTTACAATTCTAATCCACGTCCACCTAAGAAGTTTGAGGTTCAATTTGGACACAATCCATTTCCCTTCATTTTTGCGCTCCCCAATTCTTCTCTTCTTGTTACTCCAAAGAGTACTTTTTTAGGATTCTCTATATCCATATTCATATTTATATTTATATTTAATTAATGTAAAAATTTCTCTCTAAAACAGAGATAGATTTAGAAAATATTACATGAGCGGATTTATTTTTCATATATACGATGTTATTAATGATAATACCTAAATTCAATCTACATTTTTTCTAGGTTCTCAGGTTCTCATACCACACTTCTTTCAATCTTATTGAATATATGAATTCACTTGGTTCAACAAAAGGAGTGTTCAGTATTTGAATTTGAAGATGTTTTCGAAAGTCATTTTCATCCCACCTCTAACTTGGTATATAATGAAAAGTCACACAAAAATGCTAGTATAATTTCTTTAAATATATTCATGTACTAAAAACAGAAAATGCAAAAAAATCTGTATGTAGAAGTTTCTCATGCGGGAATCTTGTACATTATGTATGTTAATTTCAATTAATAAAGTCGGACATAATAAGCATACATGTTAATTGGACTCAAATTTTATAACCATGGTAATGTTTGAGACATGTCTTTAAATTTAAACACCCATTTTGTGAATTAATCATGGAGTTTGCATTTAATTAATTATATTAATATAGGTTGCTTCTGTGATTATTTTTTGAATTCATTAAAATTTGCATATTATTTTTTTTTTTTATGAAACATCTCCGTTTAGCTATAGTGGATATGCAAAATGAAGCATATAGATCTTTGTTTGAAATAATAATTATATGTGATGAAAGCTGTCATATATATTTCATTTCAAACAATAATTGAAAATCTTGAAGATTATAAAGTAAAGAATGACGATGGAATAATTTACAGAATTTAGAAAGATTTTGGATCATCTTAAGAATATTGAAATGAAGTTTGATGATGAAGATAACATTTTGATTCTTCTTCATGTTTTGTCTAATATGTCTAAGCATTTTAAGGATGTTTTAGTGTTCGGAAAGCACCATGCTATTATTCTGAATGAGATTCAAATATAAATTAGAACTAAAGAGCTATAATAGGATGAATTCAAAAAGGTTTAAGTAATCATCATATAATAAACAGATAAAAGATTTGAGTATAATAATTAACACAAGAGATTAAGATATGAAAAGTTGTACAGACAAAAAAATAAGAGACATTATAATTATTTTGAATTTCTTTAATTATGAATTGATTTTTTTAGTTCATGTCTTCTTCTATTTTATATATATGGCAGGGAACGTTTATTTTCGATAATTGTAAATTAATATAATAATTGTAATATTTTAATATAATTGTTCTAATAAGGATATGAGTTGCAAATTGGTATAATAAATGTAACAATTTATTTTATTTTTTTAATTTAACTCATGTCACTAATGTTATGGACAATAAAGAGATAGCAAATTTTATTCAATAGTTTTTACTTAATTACAATTTTAAATTTTATATAATAAAAAATACATTAATCAATTTCTTAATTTTTAGTTTCAAATTTTTATTAAATAAAAAAAATCATTAATCAATTATTCATTATTTGTTTCATTTACATATCTATCTTTTGAAACTAAATTCAGAATTAAATTTTGATGTCATATATTTATGGTATAGTTATATTATATTTAAGAAATGGTTAATTATTTGTAAGATTTACAAAGGTTTAGACTATTTAGTAATACAATTAGGTCAATATTTTTTTTAACATTGATAAATGTTTGAAAAATAATATTTATAATGTATAAAAGTTTTATTAATTTTTATAAGGTCAAGATATAAAAAATAATTTTTATAATGAATAAATATATTATTTTAGAATAATTTGGAATTTAATTTTATAGTTTATTTCTACAATTTAATGCACAAATAAGAACTCATACATATTTCACCAAATAATTATTATATAGAAAAGTCAAAATGATTTTTTATGCAATCTTATATATTTTAATCATTTATAAAATATTATGATAAAATACATTTTATTAAAAAAAAATACATAAATAATATAGATAAACTTTAACAATAAAATAATAAAATATTACTGTTAAATTTTACAAAGTGAATATTTATATTTTAATAAATTTAAATTTATATAATAAATATATTCTATTTTTCCAAAAACAAAATCATATAAATCCGTATATTTGTAGATCTACCACCATCTAGCACTGTTTTTTATGCAATCTACAATTTTGCCTCCTATTTGAAGAAGTGCACCTCAGCCAAAGAAAATTTGAATCAAACAGGTTTGGTTTTCCTGCTCCAATCTTCAATTTTGTTTACGTTTCACATGACGATTGCTCTTTTACTTGGCTCAGTTATCGTTACATTTCTAATCGACGCCCCACCAAAGAAGTTTGAGGTTTAATTTGGGCACAATCCATTTACCTTCATTTTTTCTCCCCAATTCTTCTCTTCTCATTATTTCAAAGAGTATAATGAAGAAGACAAGTTGCCCATAATTTAATTCATGTCTCATTTGAAAAAGTATTACGGAGATATGTATATTTCTATATCCAATTGAAAAAGTCAAAAATTCTCTCTATCCATATTCATATCCGATCAATGTAGAAATTTTCTGTTAGAATAAGATAGATTCCGACAATGAACGAGTTTATTTTCTATATCTGTGCTGTTATTAATGATAATACCTAAATTAAATCTACACTTTTTTTAGGTTCTCAGGTTCTCATATTCCACTTTTCTTCCAATTTTCTTAAATATATGAATTCACTTGGTTTAACAAAATGAATTTTCGGTTTTTGACTTTGAAGATGTTTTCTAAAGTCATTTTCAACCTGCCTCTAACTTGGTATATGTCGAAAAGTCACACAAAAGTGCTAATATTACTTCTTTAAATATATTCATGTACTAAAAACAGAAAATGCACAAAATCTGTATGTCGAAGTTTCTCATGCGGGAATCTTGTACATTATGTTAATAAGCATAGCAGTTAGTATTTAATTAATTATATTAATATTGGTTGCTTCTGTGATTTTTTGAATTCATTGAAATTTGCATATTATTTTTTTTTTTCATGAAACATCTAGGTCTTACATTTTCATTTCTTATCAGAAATCACATGGATTTCTTTCCTTAGATATATAGCTATAGTGGATATGCAAAAGGAAATATATAGATCTTTGTTTGAAATAATAATTATATGTGATGAAATCTTTCATACATATATTTTGTTTGAAACAATAATTGAAAATCTTGAAAATTATAAAGTAAAGAATGACGGTGGAATAATTTACAGAATTGAGAAAGATTTTGGATCATCTTAAGAATATTGAAATGAAGTTTGATGATGAAGATAAGATTTTGATTTTTCTTCATGTTTTGTCTAATATGTCTAAGCATTTTAAGAATGTTTCAGTGTTGGGAAAGTAACATGCTATTATTCTGACTGAGATTCAAATATAAATTTGAACTAAAGAGCTATAATGGGATGAATTCCAAAAGGTTTAAGTAATCATCATATAATAAATGGATAAAAGATTTGAGTATTATAATTAACACAAAAGAGATTAAGATATGAAAAGTTGTACAGACAAAAAAATAAGAGATATAAATGTTTGAAAAATAATATTTATAATGTATAAAATTTTTATTAGGTCAATATAAAAAATAATTTTCATAATGAATAAACTTATTATTTTAGAATAATTTTGAATTTAGTTTTATAGTTTATTTTTTACAATTTAATGCACAAATATGAACTCATACATATTTCACCAAATAATTATTCTATAGAGAAGTCAAAATGATTTTTTATGCAATCTTATATATTTTAATCATTTATAAAATATTGAAATCAGTTTTCATTTATTTATAATTATTTTTTAAAAAGATATTTATAATTATATGATAAAATAATTTTATTAAAAAAATACATAAATAGTGTAGATAAACTTTAACAATAAAATAATAAAATATTACTGTTAAATTTTACAAAATGAAATATTTATATTCTAATAAATTTAAATTTATATAATAAAAATATTCTATTGTTCCCGAAAAAAATCCATATAAATCCGTACATTTGTAGATCTAGCACCATCTAGCATAATTGAAGAAGTGCACCTCAGCCAAAGAAAATCTGAATCAAACAGGCTTGGTTTTCCTGCCCCGATCTTCAATTTTGTTTACGTGGCACATGATGATCTGATGATCGGTCTTTTTCTTGGCCGGCCAGGTTAACATTACAATTCTAACTGTCGTTCCACCCAAGAATTTTCAGGTTCAATTTGGGCACAATCCATTTATCTTCACTTTTTCGTTCCCCAGTTCTTCTCTTCTCATTACTCCGAAGAGTGTAATGGAGAAGACAAGTTGTCGATCGAAGCAAACGAGTCTAATTCATGCCTCAATTGTAAAAGTATTATAGCGGGGATATGTACATTCCTATATCCAATTGAAAAAGTCGAAGATTCTCTATACCCATACCCATATTCAATCAATGCAGAAATTCTCCGTCAAAACGGGAATAAGTTCGGACAATACCACGGGAGCGAGTTTATTTCCCATATCTATGTTGTTACTAATGATCATACCTAAATTCAATCTACACTTTTTATAGGTTTTCAAGTTCTCATATTCCACTCTTCTTCAGATCTTCTTGAATATATGAATTCACTTGGTTCAACAAAAGGAGTGTTCGACACTTGAGTTTGAAGATGTTTTCGAAAGTCATTTTCAACATGCCTCTAACTTGGTATAAATGAAAAGTCACACAAAAGTGCTAGTATTATTTCTTTAAATATATTCATGTACTAAAAACAGAAAATGCAAAAAATCAGTGTGTCGAAGTGGGAGGGAACTTTAAATTTTAATCAGCGAGAAAGTATTTGACATGGGCCACTGACTTCAGTAAGTGGGAGGGAACTTAAATTTTAATCAGCGAGAAAGTGTTCGACCCGGGTCGCTTACTTCATTAAGTGGGAGGAAACTTAAAATACAAGTTTATAAAGAACCCTTGTTTTATTGATCATTTCGGGTGTCTCGTTAAAAACTCTCTGACTAAAACCCTCCTTAGAAAAAAATGTTGGGTGAGGAAAAAGAGTATACCCAGGGTTACAAATTGTTCAACTTTTTACAATACATCTTGGATTTCTTAGCTAAAATAAAACTTGAGGTGAGATATATTCCACGTGTTAGGTATCACATCTCTTGATAGGTGCTCCAACCTGTTGACGTCTCCACCTACATCTTCGAATACTCTATATGGACCATCCCAGTTAGTCGAATACCTCTCATCCTTTTCTCTCGCGCTACTAGCCATTCTCCGTACCAAGTCTCCTTTCACGAATACTCGAGGCTGAAGTTTGGAATTGTATTTTCTCGTGGCTCTCTGTTTTGCCGCCATGTTTTTGATATGCGCCTTTTCTCGTAGTTTTGTTAGCAAGTCAAGGCCGGTGCGTAGACTTTGTTGATTTGCTTTGTCGTCATACAATTGCCTTCTTAAGGAGGGTTCCTCGATCTCGACTAGGATCATAACTTTCGTTCCGTATACCAAACTGAAAGGAGATTCGTTGGTGGCCGATTCTGAAGTACATCTATATGTCCATAACACTTCAAACAATTCTTCTAGCCACTTTCCCTTTGCTCCATCTAATCTTTTACGCAGCTCGACCAATATTACCTTGTTGGCGGCCTTTGCTTGTCCATTTGTTTGTAGATGTCCCACTAAACTAGTAATATGCTTGATTCCTAGGCCAGTATAGAACTTGGCTAATTCTTTGTCTATGAATTGTCGTCCATTATCAGTTATGATTGTGTGCGACACCCTATACCGGCATATTATGTTCTTCTAGACGAATTGTTGAACTTGTTTTGCCGTGATGGTGGTCAGTGGTTGGGTTTCAATCCATTTTGTGAAGTAGTCAATCCCTACAATGAGGAACTTGACTTGCCCTTTCTTAGGAGTGAACGGTCTTAAGATATTCATCTCTCACTTTGCAAATGGCCATAGGAGAGTATGGAATGTAGTTCCTCCTGTTTTTGGTGAATAAGATTGCCATGCTTTTAGCATGGTATATATTTCTTGACAAAGGCGTGGCAATCTGCCTCCATGGTTGACCAAAAGTAACCAACCCTTAAGATGCTTGTTGTCATGGTCCACGATCCAGAATGATAGCCATATATCCCTTAATGAATTTCTTTTACCACGTATTGTGCTTGTTCCTTCGTGACGCACTTTAGCAAAGCTTGACCATACCCGTGCTTGTATAGGTCTTCCCCAATTAATGTGTAGTGCACTGCTTTTGACAACCATCCCTTGTTGACATTATTGGGGGGGTTGCCAGTTTTCAGGTATGTATGTATGACGACATCCAACCATCATTGTTGTTGTGTAGGTTTAGACATGTGTTTGTTGTCAAGGGTGTCGTTAGTGTTTGCTGTAGTAGGGATTTGTATCTTCCTTTTTGCCTGGTACTTGTAAACTTTGATAGGGCATTTGCTGGTGTGTTGTCGTCTCTTGGTATGTGCATTATTTTTACCTCATCGAAGCCGAAGTTTATGATGTTGCGGACTAGGTGATAGTATTGCAGGAGTGTTGCATCCTTATTTTGAAACTCGTTGTTGAGATGACCTACTGTTAATCTGTAGTCGATTTTCCATGTCAACACGCGCACTCTAACTTCTCGTGCTAGTGAAAGTCTAGCTAAAATGACTTCATATTCAGCTTGATTATTAAGAGTTTTGAAGGTGAAATGCAAGGACTTTTTGATAAGTATTTGGTTTGGGCCCTTTAGGACGATGTCGATGCTTGCTCCTTTTTTGTTAGAGGAACCATTAACATACAAGACCCATTGTTCCTCTTGTGGCATTTATTGGAGGTTGTTGATGAAGTCCAAAAGTATTAGGCGTTGATTGGCCCGTGTGGTTCGTAGCAGATGTTGAATTCAGACAACTCAATGGCTTAAGATGACATTCATCTTGATAAGTCAAGTTTCTAGAGGATTCTCTAGATGGGGTAGTCTATTTTTACAATGACTTGATGATTCTAAAAATTGGGTCAGAGCCTTCTTGTTGCATTGACTAAGGATAATGCCAACTTTTCTACCATATGATACTTGGTTTCCGGATCCTACAGCGATCTACTGACAAAATATACTGGATACTGAATAACAACTGATTCTTGGACTAAGGCAGGGTTGGCCGTACCTTCTGTGGTCGTATTGTATACTAGTAGTGGGAGGTTGACGTTTGGTTTGCCCAAGACTAGAGGAGACACCAAGATTCCTTTTAGATCTTGGAATATTTGTTCACATTCTTCACCCTAGGAGAACTTAGTGGACATTTTGAGGAGAAGAATGATGGATAGCATTTTGTCTGCTAATTTGGGTAAGAATCTAGATATGGTTGTAAGGCGACCTATCAATTGTTGTACCTCCTTTGCATTTGTTGGACTACACATTTCTATTATGGCCTTGCATTTTTCAAGGTTCGCTTCGATTCCATGTTGTGTTAGCATAAAGCCCAAGAACTTTCCGTCATCAATACCAAATACACACTTTTCAGGGTTGAGTTTGAGGTTGTGCTTTCGTAGTGCCGCAAACACTTCGGCTAAATCCTTGGAGTGCTGCAAGTGGCTAGGATATTTAACAACCATGTCGTCCACATATACCTCGATACAATTGCCCATTAGGTGGTTAAAAATTTCATCTATTAACCTCTGATAGATAGCGCCTGCGTTTTTTAGGCCAAAGGGCATCACTTTGTAGAAGTAATTAGCACCTTCGGTTATGAAGGCGGTTTTAATCATGTCAGATGGGGCCATGAGTATTTGGTTATACCCAGAGTAAGCGTCGAGGAAGCTTAGTACGTGGTTTCCGGTTGCTCCGTCTATTAGTTGATCAATGCTGAATAAAGGGTATGCGTATTTTGGGCAAACTTTATTTAGGTCAGTATAATCAACACACATTCGCCATTTGCTGCTGGATTTCTTTACTAGGACCACGTTGGCCAACTAAGTTGTTTAATGGGTCTCAACAATGAATCCGACCTTTAGGAGCTTTATTGCTTCTACTTTTGCTACCAGCCTTCTTTCCTCGCCTCTCTGAAAATCGATAATTTGTGGACGGCTACTTGGGGGTCAACGTCGGGCAAGTCTATCGCGAACCAAGCAAACAAATCTACGTTATCCTTTAGCGTTTCTTCAACCAAATCTTGGTTGCTGCAGTTCAAGCTTGCGCCAAGTTTGAGAGCTTTCCCTAGTGACAGCTCCAATGTCTTGGTTTCTTCCACTGGTTTGATTCGCGAATCGCAACCTATCCTTGGATCCCGATCTTCACCATTTAAGGTAAGGCTGGCTCTGGATTGTTGTTCAATACGGTTGCCGGTGAGGATCGGCTCTTCCGACCGTAAACTTGCAATATAACATTCGTGTGCTAGCCATTGATCGTCACAGATGGTAATGATGTCATTGGATGCAGACGAGAATTTCATAGCTAGGTGCGGTGTAGAAACTATTGCACCTAAGGTGTTGAGGGAAAGCCTCCCCAAAAGGACGTTGTAGGATGTGTACGCTTCAACTACTAGGAATTAGCCTAGGATGGTTTTGGTCTGGTTCCCTTTGCGGAATACTGCATGTAAATCGATGTATCCACACGTGCATACTCTTTCACTTGAGAATCCGTAAATAGGCTCATCATAAGGTATCAAAGCCTCGACGGTGAGTTGTAGTTTTTGGTAGGTTGCCTAGTATACAATGTCCACTAAGCTTCCCTGATTTATCAACACTTTCTTAACTGCAAAGTTCTCAAGCTCTATGGTGATGACCATCGAGTCATCCTGCTCTTGATCTACGCCTTGGTAGTCTGCGTCGGTGAAAGTTATTGGCGGCATTCTCTGTCGTCTGTGTGAGCGAGTGACAACATTGACAAACTGAATACATCTGAGGTGCTTTTTCCAAGAAGATGAAGAGTATCCTCCTCCTGCGAAACCACTAGATATGGTGTTTATGGTGCCGCGTAATTGGGGGGTTTGCGTGGTTGATGTCGGTGTGGCTTGGGGGGTTATTCCTTCGCTTACTTTCTTGGTGGTGATGGTTGTTTTGGCGGCCATGGGTTGAATCGCAATTCCCTACTAGTCCAGAGTTATATTCCCATTCTCTTTTGATGAACCGCCTAAGGTGGCCGACAAGTATCAATTCTTTGATCTTATCTTGCAGCGCCTTACACTTATTTGTAGTGTGACCGTTATTACGATGATACTTGTAGTATTTATTCATATCGATGTTGGGTGGGTTGATGGTCTTGCGAAGGGGAATGAGGTCCGTTTGTAGGGCTTCGTCAAGGATACGCGACCGTTGAGCACTTAGGGGGGCATACCTTGAATACCAAGGTGGTAAAGGTTCTCTAGGCCTAGAGTTTTCACGAATGATTTTTCGCTCTTTCGATCAACGAGATGGAAGTCAGTGTAGAAACCTGATCCGTAAGGTTTTCATTTCTTCCATCCATATATAATCTGTCGCACGTAGCTTGAGTTCATGCATAGTAGTCGATGGTCAGAGGTAGAGATTATCTGTAAATGGTCTAGGCTTTAGTGCAAGGGTCATACACTGAAGGATCATTTCCTTACCGAAGCGGTCGATGAAGGCTCTTAGAGTCTCGTATCTTTCTTGCCCAACGTTGAGGAGGGATAGGGGGTGGCCTGGTGAGCACAACTTCCGACAAATTGGGTTGTGAAAAGGTGGGATAAGGTATCGAAGTAGTCTATGGAGTACGGGGATAGAGACGTGAACCATTCCAGGGTTGGTCACTTGAGGGTGGTGGGGAAAGCCTTACACATGACAAAATCTTCACTCGTGTACAAGCCGACGTGGGTGACATATATCTTGACGTGCTCGTTGGGGTTCGTGTCTCCCCCATAGCATTCTAGTGTGAAGGCCTCCCATTGGCTGGGGAGTGGAGTTTCCGTGATTCCATCAATGAAAGGATGGTGACGTTTGTGCAAATGTGTTGGTATAGGGTGTCGAATAATGGTTGGGAAAGTTATGGAGTGATGATGGGGAGAGATATGGTTGGTAGGGAGAGTGGGTGTATGGTGGGTGGGAATGGTAGTTGTGTGGTGGGTCGTGGTGAAGGTGTGGGGAGTAGGGTTATACTCACTTTCTTCTTCAGTTGGTTGACACACAGGAGTTTTGGAGTCCATTTGAACCTCTATCTTCCTTCTAAGCCTTGAGTTCTCATATCTTAGAGCCTTCATCTCATCAACACTGCACTTCATAAAATCAGTGAACTCCTGCTGCATTTTGGCATGTCCTTGCAGGATGGCGGCCAAGTCCATCTACTTTGTTACAACCTCCTTAGGCCTTGCTTTAGGCTCATTTGAGATGCCAACTCTATTGCGTGTTGAAACCATCTTCACAAGTTCTCGGATTACTTTGGTAAGATACTAACTTGTGTCCCACGGTGGGCGCCAATTGTTCATGCCGAAATAATAATAAGATATTAGTGAACATAAATTATTTCTTACCCAATCCTTGATTTCCTGAGATGGATACTTCTAGATCCTGTTGGATATGCCTTCATGTCTTGTTGTTAGATTGAACATTTTGGAGGTTACCTGCAAAAAGGACTCCGACGATCAAGTCAATGAGATCTCTCAAAAGTCAAATCATAGTTTTAGGAATTAAAGAATTGCGTACCTTTAATTGTTAGGGTCCACCTGTATTTATAGAATATTAATCACAAATTACCTGGTTAATGGGCTGGGCCTTTATTGGACCTGCTAGGTTTCTTTTAGGCTTATGTCGACCTACTTAGGGCCAAGTATCAGGCTTAGGGATTGATTTTGTGTATTTGGCTATTATTTCATAAGTTCAAAGTAGGTGGTCTATGCTGATATGTAAGTTTAGCCGCTACGTATGCATTAGTTTTGTATGTGGTTGATTGGCGATGTAATCAAGCAAGACTATAAGTTGACGACTAGGGTCGGGTATTCATAGTTTCCGACTCTATCTGCATAGTATAGTACATTATCAATAATGATTTCCTCGCCACATACTATTGTCTTTTGAATTCAGTGAGTTATTTGCTCCCTTCCTCACATGACATCATATACTTATCATTATTGAAATGCATTTGTGTGTTAATTTTTTTATGATAATAACAAACAATAAAATCATTTTTATTGTTATTATGATAATTATAAAATTAAATATAAATAATTATTATAATTTTATTGTAAGAGTTTTTATTTATTTCGTAGATAAATTTATAATTAAAAAATAGTGAAATTTAAAAAATAATTAAATAAAGAAAATTTGAAAACTCATAAAAACAATCACTTAATCAATAAAATTAGTAAAATAAATATTTTAATTTAAAAAATTATTTAAAAAGTAAAATTACAAAACAATTATGCACACCAAAAATTTCTTTTATATATATATATATATATATATATATATATATATATATATATATATATATATATATATATATATATATATATAATTCTTAACGGGTTTGGAGCGTGGACCTCAACAAGATCTTAGTGGACTATCCGATGCTAAAGTAGGAGAGTAAGGATTTTGTTAGAGAAAATATAGTTTGACTCATTGTTTTCAGGATGAGTAGGAGGATATTATGTGTATTTATAGAATCTCTCTTGGACCCCTATGATAAAAGGATAATATTAACAATATAACAACTTACCTCAAATAAGTATAATAACAAATAAGTATAATAAGGTGATATATGACCTAATATACTAAATATTTTTGTGAATATTTAGTATAAAGGAATATTATAATGTAATCGGTTAATATCTAGTATTAAGACGCGATCAAATTATCAAAATTATGATGATTAGATATCTTATTCCATAAATGAATTTGAGAATATTCTTTGATCATCAGGTTGGTCGAGCTTTATTGAACTTTGCATTTATTAATTACTGTCTCTGAATTTCTATACTAATAATAGGTTTGGTTTTAATCGATTGCGACTAGGTAATTCACTTATGTTAGGTAGTAATATATTTTGTTAAATATTTATTATTTTTTATATGCATTTAAATAGTTTAATTTTAACAAAAATTACTTCTTCCATGCATTAGTTTTCTTACTTTATTTTTGTCAAACGCTGTTGTCATCAGCTCTTGTATTTTTTATATCTTTAATTGCTAATAACATGTGTAGGGATGTCAGCAGGGCAGGTAGGGTACGGGTAGTAGCACCCCGTACCCTACCCGTTGGATAAATATTCGCTCCGTACTCGTATTCATATTTGTCGGGTATCCGTTATGCGGGTATCCGTCTATTTTTTTCATATCCGCGGGTATCCACGGGTACCCGCGGGTATTTACAAAATTATTTAAAAAATCAATATTTAATAATAAATTCAAATAAAATAAAATAAAATACATCACTGTCATAAATTTTAAATAAAGTTCAAACAAACTCAAGTCCATACAAGTCCAAATAATTATAAAAATAAATATAAAATGACGTTCAACACAATGAAAATTCTTTAACTAGTATTTTGATCAACAAACATCTTTCTCCGATTAATTCCTGAAAAAAAATCAAATAATAAACTCCAACTATCACGTGTCAAATATTCTTATTTTGATTCCATCATTTGACAACAAGCATATCATAAACGTCTCTGTCTTTGATGTATATACCCAATATCAAAGAAGGGAAAGAGAAGAATGTCAAGGGGTGCAGTGGCGGAGCTTCTATGAAGCTGGGAGGGGCCTGGGCCCCTCCAAATATTTTTGATTTTTTTTTAAAATTATATATATATATATATATATATATATATATATATATATATATATATATATTTAAAATTCTTAAGAATTTTGAAATTTTTTTAAATTATAGATAGTGTATTTTAGAAATTGAAGAAAATTAAATTATATTTTTTTATTTCTTTTATAAAATAAAATATTTAATACTAATAAATAATAAAACATAAAATCTAATATAACAAAGAATACAAATATTTATGTTTAATTACTTTTTTATCTATATTTTCATTTAAAAATATCAAATTGTGACTAAACAATTGAGATCAAATTGAGAGTAAAAAAAACGGGAAGACCTTGATATTTTTGCAAATAGTAACCAACACTAGTGCAGGGAAGGCAAACGACAGTGGTTATTTTGCACTTTTGGCTTCGGGTTCGCACCCGAGGCATATACTGTCGAGGTAAAAAGACTCTCGTTTATGCCTCGGTTATTAACCTGAGGAAGAAAAAGTAGTTACTACCTCGGTTTCCTCCAACCGAGGCCTAATTGTGTATAAAAAAAAAAATTCGACGGTGCAACGGTGGTGCAGGCAGAATGAAGGGTTGTGTGAGAGGTTTCCGCCACACCCAGCAATGAAACCTTCTCGCCACCAATCTTTAGCAACCTCGTTAGCCCCGAAACAACAAACCTAACAGCATCGACATCTACATCCTCCCCAACAAAAATCTCAACCTCACCGAAACTAACAACCATAGAACCAGAACAGCCCTCGCATTGCTGCTCCAAGTCCTTTAACTTCACACCCACCACCTCTTCCCCACTCCCACCCCTTTTCACAAATTCCCCAATCTCCCTCTCCAAACAAACCACCATTAACTCCGAACTCAAAACCGAACCCTATCGACCCTTTTGAACCATCTCAACAAAACCTCTAAGAGCACTCTTTGCATAAACACCCATCAATAAAGGGTTTCGCTTGCTCTTTCTCGACAGCTTCGAAACCCTACTTCCGCGAAAACCCGACTCACGATTGGATCGTCGAGGATTGACAAAACGAAGTGCTTTAGCTCCCCTTTCAGAAACAACGTCGTGCCCCCATGATGGCTCTGCTGGTACGCGTGGAAGCTCTTCGGCTGCCGCCGTTGGTTCGCCTGCAACCGCTTGATGGCCGCCATGAGCGAGTTCGACACCGGCGGCTCCTCCTCGCCGCCGCCTCTACCCCCCTTGGACGACGGAAGCCGGAACAAAGGTTGGGGTGCAGTGGAAGAAGAAGAAAAGATTTGGATGTTGTGTGGGGATGCTCGGAGAAGAAGAAAATCAAGATGGTTGGTTTGCGCGGCTGCAAAAGGATTTAGGGTTTTTTAAACCCTACGAAGCCATACTGCCTCGGTTAATTCGAAACCGAGGCATATTGTCTTACTATATGCCTCGGTTGGCAATAGACCCGAAGCAAAAAAGTCCATACTGCCTCGGTTATAAAAGAAGCGAGACATATTCTATCAGTGAATTAAAACAAAAAAAAATACAGCCAAGTAACTACATCGGATAAAAAAAACCTGAAGCAAAAAAGCTATTAGGCCTCGGTTCTGTGGTAACCGAGGCATAAAAGCAGTTAAAAAATTTCAAATTTTATGAACAGCGTGAATTCGTAAATTTTTTTAAGCTATATGCCTCAGTTAGTATAACACCGAGGCATAAAAGGTGCCTTTAATTACAAAAATGCCACCGCATGTTTATATGCAGCGGGTACGCAGGAACCGAGGCATATACTGCGATGTAAAAACTCTAAAATGCACTAATGCAAAAGAGTAATTCAACAAAATATTTTAATAAGATATTTTTTATTTTCTTTCTCATTGCCTGTAACTCTCTTGTCTTACTTGCTAATGAAATATTAGTTTAATAGTTATTAAAATTATTGTTTTTTATCTCATGAGTATCTTGTATATTCATTTTTTATTATTATAGAAGTAAAAAATAATGTATTATGTTATTTTTCATAACCGATTTTTAATTGTGACTTGACTACCATATATTTCTCTTTTAATAATTATGTCTCTCAATTTTTATTAGATTATAACAAATTATTTTTTAATATATTTTAAAAAAAGTATATTGATGAAGAATAAAATAATAAATATTTTTTTTAAAGTGATAAAAGAAAAACTACGTGAAGATGAAAAATAACATATCACATATTTTGAAACATTATACTAATGATTCAATTGTTCAATTACATAAGTTAATTTTTGAAAACATTATACTAATGATTCAATCAAAATCAAATAATCATATTACTTTGGTCCCTCCAACACTCTTGATCAAGATCCACCACCGAAGGAGTGTACTTGGAAGAAGACAACGTACCAATACTTGAAGCTGGAAGAATAAAGACAAAAGAAGATAAGATGTGCAGCTTAGAAAATATTATATCAAAATGTTTTCTACTAATATATATATATATATATATATATATATATATATATATATATATATATAGATATTTTTGTGACTTAAAGTTTAGCGGGTACGAGTATCCACGAGTACACGGATACTATGATATCTGTACCCGCCCCATTAACATGTGAGTATAAAAAATACCCGTACCAGCAGGTAGCGGATATCCATTTTTAATATTTGTTTCCTACTCATTGCGAGTTTTATCCGCAGATACCCGCAAGTAATATCTTTGACATCCTTACACACGTGAGTGAATTGTATTCAACCTTCTGAGTAATTGTCAAATTTTTTACTGTTTTTTCCACTTTAGCACTGTTTCCGTTTTATTTTCTCAAGTAACATACTGTATCTAATATTTACAGAAGTAGCACGGTTTTGAAAATAGGTCATAATTTAGTTTTTGGAGAGCTAAATTTTAACCTTTCTTGGGCATTTTTTATTTCTTTTTCCTAGTCGAAATTCGGTTTTGTGAGAATCCAATTTTGTACTTTTTTTTATTTTCATTTTATTTTTCTTTTAATTTACAATTGAATATTAAAATGGTAAAAAATTTAATTTGATATTTTATATAGTAAGAATTTATGTAGTAGTAATTTATAATGTAGAAATATTTTTTAAAAACAAATAAATTCCAAAAAATTGATATCAATATTTTGAAGTAAAATACTTTTGGAAAATATCTTGTTGTATAACGAATCAATAGTTTTATTAATGAATTTTAAAAAATGTATGGAAAAATGTTGTTTAATTAGTGAACATATGAAGGTAATGTATTAAATTATAAGAGAAGTTAAATAAACGGATGTAACATAGTGATGGTTATTGTAGTAATTTATAATGCATTAATTAATTTAATTTAATGAAAGAGATTAACATTGAATAATTTAGAAATATATTTTTTAAATCAATTAATTATGTTATTATTTGATATGGAACATATAGATTATTTAAAAATTATTTCATTAATTGATTCAAAAAATTGTTAAACGATATTGTTTTGAAAATGAAGGCAAAGAATATTCACTATATTTATTAAAAAATAGTACAAAAGAAAAATTTAACAGTATATTCAATACAATGGAAAAATTAAACAAATAAAAAGAATATATCGAAGCGAAAAAAAAGGCATAAGTATACTTAATAAAATTTAATTATATGAAAGAAGTAAAAAAAACATCTAAATTTGTCAAAAATAATTAAAAAATTATGAAATTTAGTAAAGAGCGGTAGTATATTATATTAATATTTATTTTATACTATTTAAATTTAATAATTTGTTATTTTTGTTTGGTTTAGGTTAGAGCTGTCAAAACGGATAATTCGGCCAGACTCGGCTCGACCCACCATGGGTTGATCATTTAGTGAGCCAACCCAATCTGGCTCATTTATTAGCGAGCCAAAAAAATTCAAACCCGACCCGGCCCGCCACGGGTTGGTGGGTTAAACGGGTTGACTCACAGGTTCACTTAATTAAAAAAATACAAATTTTAATTTTTTTTAGTCAAAACTAAATTATAATTCTAATTAAAATCTAAATAAACTTTAATACAATCCAAATACAAACCAAAATCACAAAAATACAAATTATCTATGTGTTGGCTAAAAAAAACAACCTAACATAACCCAAATGCAAAGCCCAACTTAACAAAAAACACTTGTGTGACCCTTTATTTGTGGGTTGGTGAGCCAACCTGGCTCACCACGGGTTCAACCCGGGTGAACCGAGTCAAAAATCAATTCGTATTAAAATTTGTAAAAAAATTTCAACCCAACCCGACCCAAACCTGTGGTAAGTCGGGTTGGCTTGTAGGTTCCAACCCATTTTGACAACTCTAGTTTAGGTGCAATAAATAAATGTGAGGTGAGTACAATGAGAGGTAATAATAAAAAATGTATCATTGAATATAATAAAGGCTAAATTTATTGAATACAATTAAAGCTACAAGATAAACTTAGTGGTTGGATGTGGATCCTCTAAGTCCAAGGTTGTTAGGATAATGATTTCTTGTGTGTCCTTCTGTTCTACAATACGAACACTTTCGTGATTGTCGTCCTTACCTATTGTCCATCTCAGTCCTTATTTTACTTGATTTAGGTCGACCCCTCTCACTCCTTTATTGTACCCCTTTTAAAAGTACAACCCATTTTCCCGCTAGTTTGCCGATGGAGCGGCGGTCGAGTACTAGACTATAAGAATGTCCCCCACAATGATTTAGTCGGATATCGCACAAGGATAGACCACATACAGTAGAACCATGTAACATTTTACATTTGTATAACGAATTGGAAAAGCTAAATAAGTGACTAACTTTTACAATTATTGTTGTAGTTTATTTGGGTTCCTTTTGAGGGTTTGGACTCTATAATTGACATTAAAGCATATCAGGACCAAGCAAATGGACGTCATGCACAAGTTTAATTTGTTTTGCCATTGTTGAATGGCACCAGCCAGACAGAGTGAAGTTACAATTTCGGCTATCACAAGACATCCATGAACAACCCAACAACCTTGATCATCTACATAAATTAGACATGAGGGGGAGGCAAGATGAGAACTGGGTTACTAGACATGCCCAACGGACAGAGGTATGAAAGAATAGGCGCGAGCTAACGTTAAATGGATTACCAAAGCTTAGGCCACTTATCCACACATTGTAGTACATGTCTTGGTATATAGCAAACTCATGTTTTTTTATCAGTTCCACAAATGTTAAATGATCTTAGAATGCATCGTGCATCGACATCGACACATGTCCATCCTCCTCAACCATATGTGACTAGGCATGACTTAAACACTCCACCTCCACAAGTAGGTATGGAGGAAAGAAGGCATTTTGTTCTTCATTCTCCGAACTAGGCATGCCAACTATGTTTGCAACTTATGCTGAAACACCACCTTCTACCCGAGCGTGGTATGGTCCAAATCCCCTAACTCCAAATTTCTCTGAACATATTGGTCATCCTCAAGAAGACTTAGTTTACTACGTCCACAATCCATATGCAGAAGCATCATCATCTGTTGTGTAACATCCCGATCAGATATTACGAATTTAGTTAATAAAATAAAGAAATAAGATTAAAACCTCATTTATTATAATTCTCTTTCCCAAAAACGCAGGAAATTTTAAAACTTTATTACATTATAAAAGAACTCAAATCGATAATTTATAAACATCAATACAATACTAAACTTTATTACATCATAAAAGGAAATAATAATAAACTCCATAAAGCCTTTCCCATCTAGCCCCTCTTCGATGTTAAGCTTCACCAGAACCACCTGCAACATCATCTGCTCCCGTGTAACGCATACACGATCATCGCCAAACACAAGCAGATAGGGTGAGCTAACAGTATACAAATTATATATAAAATTCAGATATATAAACACACAAACATCAAATAAACTCTATCCTTTGATTCTAAAACACATGGTCAACACCATGTTATCCATGTTCTACGTCTTTAGATGAATACCTCAAGATGTCTTGTTGCCACACCTACAAGCCACAACTTGTAGAACACGTGCAGGAAACCTGCTACAGACCACACTCCATAACGCCAGGTGGGGTTCTCAATACGAACATAATTCGTAACATCTCAAGACTACCAAACTCGTCAACTAAATACTAAGGAGGGCAATCTATCTGGACCCATCCGTATGAGCCACAACTCGCACACTCACACCGGCAACACTCGCCAACCCGAGCCACAACTCAAGAGTTCCTCGTGTTCATATGCCATCTTGAGCCATTCTAAGCCACAACTCAAGGAATGCCACGTGTTTAACCCCTATCCCGTGCCACAACTCAAGGGATACGTTCTGAGTCACAACTCAAGGAACACACCAGCAAGCCGACCTTTGAGGTATGACCAAAGCCTTATAGACCACACACATCCACAACGACCAAAAAACAAGTCCTGCCCATGCATTATCGCCTAGCGCTGCTCTTGAGCCGCCAAGCAAAGTTCACCTCTATACCGTCTGGCGGGGGCCTCGTGCCACCAAGCGTCAAGCGCCTCTAATCACACTGAACTTGCAGACCTCGACTGGGGGGAACACCTTAACCGCCAAACGCCATGTGCTTCCAAAGCCACTATAAGTGTCGCTATCGCCTGGCGGATCGTCCTCACGGTCAGGCGTTACACTAGTAATGCAAATTTACTGGTTTTTGCACTCTGCAGAATCAAGTTTCCCACTCTCCAATTCATCACAACTTAACCTTAACCACAATATGTACACTACCAACTCACCATGATTCATATTGCACCACATAGCCTTTATACCAAACATTGTATAATAATAGTATCATTACACATTAGATCCATACTTACCTTTTGACTTTATAATACGCTAGGACTACCATAAACTCCATAATTCCAGCAACTTAAAACCCATAACCCCATCCGATTTCAGTGATTATGCGTTACCATAATATTTTTTCCATAACCTCATTTTGAATCATTTCCAAGTCACTTAAATCTTATTGGATATCCTACAGCCAACTCACACAAAATCCTCTCATATCTGAGTTATCCGACTTCATTTCTTATAACCCATTTCTTGTAATTTACCAAAACCACACTATGCATCATATCTCACTATTAATCCATACATATTACTTCACTAACTTTATGTTCTACGGGTTCGCAAATCATCTCTCATAATCAATTTTATCCCACAGTTTCCCCAACTGTGCATTGCACCTCGCAACCACGCAGTACCAATCTATATTGCACTGGCGCCTGGCGGCTGAACCCATGTTGCTAGGCGGTGCACACCATTTTGGGTAAAACCGAAAATTTCTCTACACCTACAAAGACTCCCAATCCACTTCCTTTTCTATTCTTTGTCTAATTCCTCAACACAACCATTAATCACAAGTACAGTTATACAACACACACCTTATTCACTACAATTCAAACATCCATAACTCTCATAACACCAACAGCCCCTAATTTCCCAACCCCCTGTACAAGTGTTCATTTAATTTCATCCAATTAACTTCCAAACGCAATGTAATTCAATAATATATGACGCCCAAATATCAACCAACCCATAAAGCCCCATTTTTTCTTATCAGAATCAACCTAGAACTCCAAAAGCATCCAAATTAAGCTAACATGACTCATGTCGCCTGGCGGGTGTTCATCACCGCTAAGTAGATCATCCAAAAACCCAGAAACTGGGTTGAACAACACGTGTCGCCTGACGACCCAGTTCGTGCCGTCTGGTAGTTCCTCTTAGGAACCCCAAAATTGCACAGAAAAGCAATGAGTCGCCTGGCGGCTTTGAAGGCCCGCTAGGCAGTTTTTGGAAAATTTCCAGAATTGCGTAGTTTCTCAAATTAAGCAAGGTTCAACCATCCAATATCTATACAATTTATACAATTAAGCGGTATGAAATTAAATGACGGAGTCCAACTCCCCTAACTTGGATTCCTTGCTCAAAATTGATGAGTCTAGAGTTCCTTCTTGATCAACAATGGCCGCCCCTTTGTGATGAAGGATTATCTTGTTCCTTTTTAAGATTATTGAATATGGTGTGAGTTGATTAAGAAAGCTAAGTGAAATCCCCACTGGACATTAAGATAGCA
>Ga0214543_1003888_pt1 | contig 28681 bp, 33 predicted proteins | sample CNSS2metaG_FD_160094 | JGI IMG/M metagenome (GOLD analysis project Ga0214543, IMG submission 160094) | Root nodule microbial communities from cowpea collected in UCLA plant growth center, Los Angeles, California, USA - CNSS2 | ecosystem: Host-associated > Plants > Roots > Nodule | place: USA... | reverse complement strand
ATTGTGTATTATATATATATATATATATTTTGATAAAAATATCATTATCATGTATCGATATATCTATGTATATTTTCTAAATATGAAAATAATAAATATTTATTTTTAATAGATAAAAGATAAAATATTAGAGATATTATAAATAAAATTAAAGATTCAAAAATGCTATAAAAGTATATTTGTTAAGGTATATTTGTATATTTTTTTGCTCTTCATCTTTCCTTCATACATTTGTGACTTTTCTTCGGTTAGTATCTTCACAATGAATTTGTCTTGTGACAACTTCTTTGAAATATTCTCTATATTACCTGTAAAAGCCATATACAAATTCATGTCTACATGCATGATATTGTCAAAGTTTCTAAAAGAAACTTATTTTGCATCCAAACAAGCTCGACATGCATTCTTGAGGGATGACACTTGTTTTTTCATCCAGCTAGAAACTCCTATTGAAGTAACTCGATGGTGCAATCTCCTAATTGAATTTCATCCCTTACCTGGAGAAGAATCATCATCTGAGGTGTCTAAAAATGTTCTAGCATATTTTTTCAAGCGGGTCAAGATTTTATGTTCAAGCAACGATTTAGTTCTTTGTTTTGTGGCTAGTGAGAATGAAGTAAACTTTTATATCATCAACCCAACAACACAATCTTGCTCACCTATTCCAACTCCTGACCACATTCAAAATAGCAGTTTTTATGATCATAAGATTGGTTTTCTTTGCGAATTAGATGGTAATTTTATGATATATCACTTTATTGATAATTTAGTTGAGTGGTCTTCTTATTTTGACTGCAAAGTATACAAGGATGGAGTGTGGAAAGGAAAAGAAGGATTTTTCAGTGGTAGTAGAAATTTAAGATTTGACATGCTTGTGCATCACAGAGGAGCTATTCATTTCATATCAGATTGTTCTGCTTACTTAACAAGAAACAACCCATATTTCAGACCTTACATTATGTCATACAATTTTGAGGATGGAAAATCAAGAATGTTAAGGGTACCCAATGTAAGGCCCATGAAAATTAATTAATTAAATATTTAATTAATTAATAAATGCGGGTAGAAAGCGCCTTTATGGCATTCATTAATGTTTAATGTGACGTGGAAAAGTGCTAGCTCAAATGGTTGAGAGTAATTTGATTGTGGGAGAGGATTTGGGTTCGAGTCCTATGTATGCCAATTATGTGTTGTTGTTTTATTATTGATTTTAAAGATATATATGATGATGTGATTTGGCATAGTGGTTGTGCTTTGGCCTTATGAGTGGAAGGTCGTGGGTTCAAACCTTGTTGGGCATAAAGAAGGCTTTATTTTTGCTAATTCTAGCTTTGAGTGGAGTTGAAAGAGCAAAGGTAAGAGAGGGAGGAGTAGCCAAAGGGCTGAAAAACCTTAGTTAACATTGAATAAGAAATTAAAAATATAATTAAGGCCATTTTCGTTTTACCCTTTTAGACCCTTAATTAAGACATCTATAAAAGGCCATTTTAAGGGAAAAGAAGGGTTTTTGGCAATGCTGATAATTGGGTTTTGAGAGGAGCACGAATTTGAGAGTGAGAGTGGGGTTGTGAGTGTACAAGGGCTGGACCAAAAGGGAGAGCGCGAATCAAGGATTTCATCTTCTCAAATTTTTGATCACTAACTCCAGGTTAGGGGAGCTGTCTTTATGTGTTGTGTATTAGTTGATAATTGTGTTATGATTCTGAATTATTGCTTCTTGATTGAATTCTGAATGGTGTCAATTTTCACATTCTATGTGCTGTGATTATAAAATGGAGGTATATGGAATTTGGACGTTTGTTTATGTATGCGGAATAGGTTGTGGGATGAAGGTTTGGATACTTTTAGTCTTATATTCGCAATTGGTGGTATAGGTGGTTGGAATGGATGATTCTGAATGACAATTACCATTATAATCACGATGGTATCGATTGACTGGTTTGTGGTACAATTTTGGGCATGGAGTAACCTGGTTTTGGGTAAAAGGCGTGTGTGACAGTGAGGGGACTCTGCAAGTCTCGCTCAAGCGAGTCTACCTCGTCTAGGCGAGAGTTGCAGAACCTCACGTCTGGTTTGGGTCGCGTTGCTCGCCCAGGCGACCTTGGTTTGGTGTTGAGCGACTTAGTCTCGCTCAGGCGAGGGACAACTCGCCTAAGCGAGGTCGCGAGGAAACTTGAGCGCTTTTGAGTGCGATATCTCGCCCAGGCGAGAAGTATTGGTATTTTGAGCGACTCTGTCTCGCTCAGGCGAGAGACATTCGCCTGAGCGAGGTCGCGATGTGATAAGACATGGTTAAGTGGTTCCTCGTCTAAGCGAGGGGAGGTTGTTGCTTTGAGCGATGGTGCAACTCGCCCAGGCGAGGGAATCTCGCCTAAGCGAGATAACGTGTAATTGTGGTTGTTTAAAGCTCGCCCAAGCAAGGCGAACTCGCCTAAGCGAAGTAGAGGGCTTAGCTTGGGTGAGGGGTTCCTTTTCTAGGCGAGTTCATGTGAACTGTTGTATTTCTATGTGTTTGTGAGTGTGTTTTGGTTGTTTACCATAAGGATAGATTGTATATGCATGTGGTGTGATGTATGGGCTTGAAGGACTAAGTCCATTAGGGGTCTGGGATGTGCTCGGTGCTTGGACACATGATGGGCATGAAACTGGTTGAGTTCCCGTCGGATACTAATGGGTAAGGAGTCCTTAGTATGGTGATTGCATGTGTCGGGCGCACGATGGGCAAGGAACTGTGATGTTCCCGTCGGCTACTATTGGGCGAGGAGTCCATAGTATGGTAATTGTGTGCGTGCCAGGGTCCAAGTGTGAGACTTGGATGTTTATACTACAGGCGAAAAGTCTGTAGGGCAGGACTATGAGCGGGATAGGCTCATAGGGTTGGACCACGAATGAGTCAGTTTCGTGGGAGCACAGGGAAGTCCCAAGACCTAATTCATGCATATGACTCATGAAGGACTATGAGGTCATGGTTGGGTGATTTGGAATTATGAGTTTGTACTTATATTGTTTTGGGTGGGGAAGCATATTTATTTCACATATATCTATTTATGTTTTATTGTGCATAGCTCACCCTATCTGTGTGTGTATGGCGATGATCGGATAATTTGTTCTTTGGGAGCAGATGATGTGACAGGTGAGCCAGGAGCTGCTTAGAGACGGAGAGCATGGGCCACTTGGGATTTTGAAAGAAACTCTACTATTTTGCTTTTGATGTAAATATTTTCTAAATGTTACATTTTAATATCATTTGTAAATAACGCTATGGTACATTCGGATTATGTATGGTACTAATTATGGTTTTAAATTTCCCGTGTTTTTGGGAAATGGTTTATATTAAATGTGGAATTTATTGAAAATTTCGTTTTTATTTATTTATTATCAAGTAATATTCCTTAGGGATGTTACACCCAAAGAAGCAAGAAAGGGTTCTCATGACAAAAGCTGTGAGATGAGAATTTTTAAATGGGGAAAAACCATTGATTCAGATCAATCCATTTGTTTGGTGAGATTACGAAAGGGAGTATTTACTGTATGGGTTTTGAGAAAGTATGAATCAAGTTTGTGGAGAAAGATTTTAAAGATAAGAGTGAAGGCAATGGGAGTGTTAGAGAATGATCCTTCTCAAATAGTAGTAAAAAATTTTATTATATTAAATGGAGAACTTTTGGTGTTTAGTACCCAAAAGAAGATTTACCTCTATGGTTTGAGTGATAACAAAATTCATAAATTTTGGGATTATGAATGTGAATTCAACTTTCTGCGCTTCACTCCTTACATAGATACCTTGCGCACATGTGATATTGGAACAAGAAATATATCTCTACCTATACATGACTAACAATTTTAGTATTTTTTCATTAATAATTTCACTTTATTATGTATAACTTCTATTATTTTAATTTTGATTCCTATTATAGTTCATATTGACTCCTATTACTATTTAAGCCCATGCATGTAGAAGACATTTGATTTCAAGGTAGTTTACTTGATTTCAAGGTAGCAATTATATACAGCAATTGGTATTTGCTATAATCATACTTCAATCATATATATTCAAACAACAAAAACAAATTACAATGAAAGCTACATACCAAAAATAGCAGAAAAGGGTTGAGGTTGAGTCAAAGAAGAAGGAACTACAAAAGAAGATAGTTAATGTACCTGCAAAACAAGAAGCCATTTAGAAAGTTGACTAAGCTTTGACTTAAATGCAAGTGCAAACTGATGGAGAATGTTTAGGGTGCTTTAATACACGTATTCTAATTAACAAAAGAAAGGTGGAGAAAAGATCACAACTCAGAATTAACAAGGTAATTCGAGTTTGCCTAGTCAAAACCTAAAAAATGAACTAGAAATTGGCCAAAATGAGCTAAGCCTACCAAATTAGCAAAGGAATTGTTAAGCAATGATGCAAACACAATCTAATTAGTATAAGAATGATGAAAACTAAGGCCAAAGTAAGGAATAACATGGAACACGAAAATTCATATGTGGAGGCTAACTTGTGTGACTTAGTTTATGCATAGGTAGTCTACCACTCACAACTTAGTTAATGTTTTTCTCATTTAATTAGAGTGACTAACTTTATGGCTTAGTTTGATGCAGAAATAGTGATCCCATGGCAGAAAATGCAGCTGAAACAGTGGCTAAAATAAGCACTAAATTGGATGAAAAGTTGCTAAGTTGACCATGAGTTGACTTTTTGCATTTTTGCTCTAATATGATATCTATGAAAACTGGTAAAAACAGCACCAAGAACCTACTCAACAAACTTAAAATGACAAAAGGAACCTAAGAAATAACTCAAAACTAAAATCCTTTCTAAAACTCAAACTTTCACTACCTAAAACCTCTGAAAAGACACTAAAACTAGGCTAAAAACTATGGTTATGCTAAATCATGGGTAGAAGTTGATAGAAACTACCTAGACAAGGCTAAAAGGACTTAAGAAAACTTAATCCTAACTCACAAACTGTCTCCTAAAAGATTTACACAAAATCACTACCTAGAACCAAGACTACTCTACTAAATTAAGTCTTTTCTATGTGCATGTACTACCCTAACCTATGCAACTTTAATCTAACTATCCATACAAGTTTCTAATGCCAAAATATGACTACAAAACAGCTCACATGACTAAAAATAACAACATCTCAAAATCTAAGTCCTTAAGACCTAAAACTACCACTAAACTATGCTAAAACTGTGAAAATTTAGAAATTAAGTACACTAGTGCATATAACTCTTATAAAACTACTTGGACAAGTTCTAACTAAGAAAAGAAAGGTGGAGAAAAGATCACAACTTAGAATTAACAAGGTAATTCGAGTTTGCCTTGTCAAAACCCAAAAAATGAACTAGAAATTGGCCAAAATGAGCTAAGACTACCAAATTAGCAAAGGAATTGTTAAGCAATGATGCAAACACATTCTAATTAGTATAAGAATGATAAAAAGTAAGGCCAAAGTGAGGAATAACATGGAAAACGAAAATTCATATGTGGAGGCTAACTTGTGTGACTTAGTTTATGCATAAGTAGTCTACACTCATAACATAAGCAGTTCAAAATACATGCATCTATATAGAGATGATGTTGCTTCTCAAATGGTTCCACTAACTCATGTGGTGTAGTGAAGGCAAGTAAATGTGAAAATATCAGCATTTGTTTGTGAGTTGTGAAAATGGACATGGTTGTTTTGTTGGGAAAACAAAAGGGTGAAGGTGAGTAAGAGTGATTATGGATAAGAGAGAGTGGGTGGGACCAACATGAAAAGTTCCACATAAACACAAGACATGAGAATCCTATATAGGACTAAAATAAAATTTGGAAACTGCATAGGTCGTTTTCTGCAGCAAATTATTATGGGTGTGTGCAAAAAGAACCAAAACACAAAACACTAGAAAGTGATCTTTTTGTCCAAATCAACCACATGCCATGATAAAAGTTAAACCTTATTAGGCTAATGCAGCAATAATGAAAACAAGCCAAAGTTGGCGTCTCCAAGTCAAGTACAACTACACTTTTGTGTTTTCCTTTCCATTTCTATTATTTCAATCTCATTTGCTTCACATTCTTATTATTATAGGTATTTAATTTTCAGGTTTAAGAGATATGTTTTTGATACAAATAATTATCATAAAATTAAGCTTCTAATCACAGCAGCAACATGCTCTATCACATTCAATTCAATTCAAATGCTTCAAATCACAATAACAACATGCTCTATCACATTCAATTCAATTCAGATGCATTGTAGTAGGAAGAAAAATTAAAGGAAAACGGGTACCTCCACGACAGCCCAGTAGCACCAAACCCTCACGGTCAGAGTCCCTCAACGGCTGGAGCACCTCAACGGCCGGAGCAGCACCAAACACAACACCCTCCTTCCACAACAACCCCTTCACCGTAGAAACCCCCCACTCACGTAGAAGCCCAATTCGAATTCCTCTTGCCACAAAAATGGAAGCAACTATCAACACAAAAATGACCGGTAAGGATGAATTAAAAGGTTGAATGATTGCTCGAACAACAAAACCCTTACCCGAACAATGTTACCAGAAACTGAGTTTTGAGTTTCGCAATGGGGGAAGGCCAGCGACAGCGATACTGGAAAGAGGTCGTCACGATGCCGATTGGGAGTGGCACGACAGCGGAAGTGGCAGCAACAATGGGTGGCGACAATGGCTGCGGCTACGGTGATGCCCTTGAAGGAGAAGAACTGCGTTTTGCAATGGGATAGGCCAGCGACAACGCTACCGAAAGGAGGCCGTCACGGCGGCGATTGGGAGTGGCGGAGGTAGCGGCAGTGGCAGCAGCAACAGGCGACAACAGGGGCGGCGATTTTGGTTGTGATGGTTTGGAGAAGAAGAAGTGAGTTTCGCGATGGGGGGAATGGGTTCAATATGTTTTTTTTTAAGTTTAATCCGCGAACTTACTAACGGATCAATCCGTCGGCCAACCGTCGGTAATTGTCTGGTCACCTTACAGACGGATAAATCTGTCACCAAATCTCCCATGTGTTATTACCGACAGATAAGTCCGTCGTCAGATGTTTCTTGTGTTATTACCGTTGGAAATATCCGTAAGTATTTTTCCCGCTCTAGATCCGTCGCTAAATCATAGTTACCAACGACTCTTCGTCCCTCGGTATTAGTCTGTCGTTAATTAGTAGATTTCTTGTAGTGAATAATTGAAGATTAAATCTTTTGATTTAATTAATTTTATTTCTATTAATTTTAACTCTTATTATTTACAAATTTCCTTTCAACTAACTTGCTAATTTTAAAATTTGGTAATTATTATAATAATCATAATTATGAATATATTTTATCTTAAATTTATTCAAAGTTACTATTTTATCAAAATTAGTGAAAATGAATAAAATTCAAAAGTTATTTCAAAATTTTCATCTTTATGTTAAATTATTGATTTAATTTTCACCCTTCTTTGATGACTTTGATAAAAAAAAAAGTAACAGCCCATAAATATAGATCAAACTAATATTTCATAAGTTATTTCATTTTGATTTTAAGCAAAATTAACTCGGCTCTTAATTAGGAAACATGCATAATATAGCTTTAGCGTTCACTACAAAATGTGAATACATTCTTTCGCTTTAAAGTTCAAAATATAATGATAACATGACCATATAACATGATCACTTTCTTGACTTAGTTAATATATTTTAATTACCTTTAACTCTTTTATCGTTGAGGGTGTAAACTTTTTTAACATTTTATTTTTACATTTGAAATTTATATTTCTTTGTATTAAAAATATTAAGTTATTAATTATTTTTAACACATTAATAAATATTTTTATTTTTTTATTTTAGTTATATATATATATATATATATATATATATATATATATATTTTAAATTTATTGTTCAAGGTCTACTTTTTATTAATCATTTTTTTTACATTTCGAATATGTATTTCTTTGTATTAAAAATACTGAGTTATTAATTATTTTTCTATTTTTTTTAAAACATTTATAAATTTTTTATTTTTTAATTTTAGTTTTTATAATTTTTGTGTTTTTGTTAATTAATTGTTTTAAGTTTTGTATGATTATGTTATGTCATATTATTGTATTATTACAGGTGATCATAATTATGGAAGATTTTTATTTGAGTTTTTTGGATTCTCAAATAAATTCGAGTTTGGTATCAGAATTTTCTTCTTTCATTAATGATATATGTGAAGAAGATTATATATCTAACTTTAGAACTGATGAGATTTTCTCCACACATACAGATTTAATTAAGTGTGTTTGCTTTTTATCTTGGTTTTGTTGTTATTATTCTAAGATGTGATAAATATAATGCACAATCCGAAAGAAAGACGTATGTATTATCAGGATGTGAAAGGTGTGGAAAATATAGGAAATACAAATCTGATGCAGAGCCTAGTATATTTGGCACAAGAAAATGCAAGTGCCAGTTAAATTGAGAGGCAAACCTAATTATAAAGGGGAGGGGGTGTTGAAGGTAATAAGTGGTTACCATAATCATGATTTCTCACGTACTCTAGTTGGTCATCCATTTACTAGTACGTTAAAGTCCAGTAAACATTTGTTGTTTGTTAATATTACTAAAAGTCAAGTAAAACCGACAAATATACTCCTTACTCTCAAAGAAAATAATAACTGTAATGTGACCACTATGAAGGAAGTATACAATGTAAGATACATGTATAAACAATCATTGAGAGGTTTGAGGACTGAGTTACAACAATTGATGATGATGTTAGAACATGATCAATATATCCATTTTAGTAGATGTGTAGATGAATCTAAGGTGGTAAGTGACTTCTTCTGGACACATCTTGATGTCGTGAAGTTGTTAAATGCTTTTAATATTGTTTCTTAATGGTTAGCACATGCAAAACCAACAAATATCGGTTGCCACTGCTTGAGATTGTTGGTGTGACATCAATAGGGTTAACTTTCTCAGTTGCGTTTGCACTTTTATGAACAGAAGGACAAAATAATTTCACTTGGGCTCTAACTTTACATTAAGGCCTCCTTTGTTTTCTTCTTTGGTGGCCTTATAATAATTCTTTTGTCCGATTGATAATGTAGATTTTTACCATTATCTTGGCTATCTTTTGCTAATAGAATGAACTCCTTTTGAGCTTTTAACCCACTTAATCCTCACTTTTCCTTTGCTTTTGTGAATAAATACAATATGGGTTACATAGATCTAAATATACCACTAATCCCCATTTTTTGTGTCCAATTTAAAGATAAGAAGCTTTTGTCTCAAGCCAAAGAAGTTGTTAACTAGAGAAGAAAGAAGAGAAAAACCAAATTGAAGATATGAACCTTGCATATAGTGCTGAGGGCCAGAAAATCAAGGCTCAATGCCAATCGTCTCGCTATTTCCAGCATGAGTGCCAGAAGCCAGCGTTGAGCACTGATTGGCTCGCAAAGTTGGACGCTGAGCTTTGTAGGGACAGCATTGAGCGACACTTATGCCGATGTGGCAAAATTTAACCTATTTCTTCTAGATTCTCGATGGGAAGGCATCTTTGGACGTGGAAGGCGAAAAAGAACACGTTTTGGAGAGCTTGGAGGTTTGTTAGGGATTGTGGGAATAACTCCTTGTTCCTCTTTATATCTCTTTTCCCTTCCATTCTTCTATTTGTAAGCTTGAGCTTTCCATGACAATGGAGAGCTAAACCCATTTTTGTTGGGGTTAGATGTAGCCACTGAACTCTTGTGTAAATGCAATATTTTGAATATATAAATGTCTCTTTCATTGAATGTTAGTCTTCTTATTTCTTTACTTAATGTTTGCATTGATTTGGCAATCCATTGCATGATATTTGGTTCATTGGGTGTGGAAATATCTTTTCACTACTGCAAGGAAGGGAAATGAGAGCGGTTATTTCCAGCTTTTGGCTTTGGGTCTGCAAACTGAGGCATATACGGCCGAGGTAAAAAGGTAGTACTTTATGCCTCAGTTACAAACACGAGGCATATTGAATATTTACTGCCTTAGGTCTATTTTAACCGCGGCAGAAAGATACATTTACTGCCTCGGGTCTGTTTCAACCGAGGCATATGACCATTTAATAAAAAAGAAAAATTTGAATAAAAAATAATTTTTGTGTCAATTAGAAAATTAAGTGCAAAAAGCGGTAAAAATGGGTGACAGGAGAAAGAAGCAACGTCGTCTGCAGGACTCGTCAACCTCCTCATCCTCTTCGTCGTCATCGGACTCAGATCGCTCTTCGTGGCGGCAGCGACGGCGTCGCGAGAAGGAGCGGCACAGAAGGAGCGGAGAGAAGGAGGAGCGAAGGAGAAAGAGTAGAGACAGAGAGAGAGGAGAAAGAGGAAGGGGTTCCATGATTCCGATGACTCCTCCAACGCTTCGGAGGATGAAGACGAACAACCTAGGGTTCTGCCTGAAACTGTGGTAGTTGAAATGATGAGAGTTCCCCAACGTAGGCAACGATGAAAACTCAACAACATACATAAAAAAATGCAAAAAAAAAGTGATAAAGCTGAATCAAAAACGAAAAAAACAAAAAATGAACTGTACAAAGGGGCGAGATTCACGCCAGCAACGAAGGAGCAACAAGAACGGCCAATTTGATGGCCAATCGGTGCGGTGGAGGCGCAAAACAATGGTGGCAGAACAGCGTGGAGGCACAGGCAACGCTGATTTTTTAAGGTAGAAGATGCATCTATAGTGCAGCGGATTTGGGTTTTTAAAACCTAACTGGACTTACTGCCTTGGTTGATTCGAAACCGAGGCGTATACTCACGCAAAAAAAAAAATCAGCCATGTGGAAAATTCTGGCACTGATAGGCCTTGGGTGAAACAACCCGCTGCAGTAAACCATTATATGCCTCGGTTCAGTGGGACCCGAGGCATAAAACTGCCCAATTATTTTCGAATTTAAAAAAAATGGGAAAGTGTAAGTTTCTGGCAGCATTACTGCCTCGGTTGAATTTATAATTGAGGCATAAACTTTCATAGGCCTCGGTTGTTTGGTTAACCGAGGCATACAAGTTGTTTGAAATCACAAAAATGCCACCGCATCCTTATCTACCTCGTTTGCACGAGAACCGAGGCATATAGGGCGTTGTTTAAACATGAAACTGCACTAGTGTTTGAAACCTTGATTTGGATTAAGAAAACTCAATGGAGCTTGCATTTAGGGATGGGGCTTAACTCGTTGGTTGTCTTAAACCCTAGTGGAAAAAGCGGGTTTGCTTATTAAGAGTTCAAGGGATTGATTCTTAATAAGGAAATTTAGGCTCATTCCACTATGGAATTAGGGTTTGAGTAGATTTTTAGGTTGACATTAGCATATTGAAGTAGAGGATGTAAAATTGTATTTGCATGAGAGCGAAGTAGGTGAATTCTAACTCAAGCAATATCAATTCATATCATTTCTAATCTTTTCCATTCACTAAGTGCCTTTAATCTCCAAAGTTCAATTTTAATCATTTATGCAAAATTTACTTTCTTACATGAAACTCAAAATTATTGATTCATTCTTTAGTTTAAATTAGTTATTAATTGCACTATTGATTAGTATTACATGAGTCTCTTGGGAAACAATATTCCGGTCTTACCGATTACTACTTGCACGACTTGGTACTCTTGAGGAGTCTTAACAAGTTTTTGGCGTCGTTATCGAGGACTTGTGTCTAATACTGACTTTTGTGTGATTTTTGACTTATTTAGACTTAATTCTTTTGTTCATATTTACTATTTTTGTTTATTTAGATATGCACGTTATTTGGGCTAACTTGTAGTTGAAGCTTGTCTTTGTTTTGTTCTATAGTGTATGTAGGGTAGGATCCGTACAAGGAGGATTTTGTCCTTAGAACCACTTCTTGTTGATCCCGAGACAGAGAAAACTGCCCATAAAAATAATAGTACCACAAGGAGACGACAAGCTCAAGCATAACAAGTTGCCCCTCACTCTTCAGTTTTAAACACTCTTCAGTCTACTTCTCAAAATTTTGATTCATCTTTAGATGAAGAAAGGGTTGAAAATCCTCATGGTGATGGTAGAGGTCGTGAAAGACACACTTTCGAAGATTATGCAACATTCACATGCCATATCAACTTCAATTGTATTGCTCGACAAATAGTCAATAGCACCAATATAGAGATGAAGTCGACTCTTATTCACCTAGTTCAGAGTAATCAGTTCAATGACTTGTCTCATGAAAATCCATACACTCATCTGACCACATTCTTAAAGATTTGCAACACTGTGAAGATCCATCAAGTTCTCGATGAAGCCATACGCCCGAGTCTCTTCCCATTCTCAATAGCAGGACCTGCTAAAGCTTGGCTAAATTTCTTTCTTGAGAATTGCCTCACTAAATGGGATGATATGGTTGCAAAGTTCTTGAGCAAATATTTTCCCTAGTCCAAGGTCAACAAAGGAAACCAGGGAACTATAATCAAGGATGGAGACCTCACCAAAACTTGGGCCAAGCAGGACCTTTCAATAGACTCCCACATCAACAAACTTACCAACACCCTTCTTTGTCTATTAGAACATCCAAGCTTGAAGACATGATGTAGCAACTCATGCAAATGTCAATTCAAAATTAAAAGAACACTGATGCATCAATTAAAAACTTGGAGGTGCAAGTAGGGCAATTAGCCAAGCAAGTGGCGAATCAACAAAGCAGTTCATTTTCCGCCAACACTAAAGCCAACCCAAAAGAGCAATGCAAGACGTTGGTCACAATGAGTGGTAACGAAGTGGGGTTGAATGTTAAAGGAAGTGATGAGACCAAAGCCAAGCCCAAGGATAGAGGAGAAGACAAAGATGATAAAGAGATAGATGAAGAAATTGTTTTAGAGGAGGAAGAGAATAAAAGTGAAAACAAAGAAAAAGAGAAAAATAAAGAAGTGGTAACAAGCTTGTGAAAACTCTCTGATACTCTCTCAAGCCTTCAAAGAAAGAAAAAGAAAGGAAATTTGCAAGGTTCCTATACATCTTCAAGAGGTTGCAAATTAGTATTCCCTTCTTGAAAGCCTTGGAGCAAATGTCGACCTATGCAAAGTTTATGAAGGAGATCCTCACAAAGAAAAGAAGATTTATAGAAGAGGAAACCATAGAGCTATAAGCAGGATGTAGTGCCATCTTTTAGAAAATGTTGCCTCCAAAATTGCAGGATCCTGCCAGTTTTACACTTCTAGTCACAATTGGGAGCCTAATTGTGGGGAAGGCCTTACTTGATTTGGGGGCTAGCATCAACTTGATACCTCTGTCTATGCTCAAGAAGATTGGGGAGTTGGAAATTAAGCCTACTCGGGTTACATTGCAATTGGCGGATAGGTCAATCAAGTATCTTCATGGAGTAGTGGAGGACGTGTTGGTAAAAGTCGATAAATTCCTATTTCTAGTTGATTTTGTCATAATGGAAATGGAGGAGGATATTGAAGTCCCTCTCGTATTGGGGAGGCCATTATGAAGACTGTGAGAGTGTTAATTGATATTGATGATGGCAAACTCAAGGTGAGAGTTCAAGATGAAGAAGTGGACTTCAATGTTTTTGAAGCCATATCTCACCCCAAGGATGTTGGAGGTTGCTTTAGAATTGACATGCTTGATGAAGTACTAATGAGCTCCAAGAAAGTTCTACACACCTCATCTCCTCTAGAGAAAGCTCTAATTGATGCATTTGAGACTCTCAATGATGAGTAAATAAGGCAAATAAACTTGTGCCCGTGGGTATCACCAAACTCGTCCCTGTTTTGACGGGGAATCCTTGCATTGACTGGGTATGGATATGGGTAATACCCGAAGTTTTCAACTAGAAATAGGGATGGGGATGAAGATATAGATATCCCTGCCCAAATACCCGTCACCGTTCAAATTACTAAAATATCTTTAATTTATTAGGTAATCTTATATAATATTTACACATATACATATAATATATATAAATAATAATAAATGTATATATATATACAAAATAAAATATAATATATATATATATATATATATATATATATAATATAGGGTTAAGTATGTTTTTAGTCCCTAAACTTTGACTCAAAATTGAAATTCGTCCCTGGTCAAAACTTTGATAAACTTTGGTCCTTAAACTTTAAAAATGAATGAATATAGTTCTTTTAACTCAATTTTGTTAACTTTTTTTCAACATGTGGAATGTGTTTCATGTTAATATTGGAGTTGTTTACGCCGTTTGACACATTCTCGACTCAATATTTATTGAGAAATGTGTTCGAAACCTAAAAAAAAGTTAACAAAATTGGGTTAGGAGGACTATATTAATTCATTTTTAAAGTTTAGGGACCAAAATTTATCAAAGTATCGACCAGGGACGAATTCCAATTTTGTGTCAAAGTTCAGGGACTAAAAACATACTAATATACATAATAATAATAAATAAATAAATATAAATAAAATTATATATATGTATATATTATATTATATTATATTATATTATATTATATTATATGTATATGTTATATTATTATGTATATATATTATATGTATATTATATATATATATATATATATATATATATATATATATATATATATATATAAACATAACCTATTTTTTACTCTGAATTTTTTGTTATATACTTTTTCTTACTCTCTCAATTGTATGGCTTGTTTTTCAAGATTTAATTTTGAAGGTAATTTTTCTTCTTCTTATTACATAATTTTTTCTTTCGTATGTGGTTATGTTCAAATAGGTGTTCCTCAATTTTATTTTATCAAATAATTATTAGGTCACACATTTGATTATCTTTACTCCTTATAATATATATATTTTCATTGAAATGTTTGACTCTTAATTTGTAGCTCTTCTTTTTGTTACTTTGGTTATTCACTTTTTCTTGCTCTCTTGTAATTTTTTAGCTTGTTCTTTAAGGTTTAAGCATATCTTCAAGGTACTTTTCCTTTTATCACAATCTTATTATACATTTTTTCCTTTTTGTTATATTCAAATGGATATTCTCAATTTCATTGAATCAAATTTGGATCACACATTTACCTATCTTTACTCCTTTATAATATTTTTATTTTTTGTTTATTTTTTGTTTCATGAGAATTTTTTACTCTCAATTGCATGAACCCTTAATTTAATTCAAGATCAAAAGATGAAGAATCTATGTTTAAATTTGAATTATTATTAATTTAATTTTGTTATTTGTGCTATTTCGTTTAAGTGGTATAATATAATTTTTTAATAGTATAAAAAATATTTGAAATATTTTTAAACTTGATTATTGGTTTTCCTTTTATATTTTGTTAAAAAAGAAATTAACCTTTTTACTTTGTCTGATTTTTTTTTGTGTTACCTATGTTAGTTTCTAGAGAAAATGAGCATAGGAGATAAGGATTTGCAAGTACCAAGTCCACCACAATGTTCACAAGAACCAACTCCCTTTCAAAGTTCCAATGATGACAGTCAATCTCCACTGAATCCATCTACGCAAATACTTTCAGAAGTACATGATGAAATACATTCAATAACACAAGCAGAGCTTGAGAAAAGGAAGTTGAAAAGTATTGTGTGGCAACACTTTGTAAAGATAAAAGTTGATGGAAAATACAAAGTTAAATGTAACTATTGCAAGAAACTACCTAGTGGAGAAATAAAGAATGGAACAAGGCACTTGCACCATCATCTAGACATATGTATTCAAAATAAGGCTTTAACAAAGGGAAAAGGGGGACAAAAAACACTTTTTTTCTAAGATTATAAGTGACAAAAAGGAGTTGGCTTGTGGAGCTTATAATGGAGAAAATGCTAAAAGGGAACTTGCTACAATGATTATATTTCATGAATATCCATTGTCAATAGTGGACCATATTGGTTTTATTAGATTCATGACAACAATTCAACCAATATTTTAACTTTCTTCACGAAATACGATAAAGAAGGACATACTCAATATCTATGAACATGAAAAACAAGTTGTTATAAAGTTTATAGATACAAATAAAGGAAGAATAGTAATTACATCGGATATGTGGACTGCAAGCAATCAAAAGAAAAGGTATATGTCTATCATAACTCACTATATTGATGACAATTGGACCTTGCAAAATATGATTTTGAGGTACACCTTTTTAAATTTATATGTTTTCCAATAATTTTTTTATGCACCTTTAGAAAGAGTATATGTCTTACAAAATATTGCTTAATTGATTTTGCAATGTATTAGTTGATTGTTTGCTCGATTGGAATGTTGATACAAAATTGTCTATTATCACTTTGGACAACTATAACACAAATGAAAACATGATTGAAAAAATAAGGATAAGTTGAAGTTGGACACACTCATTAAGAAAAGGTCTTTGCTTCATATGCATTATTCAGCATATATCCTTAATTTGATTGTGAAAGAAGGGCTAGCCGTTATAAAAGAAGGGGTGGAAAAAATTCGAGAAAGTGTAGCATATTGGACAAAAACTCCTAAAAGAATGGAAAATTTTGAGGAAACAGCTAGACAATTATGAATTTCTTTGACTAAAAAGTTAAGTTTGGATTGCCCAACTAGATGGAATTCTACTTACAAGATGCTTGATATTACCATATGTTATAAGGATGTGTTTTTTAGGTTAAAGCAACATAAAGCTCAATATACTTCTTTACCGACTCATATGTAGTGGGAATTTGCAAAGGATGTTTGTCGAAGGCTAAAGTTATTTAATGACATCACAAAAATCATTTCTAGCTCCACATACCCAACTACAAACATCTTTTTCCCAAAGATTTGTGAGATCAAGCTTGCAATAAATGATTGGGTTAAATCTCCTGAGATAACAATTAAAAATATGGCAATACAAATGTTAAAGAAATTTGAAAGTTATTGGAGTGTTATTCATGATATATTGTGATAAATTGGCAATTGCTTCAGTTTTAGATCCAAGGTACAAGATGGACATGTCAGAATATTATTTTTATAAATTGTATAGTATTGATTTTGATCTAAAAAAAACTTAGTAGGATTCGTCAAATGTGTTATGATTTGGTTTTGGAATATCAATCAAAAGAGAATGAAACTTTTTCATATAGAGCTACATCGTTGGAGTTGGGAAAGGTTGTTAATAATGATGCAAATGAATTTTTAGAGTTTATGGCAAAAAAAAAATCTAGAACTATAGTTATGAAAACAAAGTTGGATTATTACTTGGAAGAAGATAATTTGCCAGTTACACAAGAATTTGATATCCTATCATGGTGGAAAACAAATGGGTTAAAGTTTCCAACCCTTCAAGCAATTGCAAGGGATGTTTTAGCTATTCCAATAACAATTGTAGCTTATGAATCTGCTTTTAGTACTAGTGGTCAGAAATTAACTTCTCACCTTAGTCGACTTCATCATATTACTATAGAGCATTTGATGTGTACAAGAAGTTGGATACGAAACTCAAACCATCTAGGTAAGTTACTCAAATTTATTAATATTTGTTGTTAGTATTTTTTTTATGAATTCTCATTTAATATTCAACATTTGGTGGTTGTAGGTGTTAAAAAATTTAAAGTAAAAGATGTTCTCATGAGTGAAAATGAATCTGATGAAGAAGGTACATTATATTCTAATAATTAAAATTTTCAATTTCAATTATTATATCATATCTAATTTTTCATTTTTTTCTATGTGTAGGTGGATCGAATGCAAATGAAACCATTAATCGTTTGTAAAATTAAGAAATATTTTGGTTATTATTAAATTTTAGTAATGTGTAATTGTTTAGCTTTTATATAATTATTTGAATTTTCTCTAGTTGTTATTTGATACTTTAATTTGAGATTTATACTACTATAATATTTTTCTTAATATTTGACATCATGAAAAGAAAAAAAAGAGTATGTTATTTTAAAATTGAATATTTTGATAGTATCATGATTCTGTTGGTGTGAATTTTAAAATTTTTTATAAAAATTATTGAATTGATATTTGGAATAGTAAAAAAATGGGCGTGGGTATAAGTATAAGAATATACCCGTTACCCGGTGGGGATGAGGATGGGTCAAAAATTGTATACCCATTGGGTTTGGGGATGTGGATAGGGATGAATTTTTATTATGGAGATGGGGATGGGATCATGATACATGTACCAGCCTCGCCCCGCCCTGTTGCCATCCCTAATGATGAGTAGGAGAAAGAGATTGATGAGTGCTTTGCCAATCTTAACGCCTTGAAGTGAATATTGAAGATTTGAAGGTTGAGAATGAAGTCAATGAGGCAAAAGTTAAGTTGAAGATGTTGCCCCCACACTTGAAGTATACGTTTCTTGAAAGGCGTAACAATAGACCTCTGATAATCGATAATTCCTTATCACCCTTAGAAGAAGAAAAGTTGATTGAGGTGTTAAAAGTCAATTCAGAAGCCATTGGTTGGTCTATAATTGATTCGAAGGGAGTCAGTCCCTCCTACTATATGCACAGAATATTCATGGATGAGGATTTCAAGACAGTGGCACAACCTCAAAGAAGACTGAATCCTGTGATGAAGGAGGGGGTGAGAAAGGAGGTTCTGAAGCTTTTAGTTGCTGGAATTATCTACCATATCTCGAATAGTGCATGGGTGAGTCTGGTGCAAGTGGTTCCCAAGAAGGACAACATGATAGTGATTTGTAATGGCAAAAATGAGTTGATACCCACACGGACCGTGACCGGCTAGCAGATGTGCATAGACTACAGGAAGTTGAACAAGGCCACAAGGAAGGATCACTTCCTTTTTCCTTTCATGGATTATATGTTAGCGAGATTGATGGGCCAAGCTTTCTATTACGTTTTGGATGGCTATTCGGGTTATAACCAGATAGTGGTGGACCCTAAAGACCAAGAGAAGAGCGCTTTCACTTGCCCTTTTGGTATCTATTCCTATAGAAAGATGCCATTTGGGCTTTGCAATGCACCAACCACATTTCAATGATGCATGTTGGCTATTTTCTCTGACCTTGTGGAGAAGTGCATAGAAGTTTTCATGGATGCCTTCTCTGTATTTGGAAGCTCATTTAACCTATGCTTGGCAAATCTGGAAGTTATGCTCAAGAGATGTGTTGAAACCAATCTCATTCTTAATTGGGAGAAATGCCATTTCATGGTGACTGAAGGGATTGTCTTGGGCCACAAAATATCTTCCAAGGGGATTTAAGTGGACAAAGCAAATGTGGATGTTATTGAGAAACTCCCACCACCAACAAATGTGAAGGGAATCCATAGCTTTCTTGGACATGTAGGCTTTTACTGACGCATCATCAAGGATTTCTCAAAGATACCCTAAGGCATTGAGCAACTTGTTCAATAAAGATACTTCCTTTAATTCTGATGTAGAATGTTTAAATGCTTTCAATCATTTGAAAACCACCTTAGTCTCCACACCCATAATCACCACACCTAATTGGGAACTTGATTTTGAACTTATGTGTGATGCAAGTGATTATGCGATTGGAGCTATTTTGGCGCAAAGAAAGAACAAGATTTTTCATTCCATACACTATGCTATTAAAGTCCTCAATGAACATCAAGTGAATTATGCAACTATTGAAAAAGAGTTACTAGCAATAGTGTATTGTGTTCTTATCTGATTGGCACTAAAGTTGTGGTTTACACTAACAATGCTGCAATAAAATACTTGCTCACTAAACCTGATTTTAAACCTAGACTCATTAGGTAGATTTTGTTGTTGGAGGAATTTGATTTTGAGATTAAAGACAAGAAGGGTTCTGAAAATCAAGTGTCAGACCATTTGTCAAGACCGGCGAATAAAGAGTTGACCACACTAGAGAAAGAAGTGTTAGAATAATTGCCAGATGAAAAGTTACTCTTAGTGTCTAATAGACCTTGGTTTGCAGAAATGGCAAACTTTAAGGCTACTGGAGTTATTCTTGAGGATATGAGTTAGCATTAGTAGTAGAAGTTGTTTAGGGAAGCAAAACACTATCTGTGGGATGATCCTCACCTTTTATAGATTGGGGCATACAATTTGTTGAGGAGATGTGTCTCTGAAAAGAAGGCACGAAGTATCTTGTGGCATTGCCACAATTCACCCTATGGAGGACACTACAGTGGAAAAAGAACAATTGTAAAGTTCTACAATCCCGGTTCTATTGGCTGAGCATTTTCAAGGATTCACATGCACATGTAAAACATTGGGACAAATGCCAAAGAACATGGATTATCTCCCAAAGAAATGAAATGAATTTGGAGAACATACTGGAGGTTGAAGTGTTCGACTGCTGGGCTATTGATTTCATTGGCCCCTTGCCTTCCTCATTTTCCAAGGAGTATATCTTGTTGGTTGTTGATTATATCTCTAAATGGGTGGAAGTTGTGGCCACCCCCACTAATGATACCAAGACAATCATCAAATTTCTTAAGAAGAACATATTTTCCAGATTTGGTATCCCAAGAGTCTTAATAAGTGATGGAGGTTCTCACTTTTGCAACGCTCAATTGAAGAAAGTCTTGGAGCACTACAATGTCAGACATAAAGTTGCTTCTCCCTACCATCCTTAGTCAAATGGATAAGTAGAGGTGTCAAATAGAGAAATTAAGATGATCATTGAGAAGATAACTTCTTCCTCAAGAAATGATTGGTCTATGAAGTTAGAGGACGCTCTTTGGACCTATCGGACTACATTCAAGACTCTAATTTGGTTGACTCCATTCCAATTTGTATATGGGAAGGCTTGTCATCTCCCGGTGGAGTTGGAGCACAAGGCCTATTGGGCCATGAAGTTCTTAAACTTTGATCCATCCTTGTTAGGGGAGAAGAGGATGTTGCAACTACATGAGTTGGGAGAAATGCGACTCAATGCTTATGAGTCATCCAAGAGCTATAAAGAGAAAGTAAAGGCATATCATTATAGGAAATTGGTGAAAAGAGATTTCAAATTCCATCAACAAATGCTCTTGTTTAACTCAAGGTTCAAACTATTTTTAGGGAAGCTGAAATCCAAGTGGTTAGGCCTATTTACCATCAAAGAGGTGAAATCTTATAGGGCAATTGAAATTGAAGACCCATCCTCATAAAGGATTTGAATAGTGAATGGCCAAAGGCTCAAGCCTTATTCGGGTGGTGAAGTTTTGAGGATGACTATTGTCATGCACCTTAGTGAAGCTTAGAATCTTACACGTCAGGCTCGTGACGTTAAACAAGCACTTCCTGGTGTCAACACCCAATTTCGTCCGGCTAAATAAATAATAGAATAAATAATAATATTTTGTTGTCTCAAAAAAGGGTATAAAAAAATAAAAAAAAATAATAAATAAGTTTTCTCTTTGGATTTTTTTGCTTTGTCTAAATAATAATAATAACAGAATAATAATAATAAATAAATAAATAAATAAATAAAAAGAAAAAAACTTTGTTTTAATCTTGTATGTATTTTCTTTTGAGGCTTTGTTTCTATTTTAGCCCAAAATACTCTGTACACCCACACCATTTTTTTCTTGCAACTAATGGTAGCCCAACACTTAATTCTCGCACCTCCACTCTATGCTTTGTCGTTTCTGCTCCAGATTAAGAAGTTAGTCTAATAATTAGAAATAGAATATGTTCTAATATTTAGAATTATTTACTCTGATTTTGTGCTCTGATTTTTATGACACATTTTTTTACAGATAGAGAAAGTAGTAATATAATTCAAAACAATGTCTCTTTTACTAATTAAAATTAATTTTGCTGATCACGTTTGATTTTGTGCTCTGTTTTCTATATGATTTGATTCTCATTTTGTAATAATTTTAAGACCAGTTCTTGCCTTTTAAAACTCGTTGTAATTAAAGTAGACCTTTATTACGAGATTACATTAGATTTATAATGTTGTGTATATAAACCCATCAGAAAAAAGAAGAAGAGATGATTTTTTTCTCTCTCAACAATTTCTAGAGCCCTCTCTCACTCTAAGCACACATTCTCTAATGTCATGCTTTTTGGGGTTCATTAGTTTTATAATTAAGGTTTTGTTGATTGCTTTGGGTTGTGAACATTGTTGCATGAATAAGTGAGAGATATCATGTTTTGACATTGTATGAATATGTTGTGCCATATTTTTTTCATGTTAAGGGTTGTAAAAAATTTTCATATTAAAATAATATGTTTAATCCCTAACGTTATTTTCTTATCTTTTATTTATTTATTTTCCTAATGTTTTCATAAATTGTGGATATGAAATAGTCAAATTTTGTTGGGTATCAATGTCTTATTTCGAAAGTTTTTTTTAAAAGGAAGTAATAACAAATAAATAATTTAAATACCCTTTTAACTTTTAAAATGTATAAGTGCTCGTGTGACCGTTCGCATCGACTTAGTACTTAATACCTTCGCTTTTCTATAAGATTGCTAAAAAAAATACAAAATTTTCAAATATTAAAAAAGAGTGATATCAACATCTTCGAACAAATTGTTTCAAAAATTCTTTTTCATAAAGAACTACGTGACCCTCATTCTCCATTATGAATGGAGATACGTAGGAGCAAGGAGTAATCCTTGTCGGGCCCAAAAAAACAAAAAAAAAAATTTGTTTCCTTTGTTTTTCTTTGTCATCTTTATTTATTTATTTATTTATTTTTATTATTGTTAATTTATTAATTTATTAATTTTTATTTTGTTTTATTTATTTATATTTTATTTATTTATTTTATTTTATTTCTTTTTTTAAATAAATATTTAAAGGAGACCACATAAATTTGTATTTTAATTAAAGGTGCCGTCTTAAGGATGGGCGTTGTAGGGTGCTAACACCTTCCCTACGCGTAATTAACTCCCGTACCCCTAATCTCTGTTTTCGTAGACCTTGCTTTTTTTTTTATGGTTTTCCATAGTTTCCTATAATAACTATGGTGGCGACTCCAAACTCTGTTTTTACAAAATTTGTTTTTTTGGTTCGTCATCCCGTCGTGATTTCGGTTGTGACAGATGGCGACTCCACTGGGGACTTTAGAGAGTTAGGCCATTTAATTAAATATATAAAATTGATGTAGTTGTTTCAAATTTTTTTGTTGTTTTTTTATTAATTTTTTTATTGTTTTTTTTCTCTCTTTTCATTTTCATTCTTTTTTCGTCTTATATTTATTTGTTTTATTTTATTTTATTTTATTTCTCATTATTTATTATTATTGTGTATATTTTTTTAATTTTGGTTTTTTTTATTTTATTTATTGTTCATATTACTTTATTCTTATGCTTGAATTTTTGAATCCTAGGATAGATGACTTTATTATATATATATTTGTCTGTTTTTTTTTTCTCTGTTTGTTTGCAGGAAGGGGTTTGGGTATGCATTATCCTCCCTTCACACACACACTATGTGCATGACATGAGTGGGGCCCTATACCCGGGTCTGAGTAACTTTAGAAGTAGAGGGGATTGTGTAGCAGTGTCACAGTGGATGTACTTCCCAAGTTGTCATTGTGAGAACCCCAGCTAGAGTTTGTTTGCTTCATTGGTACTCCCACCTCTTGTTGTTTACCAACTGTCGTGGGAAATGCCATGAAGTGGGCCATAGCTCTAGTGACCTTGATATTTAGGTATTAGGAAACCATCCTGGTAAGCGCATGTATTTTACCTTAGATCCATTAGGCGCCAAACCTTTGTTATGGCACAAAGGGAGATATACACTTTTTTTTATTATTCCTTGGTTTTTTATTTTTATTTTTATTTTATTTTATTTATTTATTTATTCTCTTTCCTTTTGATTTTTGAATTAGTAATAAAATCATGCATAACATATTATTGCATCCATGTATTTATCATGTCATCATCATATTTATTTAATTTTAGGTTCGAAATTATAAAGTTGTGATTAAGTTTAAATAGAAAAGGCAAATTAACATGGAATTTAGAGTAGGGGGAAGTTAGATTTTGATATTTTGAAGAAGAAATTATCCTTTAGGATTGTAGAAAGTAATTTGAGTAATTTGAGAACATGATAACTAGGGTTAGAGATTAAGTTTTCTTTCTAACACATTGATTTATGAGCTTTTTAGAGGGTGGGTTTGTCTGGACTCTTTTCCATGTCAATTTCTATTACTCATAACTTTATAATTTCTTAATAAAATAAACGATTTGCATTATGTTTTTCCTTCCTTTTCTTTTTCTTATCTTTTTTTTTGTTTAATAAAAATAATAGAGCAAATATAATAAAAACAAATACGGCAAGGCCAAGGCACCCTTACAGGACGCGAGCAAATAATAAAAACATGGAGGACTGGGAAACTGTACAAGAGACAATAAAAGCAGATATCAATCAGTTAAAGGATCAAGTAGGTCAAATCTTGGAGGCCTTGAAGTCCTTAAGGGTTTCAGGAGAAGCTTCATCAGCAAAGGGTGAGAAAAGCACTTACGACGCTCCTTTTGCTTTTTCAACGTACGGATTGCCATCGAGTTACACCCCACCTGTTGGAGATTATTCAGAGGCTGAACATGCTTCCTTCTCATTCCCAATCAATACTCCAAGAAATGAAGTGACTACCTTTGCAGAACCACGAGTGACTGTAATACCCAAGCCTTTAAACACATTTGTCGATGATGACTCTTTAGGCAAGATTACACCACACCCTACTATGCAAGCCGTATCCGTTGATGTTGAGGGAACCAAAACTAAGTTGGAAATTTTAGAAGAATGACTACGAGCTATTGAGGGAGGTGGAAACTATGGGTTTGGCGATATTGCCGGTTTAAGCCTAGTTCGTGATGTCAAAATACCTCACAAGTTTAAAGTTTCGGAGTTTGAAAAGTACAAGGGTACCACATGCCTTAAAAGCCATCTAACCATGTATTGTCGAAAGATGGCTGCCTATGCTTATGATGACAAATTGCTAATCCACTTCTTCCAAGACAGTTTGGCTGGGGCAGCATTGAGTTGGTATACCCACTTGGAGGCATCTCGCATTCGCTCTTGGATGAATTTGGTAGATGCTTTTTTGAAACAGTACAAGTATAACATGGATATTGCACAAGATCGATTGCAATTGCAAAACATGGCCAAAAAGGATGCTGAATCATTTAAGGAGTATGCACAACGATGGAGAGAGCTTGCTTCTCAAGTGGAACCTCCTCTTCATGATAAGGAAATGGTGGCAATGTTTGTGAGCACGTTACAACCACCATTCTATGAACACATGGTAGGGAATGTATCTTCAATTTTCGCTGATATCATCATCATAGGTGAAAGGACAGAGATTGGGCTGAAAAATGGAAAAATTGTATATAGCCCACTAGCGACTACAACTCCTAAAAAGCCTGATTTTAGTCTTGGGAAGAAGACTGAAGTAGAGGTGCACGCAACATCAACAATACCTAAGTGGGAAAACAGACTCTTGCTTACCAAGCACAATCTCCACAACATGGATCCTATCAATCAGAACACAATAACACTTGGAAAACTGAGGTTAACACAAATCCCAACCAGTCTTTGGGGCAAATCACTAGTTCTAGAAGGAATCAAGAAAAGAATTATATTCATTTCACTCCTATTCATGTGACTTACACGGAGTTATTGTCGGATCTACTCCGTAATGCTTTGGTAGCTATCTGCCCGATGAAGCCTTTGGAGCCACCATACCCTAAGTATTTTGATGTAAATGCCACATGTGATTATCACGGGGGAGCCATTGGTCACTCTACTGAGAAATGTTTGTCTTACAAACACAAAGTGCAAGCTTTAATCGACTCAGGGTGGTTAAAATTTCAAGAGAATAAACCCAACATTAAGGTCAATCCCCTCTCTGGGCATGATAATGCTTCAATAAATGCTATTGATGTCGAGGGACACCAGTTGGTGAAGAATGTGAGCGAAATTAAGAGTTCACGCAGGTTTATTTTTGAGACACTACTAACAGTAGGATTATTGGAAGGTGAATATAACTTAAGGGATGCATGCGGGTTCCATCCAGGTGCTGAACATTCCATCGAGGCATGCAAAAAGTTTGAAAATTTTCAACAAAAATTGATCGACAAGAACTTCGTGCAAGTATGTTGTGGGGACAAAGATGACAAGAGGAGGCTGGTAGAAGAAAAGAATGAGCTAGGCCTAGCTTGCATAGAAGGACGAAAATGAAAGAAAGGGAAGATTTGCATCAGTGACATCAAAGAGAGCTTCCGTAGTGTTAGATGGATTAACGCTTGTCAGATATCACCCATCGAGGATGGAAATGGATTGGAAAGCTTAGACTTTGTGCGGTCCTGTCCTCCAGACATATAGTTGAATAATTGAGAGATAACGAATTACCCGTGATGTTTAATTTGAAGAAAATGTAATTCTTTTAGTTTATCCGGAGGGACTTTACGAGATGACTTACTTATTTTATGCTTAGTGTGACAATACAAGACATTTATAATTTGTTTTTGATCGTTTTTGTTTTATTTATTCGTTTTATAAACTTAAATGATGCAAATATGATGGTGAATGTTTTAAAAATATTAATGTCGATATTCCTAATTTTGAGCACTCTGTTGATAATATGAAAGATGATAATGAGGATGACTGAGAACCTTCTCCTTACTATCTAAAGATGAATGGGGCAATTGAGGCTGCTAATAAAAATATAAAGAAGATTATATAAAAGATGTTGGTCATGTATAAGGATTGGCATGAGATGCTTCCTTTTGCTTTGCATGGATATTGTACGTCAATACATACTTCAATTGGGGCAACACCTTTCTCTCTAGTATATGGGATGGAAGCAAGCAGTACTCCTCTTTGAGGTAAAAATCTCATCCTTGCGAGTATTAATGGAAACCCAATTAGAAGAAGCAGAATGGGTTCAAGCTAGACTTGACCAACTTAACCTCATTGTGGAAAAAAGGTTAACTACGGTGTGTCACAGACAATTATACCAAAGAAGAATGAAAAAACCTTTGGCAAAAAGATGCATCTCAGAGAGTTCCATGAAGGCGATCTAGTTTTGAAAAAATCTTACCTATACAAAGGGACCATAGAGGCAAATGGACTCCAAATTTTGAAGGCCTGTATGTGGTGAAGAAAGCATTCTCTGGTGGGGCACTAATTCTCATAAGGATGGATGGGGAGGAGTTACCATTGCCAGTCAACTCTGATGCGGTTAAAAAAAATTTATACATGATGATTCCATAATAGAGGATGCAACTAAGGATATCGACATTGTTTTCAAGATTTTTGAAAGATTTTTGCCGCCTAGGTGAGAGATGTTGTGTTGAGCGAAGAGAGGTCTCGCCCAAGCGAGATGTGCTCGCCTATGCGAGACTTCGTACGTAACTTTGGTACACTAGTGCAGGAAGGCCTTTTGGCAGCGGTTATTTTTCATATTTTGCACCGGTTCCCGGACCGAGACATATTGGAGCGAGGCCAAAAGAGGATAGCCTTTGGCCTCGGTTGTACACCGAAGCCATAGAGTCCCTCTTCTGCCTCGGTTGTTAGGTCTAACCGAAGCCATATGTGGTCACATTTATACATTTTAAAAAAATTCGCTCACGTTTTGGCCTCGGTTTTAGTATGACCCGAGGCCATATGTCCCTTTTTGGCTTCGGTTTGCGTAGTACCCGAGGCCATATGTCACCATTCTCAACCCATTCTCAACCCATGCCTCTTCCATCTCTACCAAACCATCAATGCCCTCCAAAATCCTCTCTGGAACGCTTCGGCCTAACCAGAATCTCCGGAACACGGAACAGCTATCTATGGTTGCAGTGTGAACCAAGCTTGTGTCTCCCTTCAAAGACGCAATCTTTGCTGTCTTCTGGGAAAGAGACAAAGGAATGGGATGTTGGGTAGCGCTCCAGACTGTGAAAGAGTGAAGGGTCCAAAGGGTGGGTGGGAGAGAACCACTGAAAAATGGAGGTGGGGGATACGCGTGGTGGCGTTGCTGTGGGACCCAGTGGTCGTGGAGTGCGGCGAAGGGGGTGGTGGTGAAAGGAGACGCGCACCAACCATGGCAGCTTCACGCACATGGACCAGCACCGCATCTGCACTGCATTCATCAACACAGATCGCGTCCATGGCAGCAACACTCTCCATCTTCTGCAACAGCGAACACGAATCCCATTGCTGCACCTGCACCTCAACATTGCGCAGCCGTGAAACGAGAAGAAACACCAACACGCACCAGATTCCATCACCTTCATTGCAGCACTTCGCTGAAAAACATGAATCAGTCGCGGCACCAGCAACCATGGCATCCTTCAACCACTGAAAAATGGAGGTGGGGGATACGCGTGGTGGCGTTGCTGTGGGACCCAGTGGTCGTGGAGTGCGGCGGAGGGGGTGGTGGTGAAGACGCCGTGAGGTTTGTCGTGATCGCTAACGGTTGGTCCTCGGGGTGCGGGTGGTCGTGGCGCGTTCGAAATGGTCGTGAAGACGCCGCACGTTCGACATGATCTGCGACGAGCTCGACGCGGTGGTGACGAAGAAAAACACGATGCTCCGCGACGCGAGGAAGAAATGGAGGATAGCAATGCGCCGCGAGGAAGAAATGGGGTTCAGTTTTGAGCCCTAATTAAATTATATGGCCTCGGTCCCTTAACACCCGAGGCCTAACATCTCTTTTGGCACCGGCTTTTTCCCAACCGAAGCCTATAAGTCAAAACGAGAATGGCATTTTTGAAATTTTTGGCAACCTTTTTGGCTTCGGGCCTTCTTAACCGAGGCCTAACACCCCTTTTGGCACCGGGTTTTTTGTAACCGAGGCCTATAACTGCTTTTGGCTTCGGGTTTTA
>Ga0214543_1003887_pt1 | contig 28688 bp, 17 predicted proteins | sample CNSS2metaG_FD_160094 | JGI IMG/M metagenome (GOLD analysis project Ga0214543, IMG submission 160094) | Root nodule microbial communities from cowpea collected in UCLA plant growth center, Los Angeles, California, USA - CNSS2 | ecosystem: Host-associated > Plants > Roots > Nodule | place: USA... | reverse complement strand
CAACACTCGCCAACCCGAGCTCAACTCAAGGGTTCCTCGTGTTCATCCGCCATCCCGAGCTCAACTCGAGGGATGCCATTCCGAGCTCAACTCGAGGAATGCTACGTGCTTAACCCCTATCCCGAGCTCAACTCAAAGGATACATTCCGAACTCAACTCAAGGAACCTAGCAATCTTACCTTTGAAGCATCACCAAAAGTCTCGTAGATCATGCTTACAAAGTCCAACGACTAGGACTTACAGCCACCAAATCGCCTAGCGGTGGACACGTACCGCCAAGCGCCAAGTGCCTTAAAATTTCCAATAATTGTAAACACCGCCTGGCGGAACAATTCACACCGCCAAGCGCATCCCCTATACGAATGCACCGTTTCCACTGTAACCGCCTAGCGATACCCTCTTCACCACTAGGCAGAATTCGTCCAGATCTCACTGACGTTGTCGCAATCGCCTGGCGGTCTGTAACCACCGCCAGGCGCTGTATCAGAACTGACACATTTCTGGTTTCTGAGTATTCCTGCACAAATTTGACTCTTCACTCCCAGCATCAAATCTCACGTTGCCTTCCACTAATATAGTATAATCACTTTCCCAGTGGCTAAATTACTATCCAATTTCCTACTCTGAATATCAGAAATTAACTCAATACCAGATTTCACCCTCTAGATCTTGCACACCCTCCAAGTTAACTAACAACAAGTAATATGCTTCATCGTAGACCCAAGATGCAAAACTACTTACTCTTACTACCACTTCTTCCTGCTGCTACAACCCAAAGTAATTACACTTACTTTTAACAACATGATCCCTAATAATTTCTCCAAAATAGTACCACACCATTTTTTCCTTACTTGTTATTAACACATCCAAGGTTTGTCTAATGTCAATTAGTCCTATATACATCAAGAACATCCTTCACTGGCTAAATATAGTCATAAAACTTATACCAATTTACAATACTAATCCCGACCTCTACCATAGACCAATTATTATCAATTTCCTTCAGCACTATTAAACTATTCCAATTCTTCCTAGTATAACTCGCACATCAATCCCCCTAGGTCTCAGTTTAATAACATTTCTTAATAATAATTTGTATTACCTTAATTTCCTCAGACCCAGATTCTCCTAGACACCTTCCCTTGCAACTCTCACCCTCCCATCTTAGAGATTTTCATCCCGTTCTCGCTTGAAATTACTCATCATCATAAAGACTCACATTCCTTCACGTTATTAACCTTTTTCCTATCACAATTACCCCATGAACCTTCCTTAAACCACAAATTCCCGATTTTCCAACCATAAAAGTCTTACTTCACTGTTTCATTCAATCACCCGCCCTTTGATGTGAAATAAATCACCATTTAACATTAAAACACCCTTTACCGATTAAACTTAGTTTCCCCCGATCAAAAACAACCAAGATCACAGGAAACATCAATTTTGAGCCATTTTGCTCGCGTCGCCTGGCGGTCTACTTTCTACCGCCAAGCGCTGCATACAACCCAGAAAAAGTGACTGAAATGCTATGTGTCGCTTGGCGGCACAGTCTCGACCAGGCGGTTCCTCCTCCAGGAACCCAAAAATGCACGAAATGGTATGAGACGCCTGGCGGCTATGTATAGCCCACCAGGCGGTTTCAGGAAAATTTCCAGAAATCAGAAAATCACAGATGAAACAGTAATCATATATTCAAATTGTCATGCTTTTCATGTACTTATGTGAACAAATAAAGAAATCAGAGTCCAGCTCCCCTAACTTGGTTTCCTTGCTATTTTCCTTGAGAAATCCAAAGTTCTTCTTTAAGGCAACAAAAGTCTTCTTAGCACTTTCACCAATTGGCTCCTATGCTTCCTCACACAACACCAAACACAATTAATGGTTGTTAATTACCCTTAATTACACTAAAACGAAAATATCATAAAAAGGCACATAATTTCTATTCATGATTACTTATGGTCTGCTTTTCCAGCCACCCTTGGCTGTCCACTACACTAGGATTTTCTCCACCCTTTCATATTCAAGCCAAAAACTCAGTTTAACAAAAATAAAGTTTAATTTAAGTTCCCTAAGGCTTGAACCCACAACCATGAAATTTCCACATCAATGCCCAACCATTCAACCACTTCATATTTAATGCCAACTAATGTAATTCAAATATTATATTCTTAATTGACATGCACAATCAAATTATTTAAACAATGATAATTGAATAACACACAATTGGCATACTTAGAACTTCAACCCAAGTGCTCTCACACAATTAAAGTACTCTCAACCATTTGAGCTAGTACTTTACCACGTCATACCAATCAGAATTTAATGTCATAAATGCTCTTCCCACCTGCATTTATTAATTAATTAATTATTTAATTAATTAAATTCCGTGGGTCTTAACCAAGAGCAAACTAGTTCACTGAACATGATTAGCTGACTTGGTTTACCTAATTAAGTGTTTGACAAAATCATTATATAAAATAAATGTAAAACACTTTAAAAGGTGTACAAGCTATGTGACATGAGTTATGAATTATTGTGTATATCATAAAAAAATGCAAGATCATGAATACTTTAAAACCGAACTCAAACAGTTTTCACATGTACTTCACAAGGTTGAAATTGCTTAATTATCTTAAATCATGGGAACAACTGATTCAAAGCATAAAATAGAGATCAAAAATCAAAATCAAATAGTAAAAGCAACTCACCTTTACATTCAAGGCTTTAGCGGAGAACCCTTACCACCAATCAACAAGCCTACTCAAAAACACCTAAAACACTACCCCATTGACAAAAAAAAAAAAAGTCATCCAATAATGTTTATTAATTGATATTAATGCATATATATATGTCCCAGCCCACTCAGTAAAATCAATTATAGGACATAATAGGGTAAAATCAATTGTCTTCCACTACCTTGGACTCCTTTATTCATTCCAGCAAAGACTTTATATGCATCTGAATGCACCGAATCCACCCAGGAATATATTCTGCCTTCAACTCAAAGAAAATCAATTATTTCAAAAAAAAGGCACAATTCAAAAAATTAGAACCAATAAAATGAAACAAACGAACAAAATTGGATGCTTCTTGAACCTTAGTTATAATTGACCAAATTAGAATTGGTTGCTTCTTGAGAAAGGAAGGAGAACATGTTTTGGGGGAGAAAGAGGCTACGTTGCCAAAGACACCACGAGTGACGCCGACAACGTTGCCAGAAACTTGTGATGGATGAATGATGGCATCTCACAACATTTGTACCACAATTCAAAAAATGGGTGGTGAATTTTCGTGGGTAGTGTCACGACATGGTGGGGAACTTCACTGCGGGGTCACAATAGGGTGGGCAATGTCACGACAGGATGAAGAGCTCACAAACGACCATTTTGTTGCAATGACAATCGTTATGGATTTTGGAGGAGATAGGGGCAATTGTTGTGGGTTTTGGAGGAGGACGCAATTTAAGGGAGAGAGAGGAGAGGGATTCTGAAATTTTAGTTAATTTCATTCTGCTGATTTATAGACAAAAGCATTTGTCGGTAACGTTCTCAATTTTGAAATTACTAGTAGGGATGGCAATGGGGCGGGGGCGGGGACGAGTTTTGTTATCCCATACTCATTCCCATAAAAGAAATCATCAACATCCCCATACCCAAATTCAATGGGTATCAAACTTTTGTCCCATTCTCATCTCCATCCCCACCGGGTAACGAGTATATTTTCGTACCCATACCCGTACTTATTTTCTTTCTGTTTCCATATTAATTAATTTTTATAAAATAATAAAAAATTACAGTAAAGGAAATATAATATTATCAAATATTCAGTATAGGAAGAGGGTTGTTTCTTCAATATCAAATATTTAGAAAGAAATTACAATTGTATAATCTCAAATTAGAATATCAAATAAAATTTCATTAAAATCAAAACATTTATTAAATTTGCAAACACTAATGGAATTTAGTTGATAAAATTTAAAAATATTTTTTTAAAATATATAAAAGGAAAACAAATATTCAAATTAAAATATATTTTAAAAATGTTTGTTTACTTCAATATTTTAAATTTTAATGAATCTCTTTTTTATACACTAATAAAAGTTATATTACATCATTTGATAAAAAACATGCAAAAATCAAATATTAAACTAATCATAATAAAATTTTAACATAGATTTTGTATGGTTATAAAAAGAAATTCATGGAAATTACATTAAATTTTTATATTATAGTAAATAAAATGTATTTATACAATTATAGTAACAAAATTACAGTATGATTGATAATGAGTTAGAAAATAAAAAAATAATTATATAAAATATATCAAAATAGTATTCTAAATGATAAAATGAACAACAAATAAAAATATTAAAACATTATCAAATACGTGTCTTAGAAACAACTTGAAAGACTATTGAATGAAATCACAAAAAGGAAAACAAATGTATAATTAAGACTATGATAAAATGAAAAATACCTTAAAGATCTAAGAAAACTTTTCAAAAATCAATGGTTGAGAAATAACGAAAATTATTTTAGCGAAACAAAAGAGTTCTTCAAAATGAAACAAAAATTAGTAATAATAGAGTAAAGAAGATAAATTTTCTATATTACCTAGTAAATGAAAGGTTTATGCTATCAAACACCTAAATTGAGACTGTTAAACATTCTCATGTGAAAGGAAATTATACAGTATATAAATTTATTAAAAAAAATAAAAATATTCAATAAAATATATTTAATTGACATACATCATTTGAGCATAATTGCATAAAGGTTATGGTAAAAATGAAAAATATATTGGAGATGCGAATGAATTTCATGACAAACTAAACCATTAGAACAAGTAAAAGAAAGAAAGTGGATAGTAATATATATATATATATATATAAGGTTACTTAATTAATTGTGAATATTTTAATAATTTAAACGGAGATGGGTATTATGGCGGGTATGGGGACGAGATAGATATGTTCATCCCCATACCCAATTGAAAAAGTTAGGGATTCCCCATACCCATACTCATACTCATAACCATACCTAGTCAATGCGGGGATTCCCTGTCAAAACGAGGACGGGTTCGGGCAATACCCACGAGACAAGTTTATTTGCCATCTTTAATTACCGATGGATAATTTCGTTGGAAGTGTTCTCCTCTACCATTACCGATGGACATATCCATCGTTAAATCCATTGATAAATCACAAATATTGACAGATAATTTCGTTGGTAAATCCTCATCAGTAATTTATTGTTTTCTTGTAGTGATTCTTTCAACATTAGTTTAACAAAATATGAAAGATGCGTTCAAATATTATGAGCCAACTAATAAGTTGGATTGTCTCAGTAATAAAGATCATCCAAGAGCTCATGAACTTGAGTAATCTACTCATCTAGATCTTGAAAAAGGGCATTGGAAAATGTGTGATGTTCAACATTTGCAGCAACCATTGAGTGAAGTAAACCATGAACATGACATTTAAATGGTGTGCAGAGATGACTTCTGCCTTCAAGTGGTTGATGTGGGATTAAGCTAATGACTAGTAGACCACCAATATCATCATCATTTGTTCCTGCAACATTGCTTGGTCTAACTTCATCATTATTGGTTCCAATAGTAGCAACATCTTCTTCAAGCCAACTATTATTGGGCCAATTGTTATTGTCCTTTGTAAAAATCATTTTGTGTAATGTGAAACATGAGATGGAGTTTGTTGTTCTAATGGTCTCCTTCAACTCACTTTCAAGATCAACTCCAAAATATTGCAGAAATTTTTAGATTAACACCATATAGAGAAACCTAAAATTAGATAATCTTTTGGACTTAATCATGTGATATGAATGACAAAGGTCCAATCCACCTTCATCTTGTTCTGGATACAGGACATTAACCCCAAATCACCCTCATTTAAACTGAAGTGATTATCGCCACAAGGGGTCAACTACTAAGTTACAATGAAAGCAAGAAAACTTTCTTCTATTTTTGTATTACCAACATGAAAACCATAAATTTTGTCATGCCTTTTCAAACACTTCATGTAGGATTGGACTTTATTGCAGTTTTCCATAACTTGTGTATTTCCTTTGCTTGTATTCTTTTTTTTTTTTTTTTGTTTTTCCACAAATTTCCAAACATCTTATGTAATACTCATCTCTACTCCCTTGATAGACGACTTAAGCTCATTTTGATCAAATTGAAGGTTAGTATAGAATACCTTTACCATGTTTGGATAAAAATCTCTTGACAACTCCAAGAAAGTTCTTGGCCTTTGGTGCTTGAGTAGCTTGTAGATATTGTCTAGGTTTTCAACTTTCAACCATGAGAAGTGAAGAACCTTTAGAATGTTGATGTGCTTCCTACTCGTTTCATGTAGGAATATAATCAGGTTTCAAGATGGCCCAACCTTGAAGCATTTGATGACTTTGGAGGTGTTTGCTTAGTGAAACCCTCATTCTGGTGTGATGAGCATAATGATCTTCTTCTAGATATCTTTGTAATTTAGATGACTAGATTGCTAAAATTATTTATGCAAATTGAATTAGATGTATACATTTTATAACAAGAATGTTTCATAGATTTAATCAAGGGTTAAATATGTTTTCAGTCCCTTCGTTTGAAACGTCAAATAAATTCAACAAATAACTAGTGTAAACAATCGTACAACTCCCCTAACTTGGTTTCCTTGCTTAAATTTGCAAAATTCCTCGAGTATACTTTTGTTCCACAATGACCTACTCTTGCTCCTTCCACAACTAGCTTTCACTCTATCTCTCCTATAAATCTAGGATTATATTATCACTCATCATGATCAAACATATTATCAAAATAATAAATAATTAAAATAACACACAATTGGCATACACAGAGCTCAAACCTAAGTCCCCTTAACATGACTAAGTACTCTCAACCACTTGCACTAGTACTATTCCACGTTATTAAAACTAACATTAAATGCCATAAATGTTACCACTACTCGCATTTATTAAATAATTATTTATTTAATTATTTGAATGTGTTAGGTCTTACAGAAAGTGAAGACGAAAGCACACAACTTGTAAATTCCATTTCCTTTCCTTCATTTGTACATTTTTTGTCGAAGTTTGCAAGAATTCTTGGATTACTAAATTAGCTAGGAAAGATTGTGATTCAGGTTTATCGTTTCTAACCGTTGTTTGTTGATTCATGATCTATAAACTACATAGTGAGTGATTAGATTAGGAATTTAGTGTTTGTTTTTGTGTTTTTTCATGATGTACTCCATGTATGATGTGTTTCTTTTATTTTACACTGATCAATCTCATCCAATCCATTATCTAATCATGTTTCTTTTTCATTTCTTCATCTCAACTCAAATTTTATTTTCAATTTGATAGTGAATGAAACTTTTGACAAAACCTAAGTCGCCTCAAGTTCATACAAATAATGGTTTCCCCTTAAATGTAGTATAGGGATAACCAAGAATGAGTCCAAGACAAGATAAGTGATTAAACAACTTTAAGTATATGTGTTGTGAATTGAGTGGTGAAACACTACTAATTGTAATCTAAAAATTCCTAAACTATGTTGTGTATTCTAAACTAAGAATGAATTTGATGTAGACTTTACTAAGCTATTGGTGCAACGCCTAAACTAATGCTAACATGAACAATGAATGAAATGCATATGTTTGAATGTAAAAGTGTAATGAATGAAATGGATATGCATGTAAACCGTTCGACAAAAATCCTATATAAAAACCTAATTCCTAAAGATGTTTGATGAAATGATTGAATGCACGTAGATGGAATTATTCTAAACTAAGCTTACGTAACTTCTGACATGCATATATGCCTAATATCAATTGAACATGATTACAAATGCAAATTCAAACTCCAATGCGTATGAACTCGAAAACGAACTATGAGATGAACTCTATCACGAATTTAATACAATAGAGATGTGTGTATGTACAATTAGATGTTGAAAATGGTTTGAAACATTCATATATGACTAATAACAACATAGAGAACCATTAATTCAAAGTAAAATCAAGCACTACAAAAGTCCTGAAATCTGAACCCCAATTAATAAACTAAACTATCATAATGAATTTCACTAAATTCTACTTTAAATGCAATTGGAATTGAATCCTTGAAGTTTATTGAAGCAAAACAAGCATAGAAAGAACACAACCTCACAATTACAACATACAAACAATCACGAAATTCGTGAATTACGAATGGAAAAGTGCAAAAGCGGTATCAACTATCAATCAACTTTCACTTTCAAATTCATTGTAAATTCAATTATGCTTTTGTTGTTCAAGAATCTCTTTGTTCATCTTTAATGAATAATTGGCCATTATATGGTCACCAAATCATAATATTGACTATCAAATTGAAGGAAAAATATTAATTGAGATGAAGGAATGATTTAAAATCAAGATGAGGCGATGAATTTAACAACTTCAATATGTGGAAATTAACAAAATCAGTATATAGATGGAAGAAATCACAAAACTACAAAAACAAACTAAGTTCATAACCTGAAAGCTAGTTATGTAGTTCACAGTTTACAAATTCAGCAACTAAAACTATAAAAACAAAACAAAACATGAAGATCAAATTCCTCTAGCTAACTTTGTAGACTAGGAGTCATTGAAACTTCAAGAATAAAATCCTAAGCACTGATGAAAGTAGAATGAAACACTATGAAGTGTGTGTTCCAAGCTCTTGAACTCCTTGATGTCTTCCTTCTTCTCATACAAGCTTCACTTCTATCAACCATCCAAAAGTACTTCAATTTTTAGAAAAAAAATCACATTTTATACCTCTTTAGGTGCACTACATATTAGCCTACTATTATAAGTACAAAACCTCCTACATCAAGTCATATGTAGTTCTCTTTAACTTTGAGATATGCTCCTTATTTTAGTGAAGCAGGTTCCAGGTTTCCATGTGAGGAGTTCTTTTATTTGATTGGCCATAATAGGTTGTGGAGATGGCAAATAAACCCGCCCCCGTGGGTATTGCCCAAACTCGTCCCCGTTTTGACAAGGAATCCCCGCATTGATTGGGTATGGGTATGGGTATGAAGAATCCCCGACTTTTTCAATTGGGTGTGGGGATGGGTATGGGGATGTACATATCCCCGCCATAATACTCGTCCCCGCCATATCTCTGTCCCTACCATATCTCCGTCCCCGTTTAAATTATTAAAATATTCACAATTAATTAAGTAACCTATATATATATATATATATAGATATGTATATATACATATATATGTATATATATATATATATATATATATATATATATATATATATATGTATGTATGTATGTATATATATATATACATACATACATATATATATGTATATATATATATATATATGTATATGTATATATATACATATACATATATATATGTATGTATGTATATATGTATATATATACATATATATACATATATACATACATATATATATATATACATATATATACATATATACATATATACATACATATATATATATATATACATATATATATATATATATATATATATTTTATGAAACTCATTCAAATCTTCAATATATTTTTCATCTTATTATAACCTTTATGTAATTATGTTAAAATGATGTATGTCAATTAAAATTGTTTATGCCTCACATTTGAATATTTCTATTATTTTTTAATATTTTTATTTATTATATATTTTCCTTTCACATGAGAATGTTTAATACTCTCAATTGAAGGTAATATAAAAAAATTCTTTACTTATTATTATTAATTTTTGTTTAATTTGAAGAACTCTTTTGTTTCGTTAAAATATTTTTCGTTATTTTTTAACCATTGAGTATATGTGTTGATATTTGGAAGGTGTACTACACCTAGGCGGCCTAACCTGACTAACCCCTCAAGAACGCAAACGAACATCATGTATGTCGAACAAGCAAGAGTAAACGGCCTAAGCCGCTAACTTAAGAAAATCAAACGAGAACTTGATAGACTTAAAACACTACTAACCAGGCCACTAAGACCCACAATAATCAACATATGGGGCCTAGGCTTGGCTCAGGCCCATCTACGGCCCAATCAAAAGCCCAACCCATGACGTAGCCAGACATAATTAATAATCTATAAATATGCATGGACCCCACGAATTAAAGGTACGCATTCATTAATTCCTTAATCACGAGATTTGACTTTTTGAGGAATTCCTTGCTGACTTGAGCGTTAGAGTCTTCTCCGCAGGTAACCCCTCTTGGGTTTGGACCGGTGGTAGCCGACACATCTGAGGATAGCATACATCAGCCGAAGAGGAGCCTACTGCGGAGATTGCGGATTGAGGTAAGGTAACATTCGTGTTTGACATCTCTTATTTGTTCTCCGCAGGAATAGAAAGTTTACTTAGATCTCTATGGTATTTTTCATCTTATCATACCCTTAATTATACATTTGATTTCCTTTGTGCAATTTCTTTCAATAGTCTCTCAAATTATTTCTAAGACACACATTTGTTAATTTTTTAATATTTTTATTTATTGTTTATTTTCATCATGTAGAGTAATATTTCGATATATTCTATCTAATTATTTTTTATTTTCTGACTCATTATCAATCATACTGTAATTTTTTCACTTTAATTGTATAAATAACTTTTATTTACTACAATACAAAAATTTAATGTAATTCCCATGAATATTTTTTTGTCATTATCCAACAGATATTGGAGTTCAAAAGATATAAAATCTATATCAAAATTTTATTATTGTTTATTATTTGTTCTTTGTGTCATTTTGATCAAGTGATGTATTATAACTTTTATTAGTGTATAAAAAAGAGATTCATTAGAATTTAAAAAATTGAAGTTAACAAACATTTAAAATATATTTTAATTTGAATATTTGTTTTCCTTTTATATTTTTTTAAATAGTTTTTAATTTTATAACTAAATTTCATTAATGTTTGTAGTTTGCAAATCTAACAAACGTTTTGGTTCCCATGAAATTTTATTTGGTATTCTAATTTAAAATGTAAAAAATTATAATTTATTTCAAAGTATTTGATATGGAAGAAACAATCATCCTCCTAATATTGAATATTTGATAATATTATGTTTCCTTTACCATAATTTTTTTTTCTTTTATAAAAATTAATATCAAAGTAGTTAGAAAATGGGTATGGGTATGAGTACAAGATTATACTCGTTACCCTGTGGGGATGGGGATGGGACAAAAGTTTGATACCCGTTGGGTTTGGGTATGGGGATGAGGATGAATTTTTTCTACGGGGATGGGTATGGGATAGTGAAACTCGTCCCTGCCCCACCCTGACCCGTTGCCATCTCTAGCAGGTTGCCTCTTCTTTTAAAAGTGTCCATTCATGATCTCAACGTGTTGCAGTAGGTTGAGCAGCTTAATTCTTTCCTTAAAAATTCACCTAGCTAATTTGCAACAACTTTTCTTTCTCACATGCAAAATAACCAACTTGTGATTTGATGCTTGCTTGTAAATGCAATTGTTCTTTCGATTTCTAGCCAATTTGCTTAGTTTAAAACTTGGTTCAAATCTTGAATGTATCTTACAACATGTGAATTTAGGTTCCTAGCAATTAACACACTATGCCAAAATTATCAATAGACAATGCACTTTAGAGAGTGCTTAATTAGAAAAGCACTCTCTATAGAAACACAAAACCAAAAGAGAGTGCTTTATAAAAAAATCGCTATGTAATTGAATTTAGAAAACATTTTTTTGAATAAGCACTATCTATTTTTTTTTTAATTTTAATAGATGAAAAGAGAATGCTTGGAGAGATAAGTGCCATGTACATAGATACTAACAAAGACCATGTAATTCATCAAGCGTTGTCTATTGTTTTGCTTATTTTATTAATAAAAAAAAATCACGCCCTCACATTCCCTTCTTCATTAGCGCCCATTCTATTTTCATCAATGTTCATTTCTACAGCACTCGTGCTTTTTGTCTTCTTTTCGCAACACTCATGCACGACGCCTTCACACTCCCTTCTTCATCAGCACCATTCTATTTCTGTTGTGCTCATTCTATTTTCATCAATGTTCTTTCCTTTCTACCGCACTCATGCTTTTCGTCTATGTTTCGTTAACACTTGTGTTCATCTGTGTTTCGTCAACACTTGTGTTCATCTGTGTTTCGTCAACACTCATGTGTGTTTGTGTTGTAAACATTGAAAGCTGAAAGCTCCAACAGTGAGGTCAACTACAAGTACCATTTAAAGCTATTGGTAACATTTTGTCGCCATGTAATGTGATTTCTATTATTGAGAAATTTTTGATTGAGTCAATTTTTTTATGAGGAAAGGGTGAAAAGGAGTGCACACGATTGAACTTGTCATATGCCTACCTTTTTTAGATTATTGACTTTTATGGGGCTTAGGGTGGACACTTTTGTGAAATTTTCTATTTGAAATTCAATTCAAGAGGTGAACAAGTAGTGGGTCAATTTGAATTGATGAAGAATCTAAAGGTCGACATTGTTATGTGGTTGGTAGCTTTTCACAGTTGTTCATGTGATCTATTTTTTGTGGACAAGTTAGAGGGAGGGAGGGATTTTAGTTACTCTTTTTTATATTAATTTTATGTTTAAAAAGACTTTGATTTTAGTCCTTGTTTTTAACTTGCATAGTGAATTGAACCTAGCCACTATAACAAACTTTGGAGTGAATTTGCATAGTGTTCTATTTACGTGAGTAAGCAGAGCTATTCTATTGTATAAAGAAAGAAGCTTTGGAGTTCGATTTAGACTAGTTTGGTGAGAATTTCTTCCATAATTTTGAAACTACCACACTGAAACCAATCACCAGGTCAAATGAGTTCACTGTCACAATCACATGTTGTAATTTTTTTTAATATGGCACACTCATGTTTCTCTTACATCTATTATACTTAGAGTCATTTTAGTGACATGCTTTTCAGTCTTCATATTTTGTCTACAATGAGCTAGTAACTTGTGGAGGAATTTATGCAATGGGGAAAAAAGTGTAATAATAGCAGTTGATTAAGTGAATTTTATAATCAATGATGTTAACTATAATATGTTTATAAAGTTCACTTCTTACTCTAAAGAAGTCAAATTTGGATCAAATACTATTTTCTACAACTTACCTATGTTAAAATTTGTGTTTATGAATGAGTAATTATTATCATTTCAATTGGTAATTGTCAGAATATTTTTTTAGCACCGAATGTATGTATCATAAATACATAGATGAATTCTGAAGTACTTTTGGTACAAGTTGAGTGTCTGTTTCACCACAAAATATGATCAGAATGTTCATTTGAGATTTGAACAGACCAATTTTCATATCAATATTTTATTTTAATAAGAATGTGAGTACTTGATTTTCCTTTCTCAAACAAGAGTTTTATTTGCGGTTACTTGGAATTAAAAAGTTTCAATTTATGGTATTATAATTTCCATAAACGTACACTCATATACTCAAACATATTTTTTTTTTAATTTTTGCGGTTCAGTTATTTTAATCAATTATATTGACTATAAACCTGTTGTACTAGTTTTTATGATCAAGTGGAAATATAAGTTTATGTCAAGATTTTGTTATCAATTCACTTTGACAATTATTTTCCTTACAAAAATTATATATGCAATGAAATTGCACCTTTTTCTTACTATTGTGTAGTAGAAGAAGAGATAGAGGCAATGCAATGTTGAATTTTTCAACACATTTATATTCACAATGTTGCATATTAATGAATGAGAGAGCATATCATATGTTGAATGTAAAAATAAAAAAAATAAAAAAGAAAGGCTAGTATGTGTTCATGCATGTTTACTCATTGATTGTGTGGTTTGTGAAAAGCTAGATGAACCCACTTTAGCATTAATAAGGGAAAGCAACTCATACGTGAAAGAAATGTGTATAGTTGTTAGTTAGGGGAGATGTCAAAAATATTCTGGCAATCAAATCATTAAAGTTAGGGAAGATTGGTATTTTTATCTCATTAGTAAATGCTTATATAGCTTTGTATGTTATGCTTGCATCTTTATAAAATTATGTCATTTCTCATGCTAATTTGAATATCTATATTTCATTTTAATGTTTTATCCAGTTGGCGAGAACTATAATTTCTTTTTATTGCACGATCAATTGGTTGCGGAATATTCTAAGACTATGTTAGGTTCATATATACCATGGAATTAGTCTGTTAGTTTAAGCTTGTATTAAATTTTATTACTCTTATAGGTTGGTATTGGTTGGTTACTTGGGTCATTTTAGGTTAGATACTTGATTTGATAGTGGTTGCTAGACTATTCTGGTATAAGTGTATTATAGTAGTTTGTTTACTATCTTTAAAGGAAAACTTGCCTAGCATTGCACGCATACTTTTTAAATCATATTTTGTTTCACCTTTGATTGATTGTAATAGTATAAGTTTTATGCAAATAAAACACTAAAATTAAGAAGGAATGAATGAATAATAAAATAAATTCTAAAAAAAAAATATCAACCCAATAGAGAGCCTTTTTTGTTCAAAGTGATGTGTATTGTAAAACACATTTGTTTAAATGAATGAAAATGAAATAACTTATAAAAAAAACGCAACCAATAAACAACATTTGTTAATGAAAGCATTGTCTATTGATATTCAATTCACAATGCTTAATCAAAGAAGCGTTGTGTATTAATGTGCAGATAGAGAGGACTTATTTGGAGAAATGTTGTAAGCGCTCTCTATTAATAAAGATCGCTCCGATAGAAAGCGCATAAAAAGCGTAGTCTATGAACAAATAAAGAGCTATCTATTGATAATTTTGGCGTAGGTTCTTTTCCAATTTGTCTAGCTCCTCCTTCATTACATGTATCCAACTTTCATCTATTAAAGCTTCATCCTTATTTCTAGATTCATTTGAGATATCATTGCTTCTTGGTTTTGAGCTTTGATCATCTTGTGGCTTCTTTCTTGGCATCACCTAAGATTTTTTTAGATGGATGGTAATTTTTGCATGTGAGAATAGGATTCCCTTTCTTCTTTGGGAGTGTCTAGTCCTTCTGATGAGTCACTTTCAGCACTTACTTCCTTCTCGTTTGGTGAAGGATTGTCTACTAGTGTAATTCTGTCATAGTATTCTTTCTAACCTATCTTTTAAAACTAGAACATTGTTCTAGCTTAGATAATTTCTTATCAAGCTTACAATCATTAACTTTCACATGTAAGGCTTCTTACATAGTGCGTGTATGAAGATTAAATATTGTATAAGCTTTGAATGTCTCTAAATAGCCAAGAAGAACACCTTCACCACTTTTGGAATTAAATTTCCTAGATTATCTTTTGTATTCAGTATAAAGCATTGCACACAAAAATGGTGAAAATATGAAATTGTTGGGTTTCTATCTTTCCACAATTCATAAGTAGTCTTCTTAATTAAAGGTCTTAAGTAAACTCTATTTTGTAAATAACAAATTTTGTTAATACTCCTGCCTAAACACGTTTTGGTGCGGAGTTAGCATTTAACATTGTTCTAGCCATTTCTTGCAAAGTTATATTTTTCCTTTCTACTACATCATTTTGTTGCAGTGTTCTTGGAGTTGGGAAATTATGAGTAATGCCAAAACTTTCAAATAGTTCATAGAGATTTCCATTTTGAAATTCCCCCATGATCAAGTCCTATAAAAACAATTGATAGTCCTTTTTTCATTTTGAACTTGTTTAATAAACTTGAAAAAGAATTTATAAGATTGATCTTTATTTCTTAAGAATTTAACCCAAGTCCATCTGGTATAATCATCAATAATTACTAGACCATATCTTATGTCACTTAGAGACTTAGTTCTTGTTGGACAAAATAAATCATTATACTTTGTATTGAAACATCATTCATGCTTTTGAAAGAACTTTGAACTTGCTTACCCTTGAAACAAGATTCACACAGAAGATTGTCTTTGAAGGACATATATGGCAAGCCTCTTACGAGGCATTATTTCTCTAGCTTTAGAGTAGTCTCAAGCTTATGTGGCCACACTTTCTGTGCCATAGCAACTGATCTTCGTGTGTGATCATAAGGCATGATACCTTTTGAGTTATCATTTCATCCATGTAAATCTTGTACAATAGTTTTGGAATAATGTACTCTCTTATGCTTTTTTCTTCCAAAAATTGATTAAAATGTTTGTTCCGTATATTCACTTGTGCTTTGATTAGAACATTTAAGCTTAATCTAACAAAAGAGGATCAATATTAATAATTAAAAGGAATATATTTATATGTATTTCATAAATAATTTTAAATTTAAAATAGCATTATATGTTTCTTTATTTCTATTTTGTATTAGTCTTTTTGACATTGACGAGTCATAATAAATATTCTAGCAAGTGCCAAATAGGAAAAGAAAAACCCAATAAAAACACATTCAAAGATTAAATTTTTTCTAGGGTACCTAAAATTTCAAAATAGATTTTAGTTGTGCAATGTAAGAGTTTGTTAATGTTATGTGAAATAAGGGAACCTTTTTGAAATCTTAAACTATTTAATTTTAGTGAACTTTTTACTTCAAACGTTGATATTTTTTTGGTACTTATGTTTTGGCAACTAATAATTTATAGCACTTTTGCAAAAATTCAGGCCTAATGGATACTTTGTCAAAACCTTCTTGATACAAAAATTTTAGCTAAGTTTGTTTTCCTATCACTTTTCTTCATGAGATTGAGAGCCATTTAAACTAAATAATACAAGGTTTCAAAACAACAGTATAATTGTTACACCTCTAATCTTAGGAACTCAATTACACATACTTTAAAAATAAAAGCTAAACAAAAAAGTATATACAACTTAATTACAAAATTTCAGAAGAAAGAAAAAAGAAAAAAGATATATGACTCAATAAAAAGAAAAGAAAAGAAACTCAAACATGAAATTCGTTAACAAAAATGTATTGTTTTTTCCATCATGAAAAAAGATCACAAAATATTAAAACATGATGAAACCAATTACCAATTTATAATATTTCAATGCAATTGTCGGCAGTCGAACCTAGGTCTATTGCTTGGAAGGCAGTTATCCTAACTGTTGGACTACAAACGCTTGATGCTCTTTTCAAACTTTCTTCAATTATTTTAATGAATATTCCTTATGCACAAAGTAAAGGATAAAACATAATGATGATATTAGGTTTTCTAAATCTATACATAAGATTATTATACAGGGAACTACACTTTAGTCAGCACCCAACTTAAGAAAATAGTAATGAAAATTACATCATAGATTTGAAACATTCATTTGAATGACTTTGTTTCTTTAATTTGTAAGTGTTGGCCTTTTTTAATAACTTTTCAAATAAAGACATTAGCGAAGAAAATAATTAATTGTTGCTTTAAGATTCATACTACATCAAAGAAAAACAAAAAAAAAGTATTAATTTGGAGAGTACGTCACAAATCATGGACAAGTATCTAGTTACGGTTTTAAAAAAATAACAATTTTATTTAAAAATATTTAGTGATGTCAAAATTTTAATTGAAGGGATTTATAAATTTAAAGAGATTAAATATATTATAACTAAAGAAATATTTCATTGTATAGGGAAGAAGATCAACATAGATATTTATACTAGTTTGGATCAAAAGATCCTACGTCCAGTTATTAATTTCTTAATCAAAGAGATTAACTTAATCACTATAATAGTCGTAGTACAATCAGATGATAAAATTAAAAGTTTAGAAAACACCTCTCTTGAAGACACAAGAGATGAATAAACACTTCCTCTGAATTACATAGAGGATGATCAACTTTCCTAACAACAACAACAACACCTAATCTCTTAATAACCCACTTAAGAAAAGATATCGCTTTATCTAGACTAGGCTTTTCAAAGCAATTTTTAAGAACTCTCAGATAAACACTTTACAGTCACAACAATTGAACTCTGATTCTTAAAAAGGTAATTTTGCAAGAGGAAAAAAGTTATATTTAAAGAAATTCGAAACCTAGGTCAAGAAGTTGGAAATACAAATTCAAACTGCTAGGGATAATTGATTATTTCAATGGGTTTTCTGAAAATTGAACATAGCTTAAGATGATAGATTATCCTAAGTGATAATCGATTATCAAGTGAATTTTACGAAAATTAAAGGATCCTAGAAAGATTTAGAGCTGATTGCCATTTCTAAGCTAATTTGAGCTACTAAAAGCATAATTAACTTATTACAAGAAAGCTTTAAACTTCAATCAACTTGAATATCTTCCAATTTGTTTGAGATTCTTTGTCATCATCAAAATCTTTTTAACTTTAAATCTTCCTCTTTTGCCTACACCTAAATTTCAAGACACATTTTTTAGTTGTGCAATGTAAGAGTTTGTTAATGTTATGTGAATAAGGCAACCTTTTTGAAGTCTTAAACTATTTAATTTTAGTGAACTTTTTACCTCAAATGTTGATCTTTTTTTTGTACTTATGTTTTGGAAATTAATAATTTATAGCACTTTTGAAATAATTTAGGCCAAATGGATACTTTGTCAAAACCTTCTTGATACAAAAATGTTAGCCAACTTTGTTTTTGTGTCACTTTTCTTCACGAGATTGAGAGCCATTTAAACTAAACAATACAAGGTTCCAAAACAACATTATATTGTTACACCTCTAATCTTAGGAACTCAATTACACAAACTTTAAAAGTAAGAGCTAAACAAAATAGTATATACAACTTAATTAGACAAATTCAAAAGAAAAAAAAAGAATAAAGATATATGACTCAATAAAAAGAAAAGAAAAGAAACTCAAACATGAAATCCGTTAACAAAAATGTATTGTTTTTCCATGATGAAAAAAGATCACAAAATATTAAAACATGATGAAACCAATTACCAATTTATAATATTTCATTGCATTTACCGGGAGTGGAACCCAGGTCTATTGCTTGGAAGACAATTATCCTAACCGTGTATACCAATTTAAAACATGACTACAAACACTTGATGCTCTTTTCAAACTTTCTTCAATTATTTTAGTGAATATTCCTTATGCACAACATAAAGGCTAAAACATAATGATGATATTAGGTTTTCTAAATTTATTCATATGATTATTATATAGGGAGCTACACTTTAGTCAGTACCCAAGTTAAGAAAATAGTAATGAATATTACATAATAGATTTGAAACATTCACTCGAATGACTTTGTTTTTTTAATTTTAAGTGTTGGCCTTTTTTAATAACTTTTAAGATAAAGACATTACCGAAGAAAATAATTTATTGTTGCTTTAAGATTCATACTGCATCAAAAGAAAAAAAAACAAAAAAAATAGTATTAATTTGGAGAGTACGCCACAAATCATGGACAAGTATGTAGTTATAGTTTTAAAAAAAATATCAATTTTATTTAAAAATATTTTGTGATGTCAAATTTTAATTGAAGGGATTTATAAATTTAAAAAGATTAAATATATTATAACTAAAAGAATATTTCGTTGTATAGGGAAGAAGATCAACATAGATATTTATACTAGTTTGGATCAAAAGATCCAACGTCGAGTTATTAATTTCTTAATCAAAGAGATTAACTTAATCACTATAATAGTCATAGTACAATCAGATGATAAAATTAAAAGTTTAGAAAACACCTCTCCTGAAGACACAAGAGATGAATAAACACTTCCTCTGAATTACATAGAGGATGATCAACTTTCCTAACAACAACAACAACACCTAATCTCTTAATAACCCACTTAAGAAAAGTTATCGCTTTATCCAGACTAGGTTTTTCAAAGCAATTTTTAAGAACTCTCAGATAAACACTTTGCGGTCACAACAATTGAACTCTGATTCTTAAAAAGGTAATTGTGCAAGACGAAAAAATTTCTATTTAAAGAGATTCGAAACCTAGGTCAAGAAGTTGGAAAGACAAATTCAAACTGCTAGGGATAATTGATTATTTCAATGGGTTTTTTGAAAATTGAACATAGCTTAGGATGATAGATTATCCTAAGTGATAATCAATTATCAAGTGAATTTTACGAAAATTAAAGGATCCTAGAAAGATTTAGAGCTGATTGCCATTTCTAAGCTAATTTGAGCTACTAAAAACATAATTAACTTATTACAAGAAAGCTTTAAACATCAATCAACTTGTCTTCAAAATATCTTCCAATTTGCTTGAAATTCTTTCTCATCATCAAAATCGTTTTAACTTTAAATCTTCCTCTTTTGCTAACACCCAAATTTCAAGACAAATTTTAGTTGTGCAATGTAGGAGTTTGTTAATGTTATGTGAATAAGGCAACCTTTTTGATGTCTTAAACTATTTAATTTTAGTGAACTTTTTTACCTCAAATGTTGATCTTTTTTTGGTACTTATGTTTTGACAACTAATAATTTATAGCACTTTTGTAAAAATTCAGGCCTAATGGATACTTTGTTAAAACCTTCTTGATACAAAAATGGTAGCCAACTTTGTTTTCCTGTCACTTTTCTTCATGAGATTGAGAACCATTTAAACTAAATAATACAAGGTTTCAAAACACCAGTATAATTGTTACACCTCTAATCTTAGGAACTCAATTACACAAACTTTAAAAATAAGAGCTAAACAAAAAAGTATATACAACTTAATTACAAAATTTCAGAAGAAAGAAAAAAGAAAAAAAATATGACTTAATAAAAAATAAAAGAAAAGAAACTCAAACATGAAATCCGTTAACAAAAATGTATTGTTTTTTCCATAATGAAAAAAGATCACAAAATATTAAAACCAATTACCAATTTATAATATTTCATTACGTTTGTTGGGATTCGAACCCAGGTCTATTACTTGGAATGCAATGATCCTAAGCGTTGGACTACAAACGCTTGATGCTTTTTTTTAACTTTCTTCAATTATTTTAATGAATATTCCTTATGCACAAAGTAAAGGCTAAAACATAGTGATGATGTTAGGTTTTCTAAATTTATACATATGATTATTATACAGGGAACTACACTTTAGTCAGTACCCAACTTAAGAAAATAGTAATGAAAATTACATCATAGATTTGAAACTTTCACTTGAATGACTCTGTTTTTTTAATTTGTAAGTGTTGGCCTTTTTTAATAACTTTTCAAATAAAGACATTAGCGAAGAAAATAATTAATTGTTGCTTTAATATTCATACTACATCAAAGAAAAAAAAAATATTAATTTGGAGATTACGTCACAAATCATGGGCAAGTATCTAGTTACTGTTTTAAAAAGAAATATCAAATTTATTTAAAAATATTTTGTGATGTCAAAATGTTAATTGAAGGGATTTATAAATTTGAAGAGATTAAATATATTATAACGAAAAAATATTTCGTTGTATAAGGAAGAAGATCAACATAGATATTTATACTAGTTCGGATCAAAAGATCCTACGTCCAGTTGTTAATCTCTTAAATAAAGAGATTAACTTAATCACTATAATAATCATAGTACAATCAAATTAAGAAATTAAAAGTTTAGAAAACACCTCTTTTGAAGACACAAAAGATGAATAAATAATTCCTCTGAATTACATAGAGGATGATCAACTTTCCTAGCAACAACAGCAACACCTAATCTCGTAATAACCCACTTAGGAAAAGTTATGTCTTTATCCACACTAGGCTTTTCAAAGCAATTTTTAAGAACTGTCAGCCATTTAAACTAAATAATACAAGGTTTCAAAACAACAGTATAATTTTTACAACCTATAAAAAAAGTATAAACAACTTAATTACAAAATTTCAGAAGAAAGAAAAAAGAAAAAAGATATATGACTAAAAAAAAGAAATGAAAAGAAACCCAGACATGAAATCCGTTAACGAAAATGTATTGTTTTTTCCATGAGTAAAAAAAAGATCATAAAATATCAAAACATGATGAAACCAATTACCAATTTATAATATTTTAATGCGTTTGCTGAGAGTCGAACCCAAGTCTATTTCTTGGAAGGCAATTATCCTAACCATTGGACTACGAATGCTTGATTCTTCTTTCAAACTTTCTTCAATTATTTTGATGAATAATCCTTTCCTCATAGTAAATGCTAAAACATAATGATGATATTATATTTTCTAAATTTATACCTATGTTTATTATACAGGGAACTACTTTAGTCAGTAGCCAACTTAAGAAAATAGCAATGAAAATTACATTATAGATTTGAAACATTCACTTGAATCACTTTGTTTCTTTAATTTTAAGTGTTGACCCTTTTTTAATAAATTTTAAAATAAAAACATTAGCAAAGAAAGGAATTAATTGTTGCGTTACTATTCATATTGCATCAAACAAAAAAAATAGTTTTAATTTCGACAATACATCACAAATCATGGACAAGTATCTAGATACACTTTTTTTTTTAAAAATTAATTGTATTTAAAAATATTTTGTGATGTTAAAATTTTAATTAAAAGGATTTAAAAATTTGAAGAGATTAAATATATTATAACTGAAAAAGTCCTTTATATATTAACTTTGCTACCAACTAGGATATAAATTAATGATAAATATATATTAAAAGTAATATAAGGTAAAGATAGAGGATACTTGCATATGTGGATGATATGCAACAAGCATGTAAGAGTTTGAAGTAGTGATGCAACAATGCACTATGCCAAAAGCAAAATAATTGTTTCTTTTTTCAGATGATGCTAAGTCTTCCATAAGACTCATTACCTCGAGAGTCTTTCTTCATATAGTTTGTTTGTCAATAGATTTTAAGCTTGGATGGAGGTGACCCCCAAGACAAACTGAGAGTTTATCTATTTGACCCGTGGAAAGGTCAATAGTTATGGGTTAAGTAAAGTAATAATTGAAGGTGCAATTTGTTCTACAAGAAAGAAGATGAATAGAGTCTTAAACTTTTTCGCACAATTTAAATATGAAAAACTCAGTAGAAAATACATCAATATTAAATATTAAGACAAAGTTTATACTGGTTCACCCAACCACACGAGTTACGTCTACTTCCATCTCAAACATACAACTTAAGGCATTCCACTATTCAAGTCTTACAAGTTTAACCTCTTTAGGTATAACTTCTTATTTAGAGAAGCGTTGTCTATTGACATGTAGATAGAGCTTATTTGGAGAAGCGTTGTCTATTGAATTTCATTAGATAACGCTTTCTTGTAAGTGCTCGCTGTTAATAGAAAGTGCTAAAAAGTGTTGCTTATGAACAAAAAAATCGTTCTCTATTGACAGTTTTGGCGTATTGACAAGTGTTTATCCTTCTAGGTAAAAGCCATCTCTACTCACTTAGATATTCTTCTTTGGTTTTGAGTGAATCTTTGTTCGAATTTCCTCTTCAATCACCTTTGCACAAATGTATTTTAGTGTCTTCAAAAGGTAAACTCATTCAAGTTTAGGCAACTTTTTCTTCATATAATTTTCTTCTCTTTTCTGAATTTTGTGCTTGACTTGTTTTTAACTAGGTCAAGGCCACTGATCTAAGATCAATTACTTGAAACAAAGGTGAAAGAACCAAGTCAGCAATGATATCCATTTAAAATTTACTTTAACTAAACAAAACTATATTAACTATAACTAGTCTTAGTCTATTCTAGACCAAAACTACTACACACATATAATACCAATACTACTAGGATTACTATAAGCAAATCAAAACTACATTGAAACTTCAACTAAGAATTTAAAAGTAATAAAACTATCCCGATACAACTATCCTATCCCTTACCCTATAAAAAGAACAACTAATTATCTTTTCTAAACTTGGTATAAAACTCACTAATTAAAAAAAATCACTACCAATAACCTAATTAGCTAAAATGTACTAGAAATGTCCTAAAATACTACTATTAACAAAATGGCACTAAAAGAGTGTTGTTAAGCTAAAAAAATTTCATAGACTAAGAACTCATAAACTTTTCTTTTGTAACATGTTGAGTAAGAGCATATGCATAGTCAATGCTATGATTAGATGACCACATAATGGCGATTTCTACTTTCAACAAGTATAAAGAGACTCTTGAACAATAAAGTAGAATTAAATTCACAATTAAATTGAAGATGAAAAGTGGTTGATAATGATTATAGTTAACATGCACTATTATTAGTCACTTTGAGAGTACCCTTGACTATCAAGCCAAAGTTTAACGTCAGATGCCTAAGTCGCATAGCTTTTGTCATCTAACTTACCAATGGCCAAATGCCCTTTGGGTTATGTAATGACCCAACTACATTCCAACGTTGTATGATAAGCATTTTCTCTAACTTGATGGAAAGCTATATGGAAATTTTTATGGATGATTTCACTATATTTGGAAGGTCTTTTGAAGAATGTCTAAACAACTTAGAAAATGTGTTGAAGAGATGTGTGGATCAGTGCAGTAAGGGCTTTTGGCCCCAGTTATTTTTGTTATTCTGCCTCGGTTTTAGACCTGAGGCATATTGGGATGATGCCAAAAGCGAGTGTCTTTTGGTCTCGGTTGCAAAGGACCGAAGCCAAATCTGGAACTGAAAATCCCCAAATCTGCTATCTTGGTATACTGATTCTCGAGGGTTTAGAACCCTAATAAAATGTTTTGAACTTGCTTTTGAACTCACTGCACTACCTCTATCTGCATCCTCATACTCTGTTGCCATGGTGGAGCACGTGTCTCAGAAGGGGTTTTTTTGCAGTGGCACGCGACTTGTAGTGGTGATTCTGCAGTGGCAGTGGCAGAGGTTTCCGATGGCGGTGTCGATGATGCAGTCGCGCGCGAGTCGCAGGTGATGTTCCTTCAGCAGCGTTGCTCGTGGTGGTTGCCGAAGGCGCAAGGCAGATCTGGTTCGCAAGACAGAGCAACAATGGTGAGGTTGATGGCGTTGCAACAGAAGCTGTTTGCGTCTTCGCTCACAGCAGTGTCGATCTTTGTCATTGAAGTATGGATCTGAACGCGTAGCAGCAGCCTGATTTCGCGTCGTTGTGGCACGCGGTGGTTTGACATCGCGCTGGCTCCCGGTCTGGTTGTGTTTTGGGGGAGTTGCGCAGAGGAGAAAAAACCAGTTCGCAATTTGGGTTCGCGCAGAGAAGATGAACAGTGCAGGGTTCGCGAATTTGGACTCTTAAATAAGGTTTATGGCCTCGGTTCCATTAATAATCGAGGCATAAAGTCATATAGGCCTCGGTCCTATTTCACTCGAAGCCAAAGCCTCTGCTGTTAGTGGCAATTTTGAAATTTTGGGGAACACTGAAGAGTTATAGGCCTCGGTTGAGTGATAACCGAAGCATATAAACCCTTATAGGCTTCGGTTGGAAAGGGACCCGAGGCAAAATAGTTCAAAAAATTTAAAAAATGCCACCGCATCCTTATAGGCTTTGGTTCCGCAATAACCGAGGCCTATAAGGCGAGTTAAAAACGCGATTCTGCACTAGAGAAAGACTTAGTGCTAAACTATGAGAAGTTTCATTTCAGGGTAAATAAGGAGGTGAGTTTTGAATTTGATGACTCTTGCAAGGAGGTAGTTATGGAGCTTAGTAAAAGATTAAGTGAGGCACCCATTGTTCAATCACCAAACTTGAGTAAACTGTTTGAATTAATGTGCAATGCCTTAGATTATGCTCTTGACGCATTATTAGTGCAACAAATTAATAAGTTTACTCATGTAATTTCATATGCTTCTAGGACGCTTTATGTGGCACAAAGTCATTATACCACAACTGAAAAAGAACTGTTGGCAATAATCTTTGCTTTAGACAAAGTTCAGGATTATCTTTTGGGCTACAAAGTGGTTGTACTTACCGATCATGCTTGTAAGACCTGGGAAAATTTAATAAAAGAGTAAATATTTCATTAACAATAATTGCAGATTAGAGGTACACCTAAAAGAATTGATTTGTTCAATTATAGCCAGGATCAATGTTAACTTAAGTGGTTGAACGTGTTGGGTGGTGTTTGGAGGTCTTTGTTGGCACAAGCAAGCTTGAAGTAAAGAATTGATAAAGCCATGTGCATGAAGATTATAGGTGTTTGATGAAGATTCATGAAGATCCACTTGAAGATTAAGTTTTAGTGTGTTAAATCTGAAAATAACATGTTAAATGTAATGTTTTAGTGTTATATAATGTTGGTAGGCTATATGACATATGTTAGATGTCTTGTGTACCTTAGTGCGTCTCTTTTAATCTTTTAAAATAGGTTTTAATAGGTTAAAAGGCTTGCAGTATATAGTTTCTGGTAAGAATGCTTTCAGTCAGTTGAATTATTTTTTAATCGACTAATTTCACTTAAACCAGACTATATATGCTATGTTTCTGAGAGCAGAGGTACGTTTTTGAGTTTTTAAGTACGAAACTTTGTCATTCTTCTCTGGAAAACTTTCTCTCTACAATACACAGCCACAACTCGTTGTTTGAAGATCTTGGTTGATCTTGGAGGCATTTTGGCTTGTGAGTAGCTTGAAGAACACATGTATGGTTGGCTAGGGACAACCACCATCAGGTTTGGATGTTCTTGTGCCTCTAGTTGGTTTGCCTGATGTGATTTCAGGTTTGTAAGTATGATTCTTGCAGGGTATGTGTCTACATTTTTGTGTGAGTCAAAAATCTTGTGAGTTTCTTTGTTCAAAAGTGTAATCTTGGTGTGTGACTTGTAAAACTTTTGAATATAGTGAAAACCAGGCTCTGGTTGTCATAATAAACTGGATGTAGCTATATGATTGAGTAAACTAGTATAAAAACAACTGTGCAATTTTCTCTACCTCGTCTCACCCACTTTGTAAATCAGTATGTAAAAGATTGTTGTTTGAGTTAGATTTGCAAATTCTGCATAAATCTCTAGTGTTTTAGCCGACTGATTTGTCTTTTTAATCGATTGTTTCATAGCTCAAGAACAAATTAGTCTGTTATTTTTAGTTTCTAACCAATTGAAAATGTACTGGTTTGCTGCTTTTACATCCTAAATTTCTAGTCTATTTGATTCAATTGAAAACAATTTTAAGCCTTCGAAAAAGTTTTAAATAGCCAATTCAACCCCCCTTCTTTGCTTAAATCACCATTTCAAAACTAATAGTCTTGGGTTCGAATCTTGTGTATATTATTAGTATGATGTTTTAATTATGTATTTTTATTTTGCATGTATGCATGATTGGTGCTATGATAATTATAATTGTATGTGTGCATGAAATGTCATGAAACATGTAATGGCTTGTTGGTTGTGCATATGCTTGGTAATTGGGTGGATGAGAGTTTGAACTTTGGCTAGCACTAAATAGTGTATTTTTATGCCTTATTATTTTTGTGACATTGGTGGAGGATATGGAAACAATATTTGTCTCTAGAGAAGCCAAAGAGGAAAAGGCAGTGCAAGGGCAATTATGGGAGCAGAAACCTCCATGACATTTGATTGCCATTAATATTTTTTTATTTCATTTTTTATTTTGTTTATTAATTTCTAGGGCTGAAAAATAAATTAGGAGATGGTTTAGTAAGGGGAGAGGTAATTTTCATGTGGCAGTTGAGAGAGGCTTATGAGAGGACTAAGTTTGGGACCTGAGGAGAGTAAAGAGGGATAGTGAGAGTTCCTTTCGGTAGAGGCAAGGGTTGGACCATTTCAGATAAAGAAGGATTCTAGGAATGCTTTTGGAACGGGAAATCCGGGTAACGGGAGCTACTCTATGTGTTATTTGATAAGCTTTGATGTCTTGTGATGTTCTTGGAATCTGGGTGCCTTCTTTTTCCGCCCTTGTACTACAAATGACCTATTGTAGGAAGTTTTAGTTACTTGTAATTGTAGGTAGAATCGGTTTAAAGGTAGCTAGGTATATATTGGATTTTATGAACTTTATAAAAGTGTTGAGTTTTGGAATCTTAGACAAAAAGTTAAAATAGGAAATAAAACAAAACCTCATTTATTATAATGTCATTTCCTAAAACATGGAAAAATTAAAACCATACATCAATCGTTATAATAACTATAATCGTAAATTAAGCTCCGAGTTTTTACAATTTGAAAACTGATTGTATCACACCTAGCCGGTTTCGCTAGCATATCAACACATATCAACCTTAACCGACACCTATGTCGGTCAAGGCTGGGGGACTGGTGTACCACACCAAGCCAACTTAACAAAATAATGATAAAACGATCACCATACCAAAGCATTCAAGTAATCGGTCTAAGCTGGCCTAGCCGGCCAAAACCGGTAACCTAGACGTCTAGAAGAACAACCTGCTTAAGACGGCACATGAGCAACACAGACCGCCAAGGAAAGTAGTTGGTTTAGGCCGACAACCTCAGTATACTTAGTAAAATCGAAGCCCCCCGTGTTCAATAGGTCCTAAGGGCATGGGTTAGGGCCCAGGCCCACTTACAGCCCAAGCTAGAGCCCAAGCCAAGGCCCGGCCCATGGGATAACTAAACATAATTAATGCTCTACAAATACACGTGGACCCCAGTAATTAAAGGTACGAATTCATTAATCACAGATTTGACCTTTTTGAGAGTTTTGACTCACTTGAGCTTCGGAGTCCCCTCTGCAGGTAACACCTCTTGGGTCCAAACCGACATGTACCAACCGGGAAGAGGCCAACTGAGGAGATAGCGGACTACATGGGTAAGGTGACGCTTGTGCCTAACTTATCTTGTTTGTTCTCTGCAGGAACAATGATTATAAAATCGAGTTACAAAATTAACAAAAATAAGCTGAAACATAAAATCCCCATGTTACCCTGCTTCGATCTTGGCCTCACTGGAACCACTTGCAACA
>Ga0214543_1003883_pt1 | contig 28711 bp, 17 predicted proteins | sample CNSS2metaG_FD_160094 | JGI IMG/M metagenome (GOLD analysis project Ga0214543, IMG submission 160094) | Root nodule microbial communities from cowpea collected in UCLA plant growth center, Los Angeles, California, USA - CNSS2 | ecosystem: Host-associated > Plants > Roots > Nodule | place: USA... | reverse complement strand
CTATATATAAATATATATATATATATATATATATATATATATATATTAAAAAAAAATTGCAACACAAAGGTTACTTGCAAAAATCATAGTAATTTATGGAATCATTGGAAAAATATTATGGTTAAAATCTGACTTGATGATTCAACTAGTTGAATTCGATCCAAGGTTTTCTATTAATCTAATTTTAATTTTAATTGGATAAAACCCGTCAAATAGGACATATAAGCGAAAATTTCGACAATGAAGGATTTAACATTCAAAGTTTTAAATCTATACATACAATACGAACTATAAAATTTATATTTCAATCTAATCTAACAAAACAATATACTACTAACAAGTCCGAAACATAGAAAATCAATATTTCAACAATGATTTAAAAGTAAATCCTCGTACCTTAATTACTATATTATTACTGCAAGAAAATTTTGAAAATTTTTTGTAACAAAATATAATTAGTCCTTATAATGATCAATTTAAATATCAATTTGTAAACTAAAAATTATTCATAATTAAAATAATTTAAAAAATTACAATTGGTCTCTAGACTCATAACTAAAATAATTTATATTATCAATAAATTTCTAAATTTATTATTAACATTAATTACCAAGATTTGCTACCAAAACAATTAATCTCAAAATTATAAATTGATCTTTAATTCGGAAATTGTCCTCTAAAGATATTTTTGGTGATTAAATTATGTTATTATTTAAGAGTTTTTTAATGTATGAATGAATTATTTCAAAAGCTTAAAAAAATCTGAAGAATTCCTTGTTCTCATGATGTTTGATTGAGAAACAAAACATATCCATGCATACCTATTTTGATAGAGATTTATTCATTTGGGTATGATCTCACGTGCAAAAACAAAACTCTACAAATGAGATTTGAGTGCATGCTTTAATTGAAATTTTAATCGACCAAAATTGTCCATCACTCACCCCATTTTATTGACATTCTGAAGGAGAGAAAAAAGGATCAGAATCGACCCGAAAAAAAATAGAAAAAAATCATAAAGAATACAAATAACATTACAAAAGAAATTTTAAATAGCAGTCAGATTTAGAAAAAAAAAATAACTAGTCATTATAATAACTAAATTAGTCACCATTTTATAAACAAAAAATTATTAATATATAAAATAATCTCTATTATTAATAATAATTGATTTGCAAATTAGAGTTTAAATCGGTCTCTAAAATTAACTATCAAAATCTTAACTTATATTTTCAATGAGTAATAGAGATCATTCTAAATATCAATAATTTGAGGTTATAAAATAGTGTCAAAATTAGTAGGTATAAGGACTAATTGTTTTTTGTCTCTCGATTTTGTTGTTATATATAATGATTTTCTTTGTAGTTAAAGAAGAGTTTATACATATATTGCAAAAATAAAATGAATAAAGACAATTAAGAAAATCATTAAATAATGACCAAATTTAGTTTCAAAAAATAATTAATTACTATAGTGACCAATCTATATATCAATTTATAAATTAAAAAGAAATTATTGATAACTAAAATAATTTCAAAAAATAATAACCGATATCTAATTGGTAACTAAAATAGTTTCTATTATTAATTGGATTATAAATTGGTCACTAACATTAGTTACCGATGTTTTGGCTATCAAAGGAATTGATCTCTAATTAGAAAATTGATCTCTAAACATATTTTTTTTTGTTAGTTATTATTTAAAAATTTAGTTGTAGTGTAATAAATTTTACATAACTTTATTTTTAGTCAATGTATTAAGTATAAAATAGAAAAAAAAATATGAAATATGGAGTCATGTATTTTTTTCATATTTTAGTCAATCCATATTTTTAGTCAAGTTTGCAATTGAAAATATATATATTTTAGTCAATCCATATTTCATATTTTTCTAGAACATTGAAAACTCGTTGAAAAATATATAACACGAGACGTGTATTTTTTTCTTCAATGAATGGACACAAAAATAATTTAACAAAGATTTAAAGTTTTTTAAATATTGTAATCTGCAAAATTTATCTCTAGAATTTTAATTGGACGGCTCCATTTTATTTTCAATTACAATCAAGTCAATCACCGGTCTCCTATAAAGTTAAAGATGAAAATTTTTGAATAAAACATTTGTCTTAGTAATTGTTAGACTAACGACTTGGTGTCTTTTTTCTTTTGTAAATACTTGGAATGACCTAAGGGTTGTTAAAGCAAATTGGTTCATCACATTTGAATGTGTAACTTTGTGATACACATTGAAAGAACTTGGTCCCCCTCGCCCCACTCTACCACTCATGATGACAAACTCTTCACGCAATTATCGTAAGAGAAAATTACGTTTTTGGTATATGTACTTTTGAATTCATAAATTTAATATTTAAATTTTTAAAATTATGTAATGTTATATTTATTTCTTATGTTTAAATTTTTGACAAATGTTTTTCGTTATAAAATTTATATATACACATCTAATATCATAAATATTGATGGGGGCATGAGTTGATAAATAGTTATCGTGGCACATATCGAAAGAGTCTTTCTGAGTATAGATTTATTAGAAACTCAGCACCATATGCAATGTTGCCCCCACAACACCGTTCGGACATATCTTTGTTATTGTGCATATAAATAAGGTTCTTGTTCCTCAGCAATCTCATCCACCAAAACCTAGTTACAACACTCAAATACAGAACCTTTTGGTGTGTGTCGATGTCAGCCAAGACATAAGCCAAAACCTCACAATAAGTGGTTCTAGGAGTTCACAAAACCTACCTAGCTAGAGAAGAGAACCAAACAAATGAGAAATAGTGAAAAGATGTTGGGTACTCATGACCATTATAACACTCCTTCTTGGTGGCTTGGAAGATGCATTTCTTCATGTTTTTCACCATCTGAAAAAATGGAGCCAACCCTCAGAAACCTTCCTACAGCTGCTTCTGAATCACCACATACCAACCCCAAGAAGAAGCGTGGAGGATGGAAGGCCATAACTTTTATTTTAGGTCTACTTTCTCTTTTTTTTCTCTTGCTGCATATGGTTTTCTCTCCACTACTTCATTCCTTCATGCATTCACACTTTTCTTTTTTTAATTAAGATACAACTACAATCTTTGTCTCAGATAGCAAGAGAAAGATAGTAGAGAGTTCTTAACCACACATCACACAATTTTAGTACAACTTCACTTAAGAGATTCAACTCAAGCTTTAGTTTTAGAAGACACTGCTTTTTTAATTCATTTGTCTTTTTTTAAGATTCTTGTCTAATCATTTCTTACATTAGTTGTTTTTGGTTCATAGACATTATGAACTGTTGTCTCCTTTTTTATTAGCTGGAAAATTTAAGAGTTTAATTTTTTCTCGCTTTCTCTCCTTATGATTATAATATTTTTAAAACATTACAATTATTGTTTTTTCTTGGATTTTGGTTAACTTTGCAGGGAACGAAACTTTTGAGAGGTTGGCGGTGTTTGGTCTGTTTGCCAACTTTATGGTGTATTTGACAAGAGAACTTCATTTGGACCAAGTTACTGCTTCTAACATTCTAAGTTTATGGTTTGGGATCACAAACTTTGCCCCACTAGTTGGTGCCTTCATTTCTGACGCCTATGTTGGTCGTTTCCGGACCATAGCTTTTGCATCATTTGGTACCCTTTCGGTAAGCTCACTCATTTTATACAACTTTTCTTTTTCAGCTAAATTTAACACAACTTACTCATTTAGTCACCCTCGCCTTTTTTGTGGGCTTCCATATAAGAGGAAGTTATGCATGTGCCATTCAATCAACCAATAATATACCTAATTTTCATGTACTATGTCGTCAAATATTGTTATGATTAAAAGAAAAAATTAATAGTTAAATTATTTGGGAGACAATCAAACATGGTTTTCTTGTTTTCTAAAACTCAGAACTACCATTTCACTAATTATTTTCTTTTCTCAAATTCGATTGATTTTTTACAGTTATTATGCATTTCTAGTTTATTCAAAATAATCAATTTCACATATGAACGACACATTTCATAAACACCCACTTGTCCCACCTGAGTTAGCATTAAATGTTGTAGGTCATAGTGACAGGTGGTAAATGCACCAGTACTGTAGTATGGAACAATGTCTCTTGCATTAATGATTCTAGTTTTTTAAATTTATGATTGATTTGTTTTTTTTTTTTAATTCAAAAAATTAACATCATACCTCATATTCTGCATATTAATCACTTCTACATTTTGCAACAGGGAATGATCGTGGTGACTCTAACATCGTGGTTACCAGAGTTGCATCCTCCACCTTGTAGCCCTGAGGAACTAGCATCTGGGAAGTGTGTTAGGGCAAGCAATTCTCAAATGGGTGTGTTGATTTTGGGACTATGCTGCTTAACCATAGGTTCCTCTGGGGTGAGACCATGCAGCATCCCGTTCGGTGTTGACCAATTTGATCCAACCACTGAAGAAGGAAAGAAAGGGATAAACAGTTTCTTCAACTGGTACTACACAACATTCACGATGGTTCTTCTGGTGACTCAGACAGTGGTGGTCTACATCCAAGACTCTGTGAGCTGGAAAATTGGGTTTGGAATACCCACTCTCTGCATGCTCTGCTCCATAATCATGTTCTTTGTGGGCACAACCCTTTACGTACGAGTGAAGCCTGAAGGAAGCATTTTTTCTGGTGTGGCTCAAGTTCTGGTGGCCGCTTATAGAAAGAGAAAACTCAGGTTTCCAATGAGTGAGGAGAAGCCAGAAGATTCACAAGCGTGTTTCTATGATCCCCCACTTGCTGGGACCACGGTTGTGTCAAAGTTGCCTTTAACCAAACAATTCAGGTCAGAAACATAGCTGTCATCATTCACACTAAAAGGCTCATTTGAGTTCCACTACCAATACTTTTATACATGTGGTGTCAGAACTTCTCTTCTGTGTTTAATATATATGTATCATTGTCCCATGATTATAGTAGTTATGTGCCATGAAAATCATGAAACATCTCTACTAATTGCCTGTAAAACTTGGATTATTTTATTATGAACAAACTTCAACATGGAAAAACATTCCCTTATAACCCACCTTAACAATATAATAGTATCTTTGAATTAAAAAATTAAAAAATATTACTAATATTAATTAAGATGTCGAATTGAAAGCTGCTTTCCATATTTTAAGGGCCTTTTTTTTTAAAGAAAAAGGTAATTTCAAGCATAATTTACAAAAAAGGATTGGTTGACTTTTTTTTCTTTCAGAAAAGGGCGAAGTCGTGCATATGAATAACGACTTCTACAATAAAATTGATAGATGTGTGGATGGTTTTTGTGTAAATTTTTACGAAAGCAAAGTCATCAAGTATTCTAACGATTTTTTCTGACCGATGATGAAATTTAGTATAACTGAAATCGTTTTCAGTGAGGACGACTTCAGTTCAAGAGCAACACATAAAAATCTTTAGGATACTTGATGACTTTGACTTCTTAAAAATTTATACAGAAATTTTCTACACTCCCCATGATTTTATTGTACAAGTTGTCAATCTATCTGCACGACTTCACCTTTTTTTGAAAAAAAAAAAATTCAACCAACCTTTTTTTTGGTAAATTAGCCTGAAGCTTAACCCTTTTTGATAAAAACAAAAAAAAACGTATTTTAAGTGAAGTTATAGGTTGGTATTTGTGTTTTGCCAGGGCCTTGAACAAAGCTGCTTTAATAATGGAAGGTGAGTTAAACCCAGATGGGACCATAGTGAATAAGTGGAGACTCGTTAGCATCCAACAAGTAGAAGAGGTGAAATGCTTAGTGAGAATCATCCCAATTTGGGCAGCAGGGATCCTTAGTCTCACTTCCATGGCACAACAAGGAACATTTACTGTCTCACAAGCAATGAAAATGAACAGAAACCTAGGACCCAACTTCCAAGTCCCACCCGGTTCACTTGTAGTCATATCATTCATCACCATAGCTTTGTGGCTCCCATTCTACGACAGATTCTTGGTGCCAAAGCTCAGAAAAATTACCAACCATGAAGGAGGCATCACCCTGCTCCTAAGAATTGGAATTGGCATGGTCTTCTCTATTCTTTCCATGCTTGTGGCTGGCATAGTAGAAAAAGTGAGAAGAGACTCAGCAAATTCAAATCCAACACCACTTGGAATTGCTCCCATGTCAGTCTTTTGGCTAGCTCCACACTTGATCCTTATGGGCTTCTGTGAGGCATTCAACATTATAGGACAAATTGAGTTCTTCAACAGACAATTTCCTGAACATATGAGAAGCATTGGAAATTCCTTGTTTTCGTGTTCTTTTGCTGTAGCTAACTATGTGAGCACCATAATAGTCAATGTTGTTCATCACACTACAAGAACACCTACTCACCCAGATTGGTTGACAAATGATATAAATGCTGGGAGAATAGATTACTTTTACTATCTTATAGCAGTGTTAGCCACTCTGAATCTGTTCTTTTTTATATTTGTTGCCAGAAGATATCAGTACAAGGGAAGTGTGGACTTCAATGATGAAACTCATGAAGTAGAGCTTGGATCTCACAAACCCTAAATTTAAGAACCACATGAATATCATGTATAAATATACGTGTATGTGTCTATGTATATAGGAAGACATCACACAAATAAATTGAACGAGTTTTATTATATATATTCCTTTCAGAAGTTATGTTACAAAATAAAACTTAAATATATTGTTTTTCTCCTTAGCATTTATATTTGCTTTTTCTCCTTATAATAATAAAAATATATATTTGACTTTTCTGCTTGACAAAAATGTGTTAGAATTTCTATTAACATGGATTATTACCGGAGTGCATATACTCATATATTGATTTGTCTTTTTCTAATTACTCTACTTTTGCGTCCGTGTTCGAAAATCTCATACTAAATTGAACTTATCGATATTGAATATAGATATATCAACTTATTAAAATAGTATCATATTAAAATGGTATCAGATTTTATCATAATCAAATAAAAAAAAAGTTCTTTGAGACTATTATGATTCACTGATTAAATATTAGTGTCTCAATACAAAAAAATACACAATAATCAAATTTTATTTTTCTGATATAAGAGTTAAGTGTACTTAGATTTAATTTAATACTTGAGATTTCTTTTATCTTTATTTATAATTAGTGAAAACACATGCGTAATTATCAATATGTTCACACATTTAAATTTTCATAAAAATTTGAGTTACCATCAATAAAAAATATATAAAAAATATATAATTTTAATTTTTAAAATAGTTGTTTAATGTAAAATTAGAAAAATAAAATATGTATATAAAAATAAATTTTTAAAATAACAGTTAAAGATAGCAGAATTTTTTAAAATAATAATTAAGGGTAAAATTGAAAAGATATATTATTATAAATATAGATATAGATATTAGGTGCTTTATTTTGAATTATATAATTTAATTGAATCTTTACTTACAACATTTTTTTTTCATGCTTACAATGTAACTATTTTACTATTACTGATTTTGCGAAGATATAAATAAACATTAAACGAAATAGTCTTATTTTATGTCGTTACATAACCTTTTTATCTAAAATATGACTATTGTTTTTTACAAGTGATGTAAAATATGATTATTTTTCCATTAAACATGCTAAAACTAAGGTTAAAAATACTATTACACACTATCATTATAGACACTGAACTTTAAATATATATGAAAATTACTGTTTTTACGTTTAACTCGAACCACCATACAAATGTTTTTTAAAGTCATATGCATGTTGGATGTAAAATTGCGTTTCCTTTTACATCACCGTATCAACATTGGTTCTTCATGTGGAGTAATTAGGTGATTTTTTTAATAGTAAGATGGAGTAATTAGATAATAAAAACCTTATTTTCCACTAAGGTTTTGCACCTCAACCTTTGCGCTACTGTGTGACATTCTTAGTAGGAACAAATTCTACATTTTCGTCATGATTCTAAAAAGGACAAAGAAAAACCCTACACCAAGTGACTTTTCAAACACACAGCTCAACCAAACTAAATCATTCGAGCAAGATGTATCATGCTGGGCCTGCTTTTTGAAGTGATTAAATACATCACCATAGATATGTTTGTCTCTTATTCGGGACTATTAATAATCTTTTATTCAACTCATATGTCTCCATATTTGACTCTTTGTCACAAATTTCAAATTTGTCAAATTTAGTGCTTTGAAATGTCGGCATATTACATATTTAAAATAAATTCATGTTCAATATTATTATTAACTTTAATATATATATATATATATATTATTGTTAATTTTGATATATTAATTATGTTGATATTTCAAAATCTATTTGTTATTTATTATCACAATAAAAATTTATTAAAAATATATATAAATAATAAAAAAATATCATTCATGGGAAACTATAACTACGATAAAAAAATTATATTTTACGAAACAAAACATAGGTAAGTTATACCTATGAACAAAGTTTTAAACTAATACATGGAGGCAAAACATGATATCATTTATGATGCTATGCTTGTTATGTAATAATCCTAAATTAGTTAACGTATCCTCAAAATGATTCCTATCACGAAAAATATGAAATACTTTAACCTATTAACTAGAGAAAGTGAAAGTGTCATGTTCTTACAAGAATTTCAAGTTCTCTAAAATTATATTACAAAAAAATAACAAAGATATCATCGGACATATAGATTATGAGAAGGGAATTGCATTCCCCTAAGACCAACCATTATTAAAATAAACTTATTATAGATGAAATATCCCCACTCTAAACACTCTCAGTCAAACAAAACAAAAAAGTAAAGGTGACAGGGGATCCTCCTGTCTAACCCCTTTACTACAAGTAAAATATTCAACCAAGCTACCATTAACCCTATTGGAAAGATGAGCAAAATTCAAAATATGTAGAATTCAACCCAATAAATGCTCATGAAAGCCAAAATAGTGCAAGACTTGAACTAAAAATTCCCAATTAACATATAGTATCAAAATGCCTTGGAAATATCTATCTTGAAAGCCACATTACCTCTATTGACCTTTTTAGAAAGAAGATTAATTGCTTCAAAATCAAGTTAAATATAATCCTTAACACTCATACCTTTAATGAAGTCATTCTAATTTGGAAAAACAATTCTACTGGCTATCACAACAAGCCTATTAGCCAAAATCTTGGAGATGATCTTGAACCGAAAATTGGCCATAACAATAGGACAAAATTAAGTAATATGTTCCACCCTATCCACTTTGTAATTAAGGTTGTTAATTCTTAGACTAAGAATTGATTAGAGAGAAGGGAATGTGGTTTTGTTAGGACCATTTTTGTGGGGATTGTTAGGGGAGTTTTCAGAGTACAAAAGCATGGTCAAAGGAGACCTTAGGAAACTGTTGCAAAGGCTAGGAGGGGTTTTGAAGTTAGAGCAATTTTTGGTGCAAGAAGGAACCCTTATAGTGCATTGGAACGGGATTTCCAGGTAAGGGGAGCTGCACCTAAGTGTGTATTTATGAAATATGTGTTTCGTGATGGATTGAAATACAAAATGCATGTTTCCTTCCCTTTTTCTCAATTAAAAATTGGGTTTATGGGTTTCTGTTCAGAAATTGCCTAGCGACATGGAATGTCTGCCAGGCGACACATGTAATTTGCCCATATTTTTGGGTTTTGCTATGAATTGCTTGGCGGCAATTATGAACCGTTAGGCGACGCGAGCTCTGTTGATTTACCCAGTGTTTGTGAATGAACTATGGTTGTTTTGATTGTTCTGAACATGTTTTTTTGTTTGCGTTGGTTGAGTAATTTCTTATATACATTATTGAAATTGCATTGATTGATGCTATTTGGATGAATTGGGGATTTCATCAGCTTGAAGGGTTCCAGTGGATTTAGGTTCACTTGGGGCATGTATATTAGACTTGAAAAGAATGTGATATCATGTGTACTAGATGTTTAATTGATCATATGTATAACTTGAAAGTATGATTTCGGTTTATATGTGAGATTTGAAGGGTGGGACAAATCCTTGGGTTTTAGGGTTTCTTGTAGGTGCAAGAAAATCTAGGTTCTGCCAGAATCTTATGCACCGCCTGGTGGCAAGTTATGTACCGCCAGGCGATAGCCAATACCCAATTGCATTTCGAGTGGGGCTTTGAGTAGGGATGGCAACGGGGCGGGGCGGGCACGGGTTTCGCTATCCCATACACATCCCCGTAAAAAAAATTCATCCCCATCCTCATACCCAAACCCAACGGGTATTAAACTTTTGACCCATCCCCATCCCCACCGGGTAACGGGTATAATCTCGTACCCATACCCATACTCATTTTCTTACTACTTCAATATTAATTTTAATTAATTTTTATAAAATAATAAAAAATTGTGACAAAGGAAACATAATATTATCAAATATTCAATATTAGAATGATGATTATTTTTTCGATATCAAATACTTTAAAATAAATTATAATTATTTACATTTTATATAATAATACCAAATAAAATTTCATGAGAACTAAAACAATTATTAAATTTGCAAATATTAATGAAACATAATTGATAAAATTAAAAAATATTTTTTAAAAAATATAAAAGAAAAACAAATATTCAAATTAAAATATATTTTAAATGTTTGTTTACTTTAATCTTTTAAATTCTAATAAATCTTTTTCTTATACACTAATAAAAGTTATAATACATCATTTGATCAAAATGATACAAAGAACATAATTGATATTTTAAATGTTTATTTACTTCAATATTTTAAATTCTAATAAATATCTTTTTTATACACTAATAAAAGTTATAATACATCATTTGATCAAAATGATACAAAGAACAAATAATAATCATAATAAAAGTTTAAAATAAATTATAATTATTTACATTTTAGATTATAATACCAAATAAAATTTCATGAGAACCAACACATTTATTAAATTTGCAAACATTAATCTGATAGTCCAAATGATGTCCCAAAATAAACCAACAAGTACAGTTTCATGAAGCATCTCTCTCTTGCAAGTCTAAACGACATTGATCTCCACCGTGACAACGAGTTGGAGAAGGTAGTTAGTTTTTTATTCGTCTCATCTCTGATTGTTTAAGGCTTGCGCCTTTGCATTATCACCTTCTATGAAACCTAAACCTCAAATTCGTTTTCTTTTGCCTTAATTCTTGCTTGATTCAGGGCTCTACGCCGAGTAGTGATGAATCCGCCACAAGGAGGTATGTTCTTCACTATCTTGATCAGATTAATTTCTCTTTGATATCACTTTTGTTGTTATTTTTGTGTGTTGATTATTGTGGTGGTGTTCTGTTTATTCAACTATTCAATTGAAGTTTTATGCCCCACGTGAGATCGAAGTTGGTTAAGGCGAAGAAGAACGCAAAGGTGTAGTACGTGTGAAGATTAAGGTGTCTTGGATGTGAGTGATAGGAACGAGATGAAGAAAAATAAAAAAAAATAAAGATATGTGAAATACTTTTTATACCAGCTATAGACTTAATCGGTATAAAAAAGTGACAATTTTTATACCAATTTTAGTATAAAAAAAACATTTTTTAATCGGCATAAAAAGGTTTTCCTTCGTCGGTGATGGCTTTAGTTATGCTTTATATAAATTATGTAAATAGTATTCCACTATTTATTTATAATTATTAGAAGAATGAGTTATGATGAAAATTGACTTATAATTTTACTTCATGCACGTGTTTAGAAATATTATACAAAAACATAAGAAACTGGAAAATGATATGATTATTGTACAGACTTTCATCATATGCTACTTTGGACAATAGTTAATTTGTCAATTGTCATTCAAAGTTGCCTCAAAAAATTTTAAAAATAACAAAAAACAAAGAAGCAATAAAATAGTCCTCCCACAATCATTGCCATGTATCAACAAACAACTACAATTCCTCTCCAAATCATATATATTATTTTATTAAAAATATCAGTGACTGTGATTATTGTGATTTTTTTTTTTTTTACTTTTAACTTCAGTTAAATCAATAATGATTCTTACGTTATTTTATTATAAGCTTATTTCATATGTGATTAAAAGTTATTTCCAATGATATTTACTGTGAAAGATTTAATTATCATATACAATGATAGTGTGAAGGAAATTGTTATCATGTTCAATAAAAAAATAAAATTAAAAAATAAAATATTGTATATAATTTCTTAAAAATAATAAAGTATTAATTTACAGATATTTAAATTCTAGTTTTTCGTAAAATATGACTTATTAATATTATTATTATTATTATTATTATTTAATTTGAATGGTTTTTTCCAAATTAAAATAGGGAAAGAGACCTTTACAAAAGAATAACGAATCTTCAAGAAAAACTGGTGAAATCTTTTAGGGTGAAAATGACAATTAAAGTAAATGAAATATACGAATAATAATGAATGAGAGAAAAGTTCACACCAGTGAACTTGAAAGAGAATGGTTTGTTTGTTTCTAAAGTTGTAATGTGAAAGAAGAGTGATTTATGGAATTGTGTGGACTAATAGTTGAGGTTTGGGTCAATCCATTTGTGTCTAGATGCAAAGAAAGTGGTGGAGACTACAAAATAATTTGATAAATATACATAAGATTTGTGAAGAAAACAAAAATTACCCGTAAAGTGTATTAATAAAAAAAATTTATAACATTAATTAATTCACAAACTTTTCACTTTTTTATCTATCTTTTTCTTAATTTAAATAAATTCGTTGTTTACTATTTTTATTTCTCTTATCACTTTTTCACTTTCTTCTCTTTAATGTAAACAAAATGGAAAAAGGATGAAACTATAAAAAGATAAAGTGAAAAAATAAATAAATATTCAATTCAATTCGTTGAGCTTAGTTAAATCGATAAAAATAAATAAACAAATTTAATTCAAAATGAGGTAAATTATTTGAAGTTAGATTCCATTATTCAGCATTTTTTTTCTTTTTTTCTTATATTTGAAAAGAAAATCTCAATACCAACTTCTATCTTTAATAAAAATTCAAAGAGATAGATTTTAAATCTAACTCAATTAGTAGCGAATTTTCGGTCAATATTTTAGGCGTGCCAAAATTTTGGTTAAATTACTTATTTGGTGTTTTTTTTGTCTAAAAATGTTAAGTTGATCTTCTAGTTTATTTTAATCTCAATTTGGTCCTGACTTTTACAAAATTGATGCAATTTGATCATTTTTGTTAAATTTCTTAAAGCGGAATAAGGAATTTTCATCAAAATTGACATTAAGATCATGTCCATTACACTAACAAAGGAAATCAGCCTTATTCACAACTTTAATTTTGATATAAAAAGAAAAACTTTATCTGATTAAAGAAATTTAACAAAAAAATAACCAAATTGTATTATTTTTTAAAAAAATTATAATCAAATTGAAACTAAAAAGGACTAGAGGACCCACTTGATATTTTTAAGCGAAAGTAAGAACAAAAAGAGTAATTCCAAAAATTTTATATAAACTAATCAAAACATTTTATTTATTTTTTTATGAAGGTAAAAAATAATAAAATTATAATTATTGTTATTATTAGAATTATAAAATTAAATATAAATAAATTTAATAATTTTACATAACTAAGTTTAAAAAAATAATCAAATAAAAAAAATAGTTAAATTAAATAAATGATAACTTAAAAGATAATATTAATAAAATAACTATTTTTATTAAAAATATTTAAAAGATAAAATTGAAAAATAAATGTAGACATAAGACTATTCCTTTTATATATATATATATATATATATATATATATATATATATATATATTTTTTTAATATTAAATATATAAAATATATAAAAAATATTATATTTTAAAAATTATTTTAACATTTTATATTAAATTATATAAATAGAAAAAAATTGGGATATTCTTAATTTTAAATGGATATCTTAATGGATACTCCTAAATAATAAATACAAATATTTATTATTCATTTTCTTATAAGACAAGTATGATATAAGTATTTATTATTCATTTCCTTATGAGACAAGTATGATATGATATATCCGATTTATAAATACTCACTTTATTAATAAATTTTATTTGAGTATTTTTTTTTTTAAATTAAGTGACCAAAATAAGGTATTAATAAAAGTAATATTAATCATGAAAAAATTATTTAAAATCTGAGTTCATATATTTGTATGTTTCTATTTAGACTTTAAAATTGAAATTATTTTATAAAAAATTATATTTTTGTACAATTTATGTCAATTTTCTTTTAAGAAAGACTTTATTTAATTATATTAATATTTTATTGAATAATTTAACTTGAATTATACTTAAATATTAAGTTTTTAATTAGATTTATATTTTAAATGATTTTATTTATAATTTTGAAAAATTAAACTTGTAAGTATAAAAAAATTCATAAATATCTTCTACATATATAATATATAATCACGTCAGATGTTTAATACATTATTTATATTAATCAAGATAAACATAAAATTGAATATTTATGAATAATTCAGCGAACCGATTAACTATAAACTCAACAATTTTCTTTTAATAATATTTGAGTAACTTTGATACTACCTTACTCAATTGATTTTAAATTTATTTCAACTCTAAAAGACCAATTTATAAAATAAAACTCATAATCAATTATATACCATAAATATCTTATCAAAATGGAATCTTCAAGATAACGAGATTTCTTGATTTGAGTATAAAAGAAAGTTCGATATCATCCTTGAATGTTCAAACTACATTAAATGCATATTAATGACACTATTAAATGGCTACTGAAATGTTTCAGTAAATGCCAAAAGCATAACATTTTCACTGACAAATTTCATTGAGAAATGTTGACAAATATGAACCTTCATAACTTCAAATCTATGTCCACACTCTATTTTATTTTTCAATCAATCATGTTATATGAAGAAAATATCTATCAAATTTTATTAATAGTTTATCATTTTTAAGAAAATCTAAAATTTAAATTCAATTTTACTCGTAGGTACAACTTGTTATTGTCCACAATTCCCATTGTTTCAAGGAACTAACATAGATTAGGAAAGAGATTTAGAGTGTTCATATTTGAAGAGATTCAATAAATCATTTAATTTGAAGAGACCGATATAAAATTGATTTCGTGTGTTATAGAAATTACTTGAAATTGAATGTAGAAATGGATTTGCGGGATAATAACAAAATCTCATCTTCTTAAAATTGGTAGATTTACATTAATTATTAAACGTTTTACCTTTATATCCTGTTTCTATAATAATAAAATTGATTCAGATTCATGATTTGGTGATAGAAAAAAAAATTAAATTCATGATGATAGAAAAACTAATCCTGAATTAATTATTTTAATATATCATAACTAATAATATGTAAAATTATTATTATTATTATTAAGTATATAAAAATTAATAATAAAAAAATTATATAAATAGGCATGATAATTAATATTAATTAAAATATTATTAAAAAATAATAATATCTATAATTATTATTATCACTAATTTGTGTATATAATAATTAAAATATTATTAAATTTTAATATTTTTAAATTATTTCATAATTATTTGATTTGATTTTTATCAATAAAGATATTTTAGTAATTTTAATATAATATCTATTATGTTTTTTTTTACTCTATCACGTCACGTCTCTAAGTTACTCATTAATTTCACAAAATTCATTTTTAAATTTATATTTTTTATCTTCTAAATCTATATTTATATACTCAAATTCATCTTTTAAATTTATATATATTTATATACTCAAATTCATCCAAATTTATTTTTACAATATTTTCAAAAATCTATTATATCACACAAAAAAAATCATATTATAATAAAAGACTTAAATAATCACGACAAAATGTCACTTCATCGAAATCAAAATATGTAGATAAAATTCAAGTGACATCAATCAAAATAGTAAAATGTTAACTCAGAAAAGTTAAAAAGAACAAAATTATGAGAATCAAAATGATAAATATATTATAAGAATTTTTTATATATTTGATAAAAGAAATTGTATAAAGTATATTTACTATCTTTATAATATTTTTAAAATAGGATGATATAAGAAAGGTTTTTCATCAAAAAATTTATATTTTGTAATTTCTGATTAATTTTATATTTATTAAATTTATTTAATATTATTTATTCCATAAAATAAATCATTGAAAATTTGAAATTACTCTAAATGCAATTATTGTAAGATTGTACCAACTTAAGCATATATATATATTTTTTAAGTAATGATATTAAATAAGACAAAGATAACTTAATTTACATATAAACATTAACTTTATATTATATATATATATATATATATATATATATATATATATATATATATATATATATATATATATATATATAATTCAATTGGGAGGTTTAAAATACTAAAATTTATTAAATAATATAATTAATCTCATACAACATTTTTTTTAATAGGTAATAAAATTAATTCATTTAATCTTTTTTGAGACATCATTGATCCACATATATTTACTAATTCATTCTTTATCTATTTTTTTAAATTTATTTGTATTCCTTTACCGTGATGCAATTAAAATCTTAATTATTTTATTCTTTTTTATTTTTGAATAGCATGATCCAAATTTTTTAGTTGAATTATCTATATATTTTCATAAGAAATAAAAAATTAAATATATAAAAGACTGTTGTATGGGTAATCGGTCGGCGATATCCCTACTCATTTGTACGCGGAAAGGCCGACCTCATCCCGACCCAGGGAGAGGGAAGGAGATGCGCGCAAGCCCAACAGGCAAAGGAAAAGATGTCAGCATGGTGCAGAGGTCGGGTACATCTCGGCCCACCGCCTGACTGGGTATATCCCGGTCCAATAGTGGCCAGTTGGGTAAGGATGATGATGTACATACAAGCAGCGAGAAATCTTAGTTAATATGGAAAGAGCTGATCCTTGACAATGTACATACGAGCAATCTCAATCAATAAGGAAAGAACTGATCCTTGATAGAGTACAGATGATCAATCTCAGTCAATAAGGAAATAGTTGATCCTTGACAATGTAGATGAGCAATCTCATTCAATAAGGAAAGAACTGACACATGCAATCTTAGTCGGAAAGGAAAGAGTTATGCTTTTCAAAATTAGGGTCCGCAAATAATAATAACAGGTTTGTCAAGTGAACAGTATAAATTAGGGTCTAGTGACTACAAAGAGGTATGCTTTTCTCACTTTACTACAAACACATCATATCGAATCACTATCTGACTTGAGCGTCAGAATGCCTACAGGTACCCCCACTATCGGAGTTTATACAACAAGCAGATCCAAAAAGAGCCCAGAGAGGAACAATAGGAGGGTCGACACAAAGGGTTCCTGAGATCGTCTGATTCCGTACTAAAACAGTATCGATCAGGTACAACTACTAAAGATAAATATATAAATGAATGAGTTAAAATAATAAAAATTTGATTCTGATTGTCAAGAAAGTAAACTCGATAGTAGACTTGCAGTATTTTGAAGTCTCAAGTCTCTTTTAATTTCTCAAGTATAGATTAATCATTAATAAAAATAATTAAAAAATTATTGTTCTTCTCAACTCGATTAAGTTTTTTTTGTTCCTAAACTTTAATTATCTTTTTACAGAAAACTCAACTTAATTATGTTCCATATTATCCACTAAAAGACTAAACATTAATCTAATTAATATTTTTGTAGAAAAAGTATAGTTCCTCGTCAAGATATATACAAAAAACTCTCAAAACTCGTAAATTGAAAGTATCGAAACACAAACTTGGATAAAATAAATGCATTTCTAATTTTAATACAAATCCAAAACAAAATAAAAGCAACATTAACATAAATAGAAAAAAAAACACATACTAACCGAAGATGAAGTTGAAAAAGGTTGTACACACGGATAATATGAGATTCAAGAATGTAATTTGCCAAAACCTTAAAGAGACTTTTATAAAAGAAGAAAGTAAGGAAAATATATAATAGTCAGAAAGAGATAAAAAGATAAAAAGAAGAAAATAGTATCCAAATAAATTGATTATAAGAGAATAAAGATAACTAATTGTTCTCTTCTTAGTAAACAAAATCATAATTTACTAAAAAAACGTTCTAACTCATTAATTATCATTTTTAATACCAACAAAAATTAATACACACTAATAATAAAATATATTTTTGAAGTATTTCTTTAAACATAATTTTATAATTAATTTAATAAAGGGATATTAGTACACACAAACATGTGAGGTCTTTTTTTAAAAAAAAATTATAATTAATTTAATAGAAAAATATTAGCAGTAAAAAAATTGAAAATTTCTTTTATCATAGGGTTAAAGCGAATATTTTATTTGTTTTAACTTTGAACTGAACCTGTAACTATATATAAATAAATCAAGAGGGTTAGGTAATTACATCTTACTTTTACTACGTGAAGATTTAGCTTGATTAACTTCAAAGCAAAATAAAAATATAAAAGATATGTGTTCTCTAATCTTTGCACCAAGTTATCCTCTTTCTGCCCACCCATCTACAAAAGCATATTCTCTATTCAATATTTTGAGCTAATGGGAGAGCATTACATAAGTAGCTTGTTGAGTCAAAGTTTTTTTTTTTTTTTTCTTATTATCTAAGAAGACTTGGAAGACACTTGTTTTCAGTTTATAAATCTTATTGGACAAGAATTTTGTTTAACTGGATTCATCGTTCACAAATGTTGTTCTCCAAATTGGTTTTGCAAGAAATAATGTTTGTTGGACTAATTTTGCTTTTTCCATGCTTTTATGATTTTCTCTTTAAAATCTACCTAAGAGGTTCATTTAGCTACCTTGGTATATCGATCGTGATGCATTTTCTTTCATGTTGCTTATTTTCTCTTTGTTCTCCTAATTTTTCTTCTTCATCAAATTATTTTAAAAGAGTTTTAAAAATGTTAGATGCATCAATAAAAAATAGTAATTTTTCTTTCTTTTAATTGTAAAAGTTAAGATAATTATGTTAAAAATTTGTTTGAAGAAAATAAATAAATGAATATTTAATAAACTATATGTTGTTAGATTTACGCAAATTTCTTTATATATATATATATATATATATATATATATATATATATTTTTCTCTCTTTTGTATATATTATTTGTTTTTTTTAAATGTCATTTTAGCTGAACACAAATTGAAAAAAAGAATGAAATTGGGGTAATAAAATTGACTCTCTAACTCTTTTTCTATGATATGTTTTGATTATGTCTAACATTAAGATAAAGATTATTAATTATATTTGTTTTGTTTTGCATAGTATTTTTTAAGTTTCTTTAGTAGAAGAATTAGAATTAGAATTTTTTTTTTTGTGTGATGTGATAGTGCAGTTGCTTTAGTATTTAGTACGCAGAAAGTATATTTTTTGAAGTATATTTTTTTTTTTATAAGCAGTGAATTTTATTGTTTGGAATTATGCATGGAGCTTCCACACTGGACGGTGGGTGATAATTTTCAAAGGAGTGAATAGAGAAGTAAGAGTGTTGTATATTTGTAATATTATGCTAAATATTGTCGCTACTCTAGGAATATCTATTAATAAAAAATACAAATCATTCACATAATAATAATAATAATAATAATAATAATAATAATATTATTATTATTATTATTATTATTAAATTGATCGGCGACGATTTTGTATTAAAAAGTTTAAATTATTAAGATGAGTAAATTTATCTATCATAATAAGTTGACATTGAGTTTTGTAATAAAGGTTAAATATATTATCACCAGTATAAGCAGAACTCTCAAAATAAGTGGACACATGGGAGGTGGGTACCTTCAAGTATGTTGACACTCAAATCAGTGACCAAGGAATGAGCATACGATGATATTAGATAGCGGTGGAATAGTTCTTAGATACCTTTTACTTGCCCTTTAATCCTTATTATATACCTGATTTTCTTCATTCCCTTTAGTAACATCTAGATATTTTCCATAAATACTTGTAAATACCTTATCGTAACTTAACGCCTTAAATATTAATCATTGCAAGTTTTAATTGGGCGATTCCTATCATAACTCTGGTTTTTTTTCCTTATAGGCATTTCAGTTGGCATTATTACGGAACAAGGCACATTTTAAAAAAATTACATAAATAGGCAAAACGTGTGGGGGCAGAACGTTTTCATATGAAGAAATCGTCTTGCCCCCAAACGTTTTTTGGTCAAATTTAGTCAGAGGACGAAATCGTGTGGGGGTGTACTATTTTTAAAGAAAATCGTTGTGGGACAACACGTTTTTACATGAAATCGTGCAGGGGGGTAACGTTTTTCATGCAGTAATCGATTATCATATGATGTAATCGATTACTCCATGTGTTGCAGTTTTCTGGGTGTAATGTAATCGATTACAGACGAAGTGTAATCGATTACATGTGTAATGCATTATGTTCGGGTTAAATGTAATCGATTACAAAGGTATTGTAATCTATTACAGTCCCAATTTTTTTTAAAAAAAAATTTATTAATATAGAATTGGATACAGAGGCAAGCATAATAATTTGTAATGATTTTATAGAGTTTTTTGGTCCATCAAAGAATAAAGTATTTGAAATTATAGTGGATGAAGGCATAAGAAATGTTAATGTCATAAAAATTGTCTTAATTTTGACATTGTAGAAAGAAGAAAAAAGCATTGAAAAGTAAATTAATTGAAATAAAAAATGTACAAATTATTAGCAAAATGGACATTGTCCCCTATGATGACCCTCAGTGCGACAATAAAAGCATATTTTTGGCTTATCCGTAATGGGATGATCCATTTCGTTATGGATCCTAGTCGTTGTAGCTCGTCCGGAAGCCTTGCGCCTAGTTTGGGGGTCCGGAATGAAATTAGGACCTGTATATGTTGACCAATAGTCCTCATTTCGCAGGGGGTGGAATTGGACTTGATAAGCCTTATTTATGTAATCAAGGCTGTAAACTGGATCGATAAAATTTGAAAGTGGCATATGACCAAAAGAACAAACAACTATGACGTGATGATAGGGTAACCGACTAGCTTGGAGGTGACCACAATCACACCACCAATCATTTAATCTGACAGTGAATGAGATTGGTTTTGGACGATATTGATGGGGGCTCAATATCTCTTGCACTTCGAATTCAGAATTATCTCGATCGTAGCGTTGAACATAACAATATGCGGATTTCTGGTGATTTTGTTGGAGCAAGGCAGTGTCATCTTCTAGATATTGATGACCAGCTCTTAACATAGAGTGTGCCTTTAAGCCGCGTTCAACAAACCAAATATTTATGTTTTGAAATGTAATTTTTAATAGTGCACAGATAGGTAATGATCGAGCCCCCTTAAGCACAGAGTTCATGCACTCCGCCAAGTTTGTTATCATGTGCGTGCACCTGTGCCCCCCATCATAAGCCTGAGACCACTTATGTAAGGAGATTTTATCAATCCAAACTACTGTTTGTGGGAATTGGGACCTCATAGCTTAAAGTTTTGTTTGCACGGTAGGTTGTTTGACTTCGTAAGCTATGAAAAAGAAATATAAAATGAAATGAAAAAATATTTTGCTTGAAGGAAATATCTTATGCATGTGGAATGTAAAGTTAGGAAAATGTTGTACCCAAGTTAATGAATTGTTTCTTGAGATCGGCATTTTTGAAGCGGTTGTTGAAGTTGGAACCTAGATGACGTATGCAGTAGACAAAGTGAAGATTGTCTGATTCCCAGTCAACTTCTTCTGATCGTAGGGCTGACAAAATGCCCTTGCCTCTATCAGTAATTAGGCATAGATTTGGTTGAGGAGTTACATGCTCTAGTAAAAGTTGAAAAAACCAAATCAGTGTCTTTTTTGTCTTACCTTCTACTATTGCAAATGCCAAAGGAAATATGTTTCTATTTCCATCCTGAGCAATTACAGTTACCAAGGTGGCATGATATCTGCCTGTTAAAAAGGTTCCATCAACTTGAACAACAAGTTTACAATACTTAAAACCTTCAATGCATGGTCCAAATGCCCAGAAGCAACGTTCCATAATGTATGTGGATGTCTCATCCTCAACATCAACATTAACTGGAGGACCGAAAAGTTGGAAAATTGTCCCAGGATTAGTTTCTTGGGCAGCTTGTAACCATATGGGAACTTCATTATAAGATTGATATCAATCACCATACTCCATTGTAATTACTTTTTCCTTCGCAATCCATGCTCTTCTAGATGTGACTGTGTATCCGTAACGACTTTTTATGTCTGCGACCAAGCTTTTGATGCGAATGTTTGGATTTGTCCGGACTAAATGAAAAACAATGGAAGCAATTTGGGTGGAATCCAGATTGCAGTGATCTTGTGAAATTAATGTAGAGAAACAACTATGTGTACCATCAATGGACTTGATTTCCCAATGATGTCTGATTTTACTATAACTAGCCCTCAGATGTCATTGACATCCATTGTTGTAATGGATGCATCGTGCAACGTAAAGATGGGGTTTCGATTCTACCACATTGAAGTTGTATCCATTGGTGATGTGATAATGTTTGATGGCAGACAGTTGCCTCTTTTGAATCGAATTGCATGTGTTCTTGTAGTTCGACTTCCCCATATGAATTGTAATCCATAGTAGGAATCAGAACAATTTCTTGGTCATTTGTATTGTCTTCATAAAAATCATCGGAAGTAAACTTTTCGACAATTTTTGGAATGACAGGTTCATCATCGATTGGATTAGACGAAGAAGATCCTCCATAATTCCACGAACTCATTATAAACACGTTGGTATGCAAATATAGTTTAGGAGATTTGAGATGTGAAGCTTGGTATGCAGAGAAGTATTGATAGAAGAACCAATGGTAGTGTGATTGTATATATAAGCGTTTCAGTTTCCATAATCGAAAGGAGTGGGTTGGGGGTGCGAAAAGAAAAAAAAAGGATTTAAAGAAAACGTGCACCCCCTACACGTTTTCTTATAGAAAACGCACACCCCCATCACGTTTTCATATAGAAACATTTTCTATTTAGAAAACGTGCACCCCCATACACTTTCAATTTAAAAATGTTTGCCCCTATGTCGTTTTCTTCTTACACCTATTTATTTTTCCGCTTGAACGTGATTCCTGAACGTCTGTTGCACCTGCAATCTGCCATATTACTATTTAAACTTCATGCTTATGCACAATGTTGTTCACAATAATTTACGCTTCTACACAATGGTATTAAAAATAAAGCATGTTTTCTCTTATGCACAATACTATTCACAATAATGAATGCTTTTTTTTCTCTCATTCACCTGAAACTTAGAAAAATGGTGTGAGAATATTTTAGAAGGTCATTATTATTGAAGAGAAAGGTGTGTGTGGTGAATAAAAGAAGCCATGTGGTGGTATGCATGGGGGTGTAGGACAATAGGCTGTCATTGGTGAGACAACTCATTTGGTACGTGAGAGAAAGAGAAAAAAAGGAAAAGGGAGGCATGTGAATGAATAGTATGGTGATGTAGTTTAAATAGGCATGTTAGGTGCAAGACTTATTTCACATCACAAAATACTTCATAGCTTTGTCATCGTAGTTGGATTTGTGGCGTATCAAAAATAATTTTTCATCCGTCAATCTAACAGGTTCGATCATTTTTATGATTTTTTTTTGTTTACGTTTTCTTATTCATCAAGTTTAAATGATATTCTGGTAATCTTTTCATATACTTTTACGTAGTTTATTATGGCTCAGAACAACAACCTACTAGCAAACTTGTCCGTATTGCGTCATCAAGACGATCACATCACCAACCAGATTTGGGAAGGAAACGAGAGAGTGCTCCGGCCACGACGCCATTCTATCTGGATTTTAAAACATACAGATCTTATTGACCCTAGGGTCAGAATGTTAATTGATGAACCTGGTTTTGGTCACGTTTTGAAAGTGAGTAATATGGAGATTAACCACCTCATGGTAACAGCATTATGTGAAAGGTGGAGGACTGAAACTCACACCTTCCACATGCCACTAGGAGATACAACTGTTACCCTGGAGGATGTTTCACTACAACTGGGGATGCCAATTGATGGTGAACCCGTCACCGGTGGAAGTTCCAGAAACCTGCTGCAATTGTGTCAAGATTTATTGGTGGATATTCCACCCGAAAATATGATCACAGGGAACCGGATAAAGCTATCATGGCTAAATACTGATTGGCAGCATGTTGATGCCAGATACATCAGTCAGTCTCGTGCATTTTATGTTCTTGCCATTGTTAAGAGAATTGGATCATATTTCAAATTTTAGTTAGGGATCCACAGTATTGGCATGTCTGTATCGTGCACTGGATCACAACACAAAATTCCAACAAGACAACATTGGTGGATGCATGTCATTGCTGCAGTGTTGGGCGTGGGAGAGATTCACATATATCTCTCCAGAAATACAACCAGTCACGGATGACGAGATTGTGGCTAGCCTTGCGTTGCCCTTAAGTGTGAGGTGGTGTCGACAAACATGTTCCGTCTTCCATGACCAAACTACTGTGGTGGAGTTCCAAAAAAAATTTGATCATATTCAACCAAAGCAGGTTCATTATCACTAATGCTCTACTAGTTTGTTTGTTGAAATTCCCTTTGTTTTTTTTTTATGTTTAACATTAACTTTAATTTTTGCAGTTTTTATGGACACCATATCGATAACCCCATGTTAGTCGCATGATAATCATAAATGTTTCTCCCATAAGTCGGACATTGGTTCCTCTTATCTGTTTTACGATGTTGAATTTCACCAAGTCAACCGGGTAGTCAGACAGTTTGGTTGGCGACAGAGCATCCCAGCCGACCCGATGAACTTGGATGAGGTTCACCAAATTGATCTCCGAGGAAGGGGGAAATTAATTGGAGGCAATATCACCATCGGTTTATAATGCTATGGAATAATCGTCATAATTTCATTGTTCAGGGGGAACCTTTCACCAAAAGTGGCCATCTGCGTGATAACTCTCCCTACATGCAACGGTACATAAATCATACCATCTGTTATATCTCGGCTATTGCGCAATCATCCGATGATGAAGTGAAAATCATTTATTTCATGCATATTCTTAAATTAAACTTTTTATTATTATTGATTTTCAAACATATCAATTAATTATTAATTTTCTTTCAGTATGACATGCCTGAGCAATATCAGAATCCGCCTTCACATCAGCAGTTTCGTCCGGATAGACCCTTTTCTGGCCTCCTTCACTCACAAAATCTAGCTCCGGGTTTTGGGAATTGGGATCAAAGAATGCATCTTCCATCGTCATCTCAGCAGATCCCGACTTCATATGGTTTTTTTCCACCGCCATCAAACTGGGTCCATCCCAATATTATGGTGGTTCATCTGGCCCACAATTTTCCAGCTATAGGGGTGTTCCATCACAAATGTTTAGGACATCATCACTGACTCCACCATCCGCATACCGAGGCCCGTCATCTTCACCACAATACTATAGACCTGAAATTCCATTTCATGTTTCAAAAGAAGGTTCTCAATCTGTGGAAGTGGAAGATACTGACGACGAAAGTGAGTCACCCCCTCCTCCCCCACAACCTGAGAGACGACCTCGACGACCCACACGGAGGCCACCATGCGGCATAGGCAGCCATCGTTGAACAATGTTATTGTCAAATAAAATTATCACATTATGGGAGAATATTGTACTATGTATTTGTACTATTTCAATATGAAAATTGCATATGTACATAATCAATTGAAGCTCTATAATTTTTTCTTTATTTTTTCACTCAATAATGGTGCCACTACTATGCTTATAAATACCACCTCCCTACACTACATGAAATGCAAATTTTCAAGTGTCCAACACATCCATTGCTTGACATCTCCTTCTACCTTTTCTTTCTTAATTGAAAACCCTAACATGGAACATTTTTCCCCTGAAATGTTTGGCATCACAAAGTCTCAGGATTTCACCAATTCTTACATAGTTGCCTTATACACAAACGGTGAAATGAAACTCTGTGAGGATGGGGTGAAGTTCATATGTCAGAGTCCCTAGATATTTCGCATTCCATACAACTACACATACAACATGCTAAAACAAAGAGTTTGTGCAGCCATTCCATTCCAATCAAACACATCCATAAACAACCTATACTTCAGACGACCCACCATGACTTCTGAAGGAAATATTGTCTATAACGCATTTGAATTAAAAACATATGAACATGTTTTTCAAATGTTGCAATATAAGTCTTCTTTCCCTTTCAACACAATGATTGAATTGTATGTCACCTTCACAAGATCACCTGAAGAAATCCTTTCTCTTTTAACTACAAACACCCCATCATCATCATCCTCAAACTTTGTCCCAACTTCACCGACTATTCTTTATTATGGTGGACCTTTAAGGGGTGCTGGTATCACAGAGAGTCCATCTGGTTTTGGTCTTGAGTTTGGTTCAGATGCCACGAAAACCTTCTCCATTAGACATGATTGCACCTATAATGAATTATTACAAACCATAACTCAATTAGTCGAGTGTGGTGATCGCAGAGTTGTGAAACAAATTGGCTATCGTCGCCCTACAATAATACGCAACAGGCGACTAGTTCATGACACTGCGGAAATCAAATGTGACTTTGATGTGTCACAGATGATCAGTCGTTGGAAATACGTACAAAGTCTAGACCAATCTGTCAAAAAACCGTGTATCTCTTCCTATATCGAGCTTTTCATCCAAACTAGAGACATCAGACAACCAACATATGCCGAAGAATACGAAGATATCAATTCTGGATGGTTTGAGGATCACCGGGGAGAACAAGATACAGATGGTTGCCATAATTCATTTAGTTTATTTTCTTTGCTTTCCATTTTAAGTTATGTGCAAGTTGTTAATCATTTTATTTTTCTTTAATTAGTAGAATATTTTAAACTTTTTTATTAATGGAGTAGAAATGGTATCACAAAAATATGTTATGTTGTAATCAATTATATAGACCATGTTATCCATGACCACAATTAATTTGGTGCAAAAATATGTACTGTAATCGATTACCTTCATAGTGTAATCGATTACCATCATCAAATTTTTGGCATCTGATGCGAAGGTAATCGATTACAGAGTAAGTTAATCGATTACGGCTTACCTTAATCGATTAAATAATACCCGTAATCGATTAACGCATGCTCCTGCAACAAAATTGTAAAATGTAATCGATTACACAAAGCCTGTAATTGATTAACGAACTAACAGGAGTCCCTGGATAAGAATTTCTAACTTGGTAATCGATTACAGAAGCCCTGTAATCGATTAACAAGAGGTTTTAGGAAAAAAAATGTCATGCTGTAATCGATTACACTAACCCTGTAATCGATTACAGCTCGTCTTCCACTATAAAAACAACATTTTCTCTCTCCGCCGCTGCAGACCAAAAACCTCATCGCGCCCCCTTTGCCTCCATTGTGTTTTCACCATTGTGCCTTCATTTCTTAACCAAATCACCTCCTGTTCGTTACAATCTTTCTCATTTTCAATTCTCTACAAAACCCACCGATTAAAATCTTCAGAAACACCAAAAAATGGCTGAATCTTCAAGGAAACGCAAGACTCAAACTGGTGCTCGTCGCTGCCGTGGTGTTGCCATGAACGAACCTGAAGAAATGATTGCACCCTCACAGCCACAAAGACTCTTCTCTTCCGTAGCATAATATGAAAGATATACTTCAAAATTTTCTGGCAGAGATATTATTGAACTCAGATATCCTGATGATTTTATTGCTGAGCAAAACTTTGAGTGCTATGATATACTGCACAACTTGGGATTATTACCTTTTTTTACTAATCATCAATGTTATTATCCGGAGTTAGTTAGAGTATTTTATTCTAACTTACAAATTACTAATGAAGGGATTATTCTTAGTGAAGTTAAGCATATCAAGATTATAATGGATATAAATATGTTTTATCGTATAACCTAGTTGGGCACTCAAGGTGTCTGTTTTGAGGGAAACATGGTGGAGGAATGGAGAAATGATTATCCTATTCATAATGCAAAATTAATGATTTGTCATGACAATGTAAATATTGGAGGAAGAATACTGGCAGACCAAATGAAAGTGGAAACACGTATCCTGCACTACATCCTATGTTGATGCTTGGTGCCCCGATCAACTAACATTGCCCAAGCTACTGAAGAAGACATTATCTTAATGTGGGTAATGCTGACCGGAAGGCAGCTTAACTAGGATCATCTGGTTAGATATCGCATGAAAAGGCATTAAGAGACCATGCCCATTTACCATATGCAAATCACATTACTGACATTTTAATTAAGTTTAATGTTCCTCTAGAAGATGAACCATTTGAGGAGGTTAATTGGAGAACAGGTCCAATTGGTGCTGAAGTTATTCATTCCTTTAGTTTTTTAAAAAACCAAAATGGTGAATGGATTCATAAACGTGATATGCAGGATGCACCTATTCATGATGACCGCACACCATCTCCACCGCCTCACCCTACCCAGGATGCATTTGCTGCTATGCTTAATGATATTATCCACGAAATTCACGATCTCCGGGCTTTTGTTGGTTCAAGATTTGACAGTATAGATGCTCGGGTTGGTCAACTTGAGGAAGACATGACTTATGTGCGGCGCCAATTTCCCCCTTCTTAGATGCATTTTGATGTTTATTTCATTCAAAAACTTTGTATTTGTTTAATGCACTTTCACATTGACATTATTATGTTAGTACTTTAATTGATTGTAAT
>Ga0214543_1003878_pt1 | contig 28737 bp, 12 predicted proteins | sample CNSS2metaG_FD_160094 | JGI IMG/M metagenome (GOLD analysis project Ga0214543, IMG submission 160094) | Root nodule microbial communities from cowpea collected in UCLA plant growth center, Los Angeles, California, USA - CNSS2 | ecosystem: Host-associated > Plants > Roots > Nodule | place: USA... | reverse complement strand
TTCTACGGCTCCATTAATTAATATTTTATTACAATATAATATTTATTAGGAAAAGTAAGTGAGAAATGGTTGTTATGTGTGAACAGTGCAGTCAAAAGTAGTTTTTTGTTTATATAAATAAATTGACTTGGAAAGACTTCAGCATAAAGAAGATTATTATATAAAGTATGAATCGTTGAATTAGATGAATCAGAAAGCAGTTGTTGTGGGAAAGGTAATTTAATTGCTGAATATTTATCACATTCCACTAATTCCACAGAATAATAAAAATACTGTAATTACGTCACACAAACGGACGCTAAATTATAATATTTAAATATAAATTCTGCATTGCGTCAGCGGACGGTAGATGCAATATACTAATAAAATTAATTTAACATCTGAAATTGATAGAATCAAAAGAGCGCTAGCACTACATTATATAAATAAGAAGGTTTAATCATGCATTTGATTTTTATTTTCGTAGTAAAATTTTAATTTGGTCCCTCATTTCTTTTGTCTCAATTTGGTAATTTTTGTCAGTGGTACAATAATCTGTTAGAGGAGTGTTACGTGTCAGTTCCTGAATTTTTTAACTTTTTATTTATTTATTTTTTTAATTTTTAAAAAAAATAAAAAATTTATCACATGTCAAGTTGTCATCGTGTCACGTGATAGTGACAAAGTAATGTGGTAGTGATAATGACATGTGTCACTTTTATATCAGGTGTCATTTACACTTTCTCAATTTGATCTATTTATTTTAATTTTTGACTCAATTTAATCTCAATTTTTGTAAAAATTAAGTAATTTTGTTGCTCTCCAAATTGAAATCAAATTTAATTTCTATATAAATGTACACAAATATTTCTATCAAAATTGATATTTCAAGTAAATATTTTTAACAAAATTAAGTTCATTTAATTAATATTTTACATTGAACTTTATTTAAAATTGTTTTAAAGTTGTTAATAGAAAAAAAATCATAAATTATATTGATATTTTATTACATCATACTTTAATATTGTTTTTTTATTTGAATTTATATTTCAAATAATTGTATATTTTTAAAATGTGTAAAGTTCAATAATTTGTACACAAATGTTTGAATTGGTGTAAAAATAACAATTATAAAAATTTTAAAAATAATTTTAACTAGTTCATGTAACAATAAAAAAAATATAAATTTAAAATTTGAAAATAATTTTAAGTAAAGTTGAATATGAAATACAAATTTAAATAAACTTAGTTATATTAAAAATATATAATAAAAATATCAATTTGAATAAAAATATTTGTATAACATTTATATAAAAATTAATTTTTGTTTCAATCTGGAAAGGAACAAAATTGCATTATTTTTACAAAAATAGGGACTAAATTGAGACAAAAGTTTAAATACATGGACCAAATTGAGAATGAGAAAATGACACTTAGCATAATACTGACACGTGGCATTATCATTGCCACATCACTCTGTCACTGCCACGTGGCACGACTGCAGCTTGACACGTGGCATATTTTTTATATTTTTAAAAAATTCAAGAAATAAATAAAAAAATAAAAAAAGTTTTTTAAAAAAAAATCAGAAAATCCAGGAACTGACATGTGGCGTCCCATTTAACGTTATTGTACCACTAACAGAAAGGGCTAAATTGAGATCAAATTTCCCAAAACAAGAACCAAATTGAGATAAAAAAAATAGAGGAACCAAATTGAGATTTTACTGTGAAAATAAAGACAGAAATCATATTTAAACCTAAATAGAATAGTACATAATATCGATACGATAAATTTGGAGCTAGTTTAATTGATTCTCACTTTGTCTGCATATTATATTTGTTTGTCATACCTGATCAATACTATACCAAATAAAAAATAAGTAGTCGTTTAGTTTATAAAATTAAATTCTGAATTAAATGAATTAAAATTAGAAAACAATATAGTAGAAATAATAAAAATGTTTAGAAATTTTGAGAGAGAAAGGGTTGTATAAGACACTTATTATACATTCTCTTTATTAATTGCAAGACCCCCTACAATTCAAAGGCAATTCATTTGAACAGAGATTTGAAGTTGTAAAACATACAATTGAGAAGAAGAAAAGTAACATGTATTTTTATTAACAGAAACATGAACAAAGAGGTTCAGTGGTGGAACTATGCAGTGACAGACGGAGCCACGGCTCCCCAATTTTTTTTTTAATTTATATTATATATATATATATATATATATATATATATATTTATATTTTTAAAATTATATTATATATTATTTATATTAAGTTTATATTATGGAAATTATAATAAAAGATAAAATTAAAAATTTAATGAGACATTAATTTATAAAAGGGATTATAATTTTTTTGGTTATAGAATTTTTTCACCGTGTAAATTATCATGAAAGTGGTGTGGGGAGAAATAAACACAAATAGATAGATTAGAAAACAGATATTAGAGAACATACACTACTACAAATTTGGTGAATAGTGGCCGAAATCAGTGACTGAAAAATTTGGTCACTATCAGTGACGGAATCAGTAACCAAAACATATTTTTATGATTTAGTAACCGAATAGTGATTGATTTTTTGGTTAGAAAAAATTAGTCACTAAATTGACACTGTATTATTTTATTCTTGAAGTATACATTTTCGCATGATCTCTCACATATCAATAGTAGTATCTTATTATGATTTATGTATGTTAGATTTATGATTCTTGTTAGGATGTTTTTCCAAATTAAGTTTATCCCAAATAGTATAAACTTAATTATGATTTTAGGGATTCTTTTATGAAATTGGTATGAACCCTAATTATACTTTTTACCAAATTATTATAACCCTTAATTATGAAATTTAGGGATTTTAAATGACAAATTTTTTTTAAGTTTTGAATTTATACTGTGTTGCTTATTTAATTAATGTAGTACGAGTTTTGTTATGTTTTGCATTGTGATAATTGTGATTTGTGAATATAAATTTTATCTTTTTCTAAATAGGTGAGATGTGATAAATTTATATTAGAAAGATTAAGGTAAAGAGTAAAAAAATTGATTTTTTTTTTTAAAGAAGAAGGTTTGTGATAAAGATGAAAAAAATGCATATACGTTAACTAAACTTTCCATGAGAAATCTCATGAGAACCAAGAATTCAAGACAATGAAAAACAAATCTCTAAAGTTCCTAGATTTATATATAATGAATTTAAAAATTCATTAGAACACGATCCAGAAAAAACATCCTCAAATTTGACAATACCCACCAAATCAAATTGATGAGGTACAAATAGCTTATCTAAAATAATATTCATGGTTTGGTATCATGATATAATAGCAGATATAATAGCAAATAATAGTCATTTTTTTGAATTCTACTATTATGTGTGCTTGTTTTAAGCGGAGAAAATGAAGAGAAAAAATGAAAAACTTTTTTTTTAACTAAAAAAAATTATATATAAGGGCATCCCTAAATTTTTTGTCCAAGTTCTGCCACTGAATAGGTTCAAGATATATATGACTTAAGAAAGCTATATTTCATTGAATGCTTAATTTTAATTCTTCATTAACAATAAACGTATTGGACAAATAAAAACCAAGCAAACTCATTATATTCACTTTTCAGTAGAAAACCAATTACTCACATCATTCATGACATTAACATTTCAAAGAACGAATCATGTTTATAAGTATGATATCATGTATATAAGTAGATAAATAAAGAAGTTTAACCATTCTCTAATAATAAAAGACAAACTATAATTTATCATGTATATAAATGTGTGTGTGTGTGGTGTGGGTGTGTGTGTGTATGAGTGTGTGTGTGTGGGTGTGGGTGTGTGTGTGTGTGTGTGAGTGTGTGTGTGTGGGTGTGGGTGTGTGTGTGGGTGGGTGTGTGTGTGTGTCTCTGTGTCTGTGTGTGTGTGTGTGAGAGAGAGAGAGAGAGAGAGAAAGAGAGAGAGAGAAAGAGAGAGAGAGAGAGAAAGAGAGAGAACCCCACTAATAAGTGGGGAGCTGCGAAATATTCTGGACAACTGTTGTGGCATTTTTTGGGATACCATTGAAGGGAATTCATTACTTTGGGTTCATAACCACTTCGAAGTAATTACTACATTCCTTTTGAAGTTTTTAAAAACTTGTTAAAAATTTCCTTCGTAGTTCTCACTTATTTGCACTAGGGTTCCCACATATGTTTGATCGTTGCTGTGGCATTTATTTCACACCCACAAGAATGGAAGGGAAACCACACTTACAATCAGCCAAAGAATCATTGCCCACAAATCAAACAATACAATGCACGCACAACACACCCATGAAAATTCATACGAGAAACGCACGAATGTCGTACCGATTTTTGAACAAAGACAAAGATAGTAGATGAACCACCAATGGAAGAACACGAAGGAGAAGACGAAGTGAACGAACACACAAGCACACTAAAAAACCATTGAATGAGACTTAAGTCACTTGCAAACAAACAAGTGATGGTAACCCAATTTGTGATTGGAGATCCCATGAATAGGGTTCATATGAGTAAAAATAAGTCACTTGTTAGTTTTGATAGAATTAAATTGATTTTAAATCAATTATATCTATTCTTATGGGGGGTGTGAAAGTGCTAGAGATTGCATTATTAAAAGGTTAAACTTTATAATTAAAATTCTATGAGGTGTAAGAATTTTAGTTGAAACAAAGTTTTTAATGATTTTTATACCCCTTACAGGTGGTGTATGATTTGCAGCATACACTTGATGAAATCACCTATATGAGTGTCGAGTGAGACCACTTGTTTGAGATCTTGGCATCATCTCTAGAGCACTCATGAATATCGAGTGTAAGACCCGGGAAAATTAATTAATTAAATAATTAATTAATTAATAAATGCGGGAGGAGGGCGTCTTTATGACATTAATTGCTGTATAATGTGATGTGGAAAAGTACTAGCTCATGTGGTTGAGAGTACTTTGTTTGTGTGAGAGGACTTGAGTTCGAGTCCTATGTATGCCAATTATGTGTAATTATTTTTGTTATTGATTTTTAAGGATATGTATGAGTATGTGATTAGTATTGTAAGATATTGTTGATTTGTGAGTATCACCAAATGTTAATTGGCATAGTGATTGTGCTTTGGCCTTATGAGTGGAAGGTCACGGGTTCAAACCTTGGTGGGCAAAGAATAAGATTTATGTTGTGTATTAGTTGATATTGTGTTATGATTCTGGGTTATTGCTTTTTGATTGAATTCTGAATGGTGTCAATTTTCGTATTCTATGTGCTGTGATTGTAAAATGGAGGTATATGGAATTTAGACGTTTTTTTATGTAAGCGGAATAGGTTGTGGGATGAGGGTTTGGATACTTTTAGTCTTATATTCGCAATTGGTGGTATAGTGGGTTGGGAATGGATGATTCTGAATGGCAATTGCCATTATAATCACGTTGGTATCGATTGACTGGTTTGTGGTACAATTTTGGGCATGAAGTAACTTTGTTTTGGGTAAAATGTGTGTGTGACAGTGAGGGGACTCTGCAAGTCTCGCCCAAACGAGTCTACCTCGTCTAGGCGAGAGTTGCAGAACCTCACGTCTGATTTGGGTTGCGTTGCTCGCCCAGGCGACCTTGGTTTAGTGTTGAGCGACTTAGTCTCGCTCAGGCGAGGGACAACTCGCCTAAGCGAGGCCGCGAGGAAACTTGAGCGCTTTTGAGCGCGATATCTCGCCCAGGCGAGAAGTATTGGTGTTTTGAGCGACTCTGTCTCGCTCAGGCGAGAGACATTCGCCTGAGCAAGGTCGCGATGTGAAATGACATGGTTAAGTGGTTCCTCGTTTAGGCGAGGGGAGGGCGTTGCTTTGAGCGATGGTGCAACTCGCCCAGGCGAGGGAATCTCGCCTAAGTGAGATAACGTGTAATGGTGGTTGTTTAAAGCTCGCCCAAGCGAGGCGAACTAGCCGAAGCGAAGCATAGGGCTTAGCTTGGGCGATGGGTTCCTAGTCTAAGTGAGTTTATGTGAACTATTGTATTTCTATGTGTTTGTGAGTGTGTTTTGGTTGTTTACCATAAGGATAGATTGTATATGCATGTGGTGTGATGTTTGAGCTTGAAGGACTAAGTCCAATAGGGGTCTGGGATGTGCTCGGTGATTGGACACATGATGGGCATGGAACTGGTTGAGTTGTCGTCGGCTACCAATGGGCGAGGAGTCCTTGGTATGGTGATTGCATGTGTCGGGCGCACGATGGGCAAGGAACTGTAATGTTCCCGTTGGCTACTATTGGGCGAGGAGTCCATAGTATGGTGATTGCGTGTGTGCCAGGGTCCAAGTTAGGAGACTTGGATGTTTATACTACAGACGAGGAGTCTGTAGGGCAGGACTATGAGCGGGATAGGCTCATAGGGTTGGACTAGGGATGTCAACGGGGCGGGCAGGGTACGGGTAGTAGTTCCCCCGTACCCTACCCGCTGGAAAAATATTTGCCCCGTACCCGTACCCATATCCGTCGGGTATCCGTTATGCGGGTACCCGTCTATTTTTTTCATATCCGCGGGTATCCACGGGTATCCGCGGGTATTTACAAAAATATTTTAAAAAATAAATATTTAACCATAATTAGTGATTAGATCAACAAGTCTCCTTTCTCCGATTGATTCTTGAAAAACAAACAAATAAAAAATCACTACCAATTTATATTGTAGTTTATTTTTGAATAAAATATTAAAGAAATTACTAACTTCATCAATGTCCACCTCTTGCAACATTGTATAAAGTTTCATGTTGTCCAATTTTAATCTAGAAAAGCCTTAAAACATAAGAAGTTCAGTAAAAATTTCTAACAATCACTTAATTAAAATATCTAAGTAAAAGTGTTAATTTTATTACCTTCCATGTTGGTCCATAACCAGTCTTAGAGACACATCAATACCTCCACAGTATATGGAAGTAATTTACTCATTTGTGGGGTAAGAATCTGACCACCATTATTGATGACTCATAATGTTGTTTACTAATATATATATATTAGTAAAGTTTAGCGGGTACGGGTATCCACGGGTACGGATACTATGATACCCGTACCCGCCCCGTTAACATGCGGGTATCAAAAATACCCATACCCGCGGATAGCGGGTATCCATTTTTAATATTCATTTCCTACCCGTTACGGGTTTTATCCGCGGATACCCGCGGGTACGGATTTTTTTGACATCCCTAGAAAGGACAATTTATAAATATAAAAGTAAAAATATGTAATTAAAAATTTCGATCTTTGAATAATCGAATAAGTATTAGAACAAAGTGGTTTACATTAAGTAAATATTGATGTGGGTGGTGTAAGTAAATATAAATTATTGTTAGTTTAATTGTTTTATAATTTCTATGAAGGTGGAACGAAAAAAATAATAAAAATTAACAAAAAAATTTTGAGATTAATTTTCCTTTTATTCAGGAAAAGGAAAAAAATAAAAAAATAATCCAAGAGTAGTATCTTTGATTCTCAAACTAGTACCATGTATATCCACCTTTATTTTATGATAGTAAAAAAACTATTTTTTCTATTTATTATTAAAAAATATATAATATATATAATATTTTTTTTAAAATTAAAATTTTAAAAAATAATTATAAAAAAATTAAGAGAGAAAATAATCAATAAAAATATTTATATTGATAAAAAAAAATAATAGTAAAATGATAAACAAAAAGAGATATTATCAAACAGTTATCAAAAGCAATCACCTTTATAGTCATAGCTAAATTAAATTTTAACTAATTTTCATTAAACATTTAACTTTTCTTATAACTTTATTTAAAAAAAAAGTCAAAATAAAACCCGAAAAATCTAACTAGAATTCCATATTTGAGAAGTTAAATTCGAACTTATTTTGAACACCAGAAACCACTGTGTTAAATTGGGAGCCGGATTTTGAACTTATTTAGTAAAAAATAGATCTTAATGATTAAAGGTGAAAGAGGTCTATTTTGGAAAAAAATTCAAGATATGTCACTTCTGTCGGTAAAGTCACTTCTTTGATTGAGAAGTAAAATTTGCACAACAAGTGCAGGAAAGTGACTACTTTGTCTATGCCTACAATATGGGACAAAACTAAAACTGATTTTTTTTTTTTTAAATAAACAGTGAATAAAACAAAATAAATTCATTTCTTATGCATGTAAAATAGTGGAGTAACTCCGTCACTGTTATTTTCGATAAAACATTTGTTTTATTAATCATACTATTTTCCTAAAAAATCATTTTATATATTTATCTTAATATTATTTTTGTTTGAATTTAAAGGAAATATGAAATTTGAGTTATTATATATTATATAAATATTTTGACTTTTAAATTTAAATTACTGCGATTTTCATACTGTTTATTTTTAAAAGAAATTTTCAATAATTTTATATAATATTTTTAAAATTTAATAGGTGAAATATATTTAAATTGCTATTACTATCTATATCGAAGAAGATATCAGAAGATAACTAAACAAACTTTCAAAGAATAGATAAAGAAAAATTGTATTTAGAACCATAATTTTTTTAAAAAAAATCATTATTCTTAGAGTTGCCGAATGTGTATTAAAGAAGAGTATTATAGTATAATGCAAATTTTTGAAATATATAGAGAAAATTAAGATAAAACTATTGAAATATCATGCAAAATCTATAATTTTGTAAAAAGAGATTAAGATAGGAAAAAAATTAAGAATATTTTACATAGGTAAAGATCTATAACATTTTATATAAGTTACTGTTAACATTTTCTAAAATAATCTATAAGTTTATAAATACTCTTTTACTCTACTATTTGATGGAATACAACGTTAAGATATTAGGAATGTAAAAAAAAAGGCTGTACTTGCGACTATTCGTAGCAGTGAATATGAGTAATTTTTATACTTATAAGTTAACAAGACGAATATAAGTTCATAATATTTGTATATAGTATACTCTAATTTAAATTAAAAAGTAATATAATTAAAATATTAACATATTAATTTTGAATGAGTTTTTTTTATTAATTAGTTTTAAAATAAATCATTTAAACTATCATTCAACACTATTTAAATTATTATCTGGATTTTGTTTGAAATTTATGAATGTTATATATTGTATTTTATTTGAATTTACGATTAATATATATTGTTAATTTTTTTTTATAAATACATATGGGTACTCATAAATTTTTGTATATATTAAAAAATTATGCAGGTATCCGCATAACGAATATTCGCACAAATATAACTACATATATATGACAAATATTTATCCAAGAGAGAGGGTACGGGAAAACCCACTCTGTTAACACCCTTAAACATTTATCACAGCTACAAAATATTAGTATTTTCCAATTCTATTGGCTTCATATTATCCTTACCTTATTACCTATATCTTCTACAACCTCAAAAAAAAATAAAAAATACTAAGAATCATATAAAGTGTTTAATCTTATTTTTTTTATAATGTCATCAAAATAATCACATTTAAATATTATATATCTTAAAAATTATTTAAAATAATTAAATATATTTTTAGTTTTGAATTTCATTATAAAATTAAACTTTTTTTTTTATCAAAATTTAAATATTATATATAATAAACGATTGTCCCGTGTGTATTCATACACACGTATCCATGTAAGACCTAAGACCAAACATATATCAATATTTAGATATACTGAAAATATTATTTGTTACATAATAAATCTTTAATATTATTTTGATTATGATGAATAAATTTGTTCATTAATAAAATCTGAAAAGTTTAAAAATAAGAGCAAAATTCAATTTCATATAAAAATTAAGAAATCAAATATATATATTTAAATCTATTAATAATACGTAAAATTTAAAAAACACATAAAGTGGGCAAAAGAGCTGTCTTATCACCGTTCTGGCAGTGACACACGCAACTTAATTTGTTTGGTTTTTTATTTTTGTTTTTGCAAAAAGTTAATTATAATTAACGGTTGGAAAATATTTGAAAATTTATAATCCAAGTTGTAATGAATAGGTTGGTTTCGACGTCAATCACAGAAGAAAGTCCAAAATGGCAGAACAAATTGATGAAAGTGTTGAAGAAAGTTGAAAGGAGGCATAGTTGGTGTTATAATAGATATGATTAAAAGTTCATTGCATTTGCTGTGAGAATGTCTTGGAACATCTCCATCACCGTGACATCCAACATGTATAAGTGACGTTTCCATTATGCCATTTTTAGTTTATCTCTTTCACTAATTTATGCATACTCTCCTCTTCCTTCCATGCCGTTTCTTTCTTTTACATTTGCCGTTTTTTTTTTAAATTATTAATTTAAGATTAAATATTTTCTTAGTCTCTAAATATCAAAACAATTAAAATTTGTTTATTTATCAAATATACATTTAGATATCTAAACTTTATTATTAAATTAATATAGTCTTTTTAACTTAATGATATTAATGTGTTTGGACTTGTTAGATGACGTTGTAGATTAATAATTGAACCGAGATGTGTCAAATGGTAAAAATAACTCAAACGGTAAAAAATATGAAAAAACGTGTCAAAACAATATAATAGGCAATTGAGTTAGTCAGACTATATTTTTCTTTTTTAAATATCGGAGTTATTAAAGTTTAGAAATTAAAAGCAAGTTAACTCTTAATTTATAACTAAATAATTAGGTTGAAAATGCTAGGTTTGTTTTATGGAATATATGGGAAAACTTTAATATCATTTTTAACTCAAAAACTTTAAAATTATAGTTTTTAAATACAAACATTTTAATAGTGACATACCGTGTCGTTCTACAACAAGATATGCTTTCTTAAAATGACATTTTACAATTTTAGAAACTTTCACTTACTTTATATCATATGTGTGTGTCAAGGCATCACAATCATTCATTATGATATCACTCTTAGGCTTCTTGGGATATTCAACACTAATGAGTCATGAACAAACTCGTATAAGAGATCACTTTCAACTCAAAACCTTAAAACTATAGATTTATTAATTATTTCGATTCCAAGTTTGATGATAGAATCATTCTCTATCACCAAACATTTGAGGTATTATCTACTTTAGAGTGTGTGTTTCATCATAGTTTTATTCTTAAAAAGCACATCAGATGGTGGAAGGAGGAAAGGGTATTTAAATTGCCTTAAGCATCAACTTTTAAGCGATGTGAGACTATTGGGTACGGTAGGAACATAAGCTCCCTAGTTGACGTCTAAGGGGAATGACAAATCATCCTCAAGGGAAGACTTAAGGGAACCAATGATTCCGTTATCAACCTCCCTCAAGGGTGAGACTAATGTTTCGCTCCAAGTCTGATGATAATCGCTGTCAACTAACATGTATACGAGATATTGTCCACTTTAAAGGGTGTGCTTTGTCATAGTAATGTCCTTTAAAGACGTATGGAAGGATAAAATAAAATATAGAACCTCGTTATCAGATTATTCATTATTCATCTTACTCATTTTTAACCGGTATAAGAGTTTCAACTCATCTTGATTTCTAACATAAACTACATTTCAAAATGATTGTTGTTTTGATTTAAATAGTAAAATAAAATTACCATTAAAACCTTACCTCCATTATTCATTTCAAAATTAAAAGGCTATAAATATAATTAAAAGCCTTTGATTACCTATTATTTTAGTTTACTAATAGGAAATGATTTAAAAAATGAGGATTAAAATGTTAACTTATATTTAATATATAAAATTAAAATTTTAACTATCTTATTTTTTTCCTTTAAAAATTTTATCATCTCTCTAAATTATTTTTCCCGTTTTCAATATACGTATAATATCAAATTTTATTTAAATATATTTTCTTCTAAAACTTCTGAAAATTTTGTCCAAATATTCTCTGGAAAATTACCACTAAACGATAAGAAACACTAAGTCATTTTATATATGATAGTAATGATACAAAAATTATTACTTAAATAGAGTAGGAATAAGTGATGATTTTTTATTATAGATTATATACTAAGTTTTATTTATCTTATATTAAGAATGCTGACTATTTATTATTTGAAGTAACGCATTAAAAAATATAAATAATAATAGGCAACAATTATTAAAGAAGATAATTTTAATAATGTACTTAAATTAAAAGTATTGACAATTTATACCACATATTTAAAAATTGTGGACAATTTAATTTTGAATATTTCATATTACAATCATGTAAATAATAATAACTAAATTGTTGTAACATTAATAATCTCATGACAATGGTTGAGTGAATCAAATCTTAATCGAAACATAAAACTCACTCACAAATAAAAAGAATTATACCCTATTTATCAACTATAAATTTTTTTGTCAAAATTCAATAATTAGTATAAGAATCAAGGTTGTCTTTGAGAAACAGTCATGATCCACAATCGAAAAATCGTCGTTGTTGTCTAAATTTGAGACCATAGTTTTTCTTTTTTTTGTAAAACATTTAGTTATTTTATAGCTAAAAAATCAGTAGTGAAAATTATAAATTTGGCTTATTATAGAGAAATTAGGTGTAACCCTAAGGAAGAGGGTGAAAATTGGTTGCTTCTGAAAACTTTTTCTCATTCGCATTTTGTTCATACTTCGCATCTATAGTCAGAAGCCAGTGGAATGCTCCCAGCCTTCGTGAATCTACTTTTTAACTTTACACTGTTGCATTTCAAAAAGTTTCAAAGACCTTGCAGTGTTGATACCATTTACATAGTGTTTTCCTTTTTCAAGTCATAACATAAAGTGTTTTCTTTAAATAAAACAAAGAACACAACTTTTAATCACAATAATTTGATAGTAAAGAAGTAACCAACGAACTATTCTTTAAATATATTTTAAAAATTAATTAAAATTTATAAACTAATAAATAAGACATTTTTTAAACAATTTCATATTAGTTTTAATCAATTTTAACTATTAATAAACATGTTATGGACCTTTCCTGTTTTAGTTAATATAAATAAATAAAATTATGGCAAATAAATATGATATAACTTGGTTCTACAATACAAAAATTATAAATGTAAACTAAATGGTTAGTTGGTGAACCAATCCTATCTTGTCTCCGGAGTAGTGGACTGAATTCGTTAGCTTTTTGGATCAAATTGATGACAAGAAGTAGTTATTTTGTCAAACCTTTTTGACATCTTAACTTTTATGTCTAATTATGTCTCGTGCATTATTGTTTTCAAATTTAAGGGAAAAAGAAAAATGTTGAAAGCACATTCTTTTGTTTTTCTTTTCCAGCACTACTCAAATTTTTCATATTTTGAGATTTTTTTTTTACAAATTTGTTATAAAAATTTTAAAAAATATATATTTTTTTGCTATCTTTTTACGAATTTTAATTGATAGGTAATTACTATTTACTAAATTATAAAATTTGAAATTTTTATAAATCATTATTCTTAACAAAATTTGCATGTATTTACTAAGAAATTTTTCTATAAATCATTATTCTTAACAAAATTTGTATGTATTTACTAAGAAAATATTTTAAAATAAAATTGATAAAAAATATGTGATATTTTAGTAGTGAAACGATGAAGTGAAAACTTGTAGTAAACATGAATTCTGAAAAATGAGATATTTACAAAATGAAAATGAATTTTTAACTATTAAATTTTGACAATTTTTTCTTACGATTTTAAATGTTATTTTTTAAGTAATTTTTCATTTTTTTATTTTTAATATTTTAAAATTACTTAAAAATATCAGTTCATGTTATAAATGAAAATTATCAAAATTGACTAGTCAAAATTTGATCGTAATTTAGGAAATTGAGCATGAAGACGTAGAGCACAAGTTTTGATGATAAGAAAAGGTTGTGGTTGAGGATGGTGCATGGCATGGCATGGCATAGGGCATAGGTTAGGGTAGCATAAAGAAAGGTGATTAAGAGAATCTGTGCAAGTAAAACAAGTCGCTGGTTCCCAGAATTTTAGGTTGGTTTCTTAAACTAGTCAACAACCCTGAAACACAACAGGGGTTTTAGCTCATTAATCAATACCCTTCTTCTCACCGAATCACTCTGCTTAACATACTATATTACACAAATTGCTTTTATTTATTCCTTCCTCATGCCTCTGTGACGCGGCTGGAGTTTCTGGTCGCGTGTTTCGTGCTCCACCCACATGCAAATTAACCAACTCATACACACATCTTCACTTTTTAATTAATCACTAATCTGGATTATCTCCTTCTTTCTATTTACCACTCACTTTTAGCTCCTGCGTCTCTTCCAAACTGCACCAACTCTGTCACTTTTTTTCATCCTTTTACAACTTCTTATGTTAATCTTTAGATGTCTCTGTGGTTGTTCTGTGTTTTACAAGTTACTGTATACATATCTATATTATGCAATCTTTAAAATATATATAACTATTTCACGTTACCGTATATAAATTGGGACTGCCGATATTGTAGAAAGTTTAGATAAAATTAGGTAAAGTGGTTTTTAAAAAGATAAAGCTTTTAAAAAATAAATAAAATGTTATAGACTATTTATATACTTTTATTTTTTATTTATTAAAATGTATAATTATAAAAATTAAGGCATTCCATATTTACAAGTGAAGGATATACGTACCAAGAAATTCTTTTTTTTTTGGGTGCTACTTTTTACAAAAAAAAAAAAACTAATTCAAATCGAAATCAAGAAGATAATTCTGTAAGACTTTACATTAATGACTGATGTAAGTTTGAGTTCATTTTTCAAGAATAAAAAAAATTAATAACGGTGATTAAAGTAGATGATTTGTAGTGTATGTTTTATTGAAGAGTGTGTATATTTTTTAGTGTTTGGATAATAATTTATTCCTATTCAAATACTTTTTGATTTTTTAATTTTAAAATACAATTAATGATAGAATAAAAATATGAAATATGAACCCAAATAGGAATTTTCTTTTATATATTGTTATAAATATATTATTATAGATATTAATGTGAATATTAATTTTAATTATAATATGACTTTTATACATATTTAATTGTATAATGTATTTTACTTTTATGTTGTTTTTGTTTAAATTTGAAATATTGTTTAAAAGATTTTAATTTAATATTAAAAGAATTTGAGGCCATAAGTTAAAAAGAAGATATATATGCGAGTAACAAGAGAACTCAGAAGTTGAAGGAAAAAAAAAGATCATATAAGAAGTGAGATAGGATAAGCTTTTGTAAAAGAAAATAAATAGTAGTGATTTTATATAAATTAAATGATATTGTATAATTATATTTTTGAAGAAGAGATTGTTCAATTATATATTCTATATTAAATAAAAAATATTATTTTTTATAATGAAATGTGAAATAATTATGAAATATGATTCTTTTTCATATATAGGTAAAATTATATAATTAAAAACTGGTAAAAAAATAATTATGAATTTATTATCTCTTATATATACATATATATGTATTAATTAAAATAAACAGATAAGAACTGTATAAATCAGAAAGACCTCTTATATGTTAATAAGAATTTGAATTAGACCTATTAGTTGAATAAAATTACAAAAGTTTTTATTTGACATTTAGTAACTGTTTATTAATCAAGCTATATGCTACGTAAAGGAATTCAATCCTCTTTTATTGTTTAGAATTTTATTTTCAACATCGAAACCTTTCCAATTTAGCAAGTAAATATATTACTATTTGAATAAATATTATTTAAGAAAATTGTATTGAAATCGTACTATTTTAAACCAAAATTCACAGTAAGTTATTGCTAAGTAATGTTGGATATTGATAGTTTCTTTTGCTTGAATAGTGCTAAGAGAAATAGAAGATAAAAAATAAAATAACATATATAGAATAAATTTAAAAATTATTACGTATCAAAACATGATAGTCTGAACTATGGATGTTTAATTCTTACTGTTTTAAGATGAAGTAAATAACACACGTCATTCATTCTTAATACTTTTTTTAAGGAAAATGAGATAAATAAATTATACATTTATCAATTTTTTCTAACTTCAAAAATACACCCGTACCATACCCGTAGACATACACGTATTATTTCTATATACTTCAAAGATACACACGCGCGCGCAAATCATGGAAGTACCGAACGAATCATTGCATGTGATGTGATTTGTAATTTCAAAGTGAACATTTTCATTAACAATAGCGTATACGATCTTTAAAATGGATTTGCGACACCTAACATTTCTCTTAAAAATACGCGTATGTATACGTATACACGACCAGAAAGAATAATCCCGTTACGCACTCGTATTGTTTTTCTGGAGCATTCACGAGAGAGGATCGTAGAAATAGTTATTAATTATGAGGCTATTGTTGTACGATCCTAACATAGTTTTGAACGAAGTTTAATTATACGCATGTTGGTTTAAATTAATGGCAGAATAATGCATGATTTATGAATATGATTTTGAATTAATGAAAATCGGTGGCATGAGTACGGACAATAATTCCGTGAACAGGTAGTGAATTAAGAAATGAATTATAATAGTATTTAGTGATGTAGTAGTTGTAGATGTAGCATAAAATTATACCTATATTCTAGCATCCACGTATCTTAATGTGCCAAATTGTTCTATGGTTAAGCAGTCATCGAAACACGTAATCCACATTTTTTTTTCTGATAATTCAAAGGAATGCCAGTTGGGTTTCCATTTTTATTTATTAGATTAATCGTTTTATACTCGAATATCAGATGTTGGCAACGGAACTATAATAAAAAAAATGAGGGAATATTATAATGGTAATAAATAAATAATATTGTGTTACTCACATTCTGCAGAAGGGAGACCCAAGAAAACAAAGGGAAGAAAGCTTACAGTTATGTAGTCAAATGGTTAATTAATGGTTTTTGAACCTGTCAAACATGTATGTGGCAGAAATGAAATAAATTTTGTGTTAATTATATGTAATAAGATTAAAGTTATGAACAAATAATTAGTAGTAAAAAAATTGTTCAGAGAAACATCTTCAATTCTATAAAAAGTCAATTTTTCTCAGAAAATAACTAATAATAAGTGATGACAAATATAGAGTTTTCAATCGGTGAGCAATACAAAGTTCATGAAATAACCTAATAAATAAAAGTGAATTGTGAGATAAAACTTTTAGATTTCCTTATTTATTTCTCTGAAAAGTATAACAGAACACTAACTTGAACACCATCTTTCTTAGAAGATTTACAGAAAGTAAAAACTGAAAGAGATAGAGCGCAGTAATCATGCCAAATAATTCTAATAATAAATGTGAAATTTTTAGCCATTAATAATCAAATTCGATCTAATAAAAAACATTATTGAGTATCTGATTTGATTTGGTTATACATATTTCATACAAAGATAGATTTACAATAATAATAAATGAGTTTATCCTGTAAGAATTTAACCTTTAACCTTTTAATTTATTAAGAGAATTCAAATACGAAACATCAAATATACAATTTTGTTAATTTATTAATTTATATATATAAATGTTTTATATAGAATCACCATGAGTTTTGGTATAAGTGTGAGCGTCTAGTCTAATAAATTTTAAATAATAATATGAATTTATTTAATTGAATGCTTTTCTCATTATTTCTATTAAAATTATAATAATTTTTACATCAAAAGTATTATACTTTGATTCGTTAACAACATTTCAAATTCAATCTATTTATTTCTTGCAAAATTCTGTTCGTTTTTTCTTGTTTACCCGTCTTTACTATTTTCAATTTAATCTAATGATACTTGGAGTTTTAACTTTAGTGGATATAATAATAATAATAATAATTTGATGACTTTAACAAAAGAGGTAATAATTTTTGTTGATAAGAAAAGAGAAATGTGGTGTAAAGAAGTCTGACATAGCATGGTGTTGTTACGTGTACGTTGGCACGTCTAAATCCTGAAAATGGAACTTTACATATTTACTGTGTAAACATGAAATATGAATATATAAAATGGTAAAAAAAAAAAAAAGGGCACAGTATGGTTGTAAAAGGAAAGAGAGAGGAGAATGGTGTGTGTTGTTGATGGAAGATGATTACAGAATGGCCCTTTCTGTTGTGTGGTCACATGGATTCCTCTGAACTCTGAACCTTGTCCTATGCCTCACCTATTTACTCTCTTTCTTCTCTTCTCTTTATGGATCTTTCTCCTATTCTTTCTCTTTTTCATGTCCCAATACCCGACCACATTATTACCAAATCAAACTACACAAACTCACAATTTTATACTCTATCCATCCACTCCTTTTCTATTTCTTTTTACCACATTTCATTTTTTATTCTAAAAGGACCACCTTGTCCCTCTGTTTCACCAAATGTGTCGATATCGACGAAGGAGATGACCGTCCTTGCCTCTTTGCAACAACCATTTTTTGTTCTTTCCTAGATGTCATTTGATTATTGGATTGTATAATCATACATTTTCAAGCACCGCCTACCATATGCTTTCATTTTTTTTTTCACGTACTTGAAAATTTAATATGGTGCAACTCCGGATAAGACCACGTTATTCACGAAATAGATTGAAGTCGTGTATTCTCTACTATGATATTCTAACGCAAGTGAATTGTTTCCCTCTCCAGAAATTAGAGGGAACGAAAAATTATACAGCGCAAGTGAATAACACAAGACAGCATAAAATGTTTGAAAAAACATAGCACATTTCGATACAGATCTGACACACACAGGGCAAGCATTTTAATAATTATGACGTAGTTATTCTGAGGACATTAACTAATAATACATGGGCATTATGATTGGAAATAAAGCATTAAAGAAAGCGCGAAGAGAATCTGTGTGTGTGTAGCTAATTGAGTTTACGCGATCAATGAAGTGGTCTAGAACAGCAATGAAACCTCACGTGCAGGGTGCTGTAGCTTTTTGTTTGTTTGAATAATAATCATGTTGAAAAGGTAACAAGCTTTCTCGGTAATGCGTTGATAAAAGGGAGAGTTTGTTTGGTCCATTGGTAACGTAGTAGTGCTTCTTCTTCTTCCACCTCAACTTTCTTCTTCTTCTTCTCTCTCCATCTCTTTTCCCACTTCTCTTCCTCTCTCCACTACTCTCCCTTGTAGCTTCCCACAACTCTCTCTCTCTCTCTATATATATATATATATATAATCTCCCACAAAAGTATTGTGTTCGTGACCTCGTGAGGAAAACTCACGAACAATGGCGCTAGAGGCTGTGGTATTTCCGCAAGATCCGTTTCCGTACGCTTGCAAGGATTATTTTTACTCCCCAGTAGGAGCAGCACCCAACTACGGTTTTCAAGCGGCGGAAGAAGAGAAACTCCTCCTAGGAATCATCAACAACAACATAGAGGACAATCTATACACAACCTGGGATTCCTCTTCTACCTCGGTCTTGCAAAATGTGAAGGAACAATGGGATTCTCACTCCTCCCCTGAAGCCTGCACCGTCGATGAATCCATGATCCCACCTCTTTCTTCCTCGGCCGAAGCCACCGCCACCGCAACAACCACCACCACTCGACGCAAACGGCGCCGTACGAAGAGCGCTAAAAACAAAGAAGAAATCGAAAACCAGAGGATGACCCACATTGCAGTTGAACGGAACCGCAGAAAGCAGATGAACGAGTACTTAGCCGTACTCCGATCCTTGATGCCCTCCTCTTACGTTCAGAGGGTAAGTCGATAATTAATGATGATTAGTTAGTTAATTAGTTAAGAATTAGTGTAAGATTAAGTAGGTGGTTACTTACTTGAACAGGGTGACCAAGCTTCTATCATTGGAGGGGCCATTAACTTCGTGAAGGAGTTGGAACAGGTTTTGCAATCAATGGAAGGTGAAAAGAGAAGGAAGCAGGGCGAGGAAGAGAATGTTGGGTTGAATGGGTGGACAACACCCTTTGCCGAGTTCTTCACGTTTCCTCAGTACACGACACGTGGCACGCAGAAGCAGGAACAGAAACAGTGGGCCGTAGCAGACATTGAGGTCACCATGGTCGATAGTCATGCCAATCTGAAGATTCTCGCGAAGAAACAACCCTCGCATCTCATCAAGATCGTTCTCGGCCTTCAAAGTCTCAGACTCACCATTCTCCACCTCAATGTCACCACTCTCCACCACATGGTTCTTTACTCCATCAGCGTCAAGGTTCTTTCTTACTCAACCAACACTTTTTTTTTTTTTGCTTCTTCCATGGTTTCTTATTCTTCTGTGTTTGGATTGACGGAGCAGGTAGAGGAGGGGTGCGAGCTGAACACGGTGGATGAAATTGCGGCGGCGGTGAATCAACTGTTAGGCACAATCCAAGATGTTGCATTCAGCTGAATTAAACATAATTAATTTTGTTTTAATTCATTTAAAAAGATTCTCTACCCTTCTCTTGTTGGTGGAGTAATTTAGGATATAAGTGATTGTGTCCGTTGCAACGTGAGAGGGGGTTAACAACGTTGTTCTATCTTTTTTTTTTTTTTTTTTTTTTTTTTTTTTAATGTAGTTGAAATGCGTAAGGCTGTATCTACATCCAACTGCCTAACAAGTTTCACTGAAATACTAGTCCATTTCAATAAGCTGGGAGTTACTATGCACCAATCCTTTTTTTCTTTTTCTCTTTCTTTACTTTCTTTCATAAAATTAATATAAAGGACAAAAATAAATTGAAAATGGAATTTGTTTAGCTACGAAAATAAAGAAAAATAACTAAAAACAGTTAACAATATTTTTAATTTTCCTGTTTTCGGTTTTTCTTCGCGCATTTTCGTAGAGACAAACATATCCCCGACGTGTAAAAATAGTAGTTTTTTGCACTTGGATTTGCTTCTCCATACTTTATTTAAAGAATATTTATTTTAATTTTAGTTTCTATTCTATTTTTCTTTTATTTTGTCACAATTTTTTTACAATATTTCTTATTTACATTCATTTCCTTGACGCACCTGATAATAGAGCGTGAAATAAACATAATTGTTTATCAAAATAGCTATTTTTATGTGTGCCTCTACCGAAGATCAAGGACGGTCAAGTGATAACGCAACCAAAATAATTGCTTTAGGCGTAGAAATTTAAAACCTAGTTTTTTTTTTGTACGACTCTTAATTTTTGTATTTTTTTTTTCTTTCACTCAAAGTTAATTATTCATCAATTCCCATTAAGTAACTCAATAATTAGTGATATCAAAAGTGATCTCATTCTAAATAGATCAGTTCTCAAATCTAGCTTCATATATCTTTATCAAATTCTTTAATTACCGAAAGTTGCTTTATCCGAAATATATGTATTCTGGTTCAAATTGTTTAAATGTCACACTCCATATTTCATACTTTATATGTTTCTATATTATTGAATGTCCTTTCACAACTCATCAAAGTAAGTGTTGCTTGTGTTGCAAGAATGATTTGACTTTAATATCAATGAAAAGAAAAAAAAAAACTTTTAAACACAATTGAAATATATAATGTGCATAATTAAAGATGGTAAGGTAAACCTTCGGTAAAACATAATGTTTTAATAAAAATATTTCTTTTAAAAAATATATATTATTAAACTTATAAAGGTCTTCAACTTCAAGTGCTTTAAATATGTTCGATAAAACCACATTAAATCTTATTATTTATCAAAAATAGCAAATTGTATGGGTGAGTTTACCTTTCCTAGAGTTTGTTTTAATAGATTAGTATGAAAAAACTCCTAAAATGGGTGTTATAGAGAAAAAAGTTGCATCTCAAGTTGAATCGAATTAATATTTTAAGTACTCTTTTTAATAACAAATTTAATAAATGGCCAATGAGGTAACATTTATCTTTGAAAGCCAATTTAGATACGGTCAATCTTTGTGTACATGTTTCTTAAAACACATTTTGGTGATGTCTACATGTGTTACCAATTAACAAGTGTCATGTATGTTCAATTTTAGACGCGATTTCATTTATTAGTTTATTTTTAATTATTAATTATTGTACAAAATGACCCAATTGCAATTAAAATAATTTCATGTAGGACAGATTATCAATGTTTTGGAGATATGATTGTATATGGTGGCACCTACAAAAAACTTTTATAATTACAATGAAATCCTTCTATATAATAATTAGTAATTAAAATATTAATAAAAAAAATCATGTATAAAGTGATCACATACATTGCATTTGCTTCATAGTGAGACATAAGGAAAGCATCAAAATATATATGCGTTTTTTAGAATATTTCCATTCAAGTTAAATTTATAGAGTATTTCTTATATTCTATTATTCTCTTTCTCTTAATCTAATAATCTAAAAAAAATTAAAGAAGGTAAGTGCAATAACTTGATTTCTTATACATAATAAAAAATGACAATTTACTTATAGATACTCATTAAAATAGTTTAGAATGGAGGGTTTAAATATTTTATACGAAATATTAAAATCAAATATTTTTCGTTGTATCAAAATTCTTATTGTACTCAAAGAATAAAACGTGTTCTTGATATAAAGAAAATAATTTCCCGTACTCTAAAATCGCATATATAATATAATAAAAATGTCAACTATATAGACTCTTGAAAATTAAGCTAATTTTTTGGGATTTATAAAAAATGTTTAAGTCGTTGCTGTAAAATGAATGTGACAGTATTTAATACACTCGCTGTTGCTAAATGAATAAATTTGATTTATTTATTTTAGTAACACCTCACAGATGAAATTTTTTATTTATTTTCCCAGTAATTAAGTCTTTACATATCTAAATTTAATCTAAATTATTTTAAATCGAGAGGATCAATTGTTCCGCTTTCCTCTTCACTTTCCGTGGCAAAAACAAAATTAATTATTTGTAACTTCATTAAGTTCAATAATAGATGACAAAACTTTTTTAACCTTTCTAATCACTAGTTTTATTCTCTGAATAAATAGAATAAAAATATTATATTATTGAAAAAACTATTTTTTTAATAAATTTTAGTTATATTTGTATTATTTCTTTATAAAAATATTACCTCCTTTCTATATCCTTTAATGTTAATAATTGATGTTTTGAATTTTAATTAATATTTTCTCACTCTAATGATATAGTACTTATTTAATATATTACATCTGGTTATGCAGACGTAAAGCATCAATATATTAAATTAAAACCTGTTGATCTAAATGATAATATTTTTCATCTCCTAAATATGTTTTAATCTACGTGACATCAACCTTAAACATCTAAAATTGTGAATGAGGTGATCATAATCAATACGCTAAACCACATATACCTACCTAGAAATTTGTTGTGTGTTATTATTTTCAAATTAAAAGAAAAATAAAGCTGAATTGTTTTTTTTTTCAATTCCTTTGCTAACTAATCTTAAATACCATTTAATTAGTTATTTTAAAACTATGGATTTAGTTTATTTACAGGATTAAAAGTCAGAAAACATTTAATAATAAAACAATAAAACATTAATAAATGAATAACATGAAGAGGGGAAATATTTTACTAGCGTTTTAAAATAAAGTGTTGCATAAGAAATCAACGTTTATCTAGAGGAATAAATAACATACTTTCAAAAAGTATTTAAATGTGTGATAATGAGTTCCTTTTATGCTAATTAAACTATATTTTCCATTCAATTATTTAAATCACAGCCATGATTCGCCTATTAGTGTTTCCAAGACAAAAAACTAAATCATAGACATCTTTGATTATTCCCCCGGTGTAATTTCGAGTTAAAAGTCTACGATGATAACATAAAGAAGGTGTAAAGAAAATTCTGGTCATAATTAAAATTCTCTTCTCATCTTTCTTTATTTTATCCTATGTGGCAATATTTTTATTATTTTTTTGTGAACTATTTATATCTAGAATACTAGTATTAATTCTTTCTACTACACCTAGTAATCTTACATCGCCTAAAAATTAAGATTAAGTTTATTTAAGTATAATTTTCTCATTTCATCTTCTGATTTACTTTTTAAAAATAAAATCGTGACGAAATACACACACCAAAATCAAATAATATCTCATATACATAGTGATCGACAACGATTTTATTATCAGACATATAGGTAACAAATTATCTAATATATAACACTTTCTCTACAATAAAAAAGAATGCATGAATATTGATATGTACAAAATATTTGATGATTAGGAACAGAAGAAAAGTTGACGAGATCCTTTATTAGCAAACCAAGCCAAAATTTGGTGATGCAATATGTTGGGATAAGTTGGTGAGTTACGCAAGCACTTGGTCTCGTGCATTTTACTCGGAAAAGGACAAGAAGGAAAATGGAAACCAAATAAGATTCAGATCTATATCGGGTTATTATAAATTTCTAAACAATCAAGTACCTGCAAAACCATCACAACCAGTTGAAAAACCTTCAACTTTAGTCATTCATTAAATGAAATCGCAATTATAAACACACCTTCCTATTTGTCTTTCACGTGTGAATATTCTTTAAACATCTTTTCCCATTCTGTGCTTCCACACAATAATAATCATCTTTTCCTCCTCCTTCTTCTTCCCTTCACATCTGGTGAAAGTAATAGGACATGTACCCATCAAATGAACAGAGCTTCCCCCATGATCATTCTCTTACTTTTCAGTTTAGTACCATCCAACCTAAAGTTTTCCCATTATAAAACTAGTAACACACTTACTATGAACAATGATTAAGATTGTTTTAGTGAAATCTATCATTAATTATCTATTTTAAATGCATGTCCAAAATTTACCACTTTCATACATGTCACCTCATTTGGGTAGACACGAATCAATTGTTCCAAGAAAATCTTTACGCTTTTAACTCTCTTTGTTCAATTCGTTTTCAACTTTCCTCGCACCACACACATTCACCCAAATAGATAACTTCATACCTTTACTCTGGCTATGTCATATATCACGAATTTGGACGGGGTTTTTTCACAAACATCTTTAAGGCAAAAAACTACACGTCACTGCAGATGTACTTGTAATTGGGACTATCCACCAAATTTTAGAGACCAATTCATTATCCCTCACTCACTCACCCGTTAAATTAATACAATACAAGGAGTGCGGCAATGGGAAATTAAAGGGCCATAAATCAGAAAGAAAAAAACAAAACTTTAACTTGATAGTTTACCGATGATGACCCTTTCTGAAATGTGGCTTTGGAGGATTGGTTTTCTGCATGATTTGGCTGGTGTTGAACGTGAGGGTATACGTCAATTTCCACAAATTAAGATTTTGGATCGTTTTCTTTCGTTTTCGGTGTGATATACAATGTGCATAGATACATAAAGCTAGAAATAGAAGACTGTGGATTATGTAATGCTACTGTGACATGCAGAGAATGTGCCCTCGATTACTGCTGAGGACAATTTGTGTAGACAAATCATGGTCAACAGTCAGAAGAGGATGATCCATACACATTTATATTTATATTTTTTGAATGTGGTTAATCTTGTTATGTGTATTGTCTTTACGTTCTTCATTCATATGCTTTGTGCATCATAATCCACACGTGTCAAATGGTGATGTTTATGGCGAAATTAAAAATCTTTCACATCCAACTCATGAATGATCCATTATATTTTGTTGTCACTTTAGGGAAAAAGGAAAGAGCTATAAAGGTAGACCTAGCTTGCCTTAAGAAGCTATCCAAAAGGCATACAAATATTTTCTTGTCTCATTAATTATCCATTCCAATTCAATAATACACCACACTTTTTCCTAATTCTACCTTTATGCGCAACCTTATCAATGCTCTACTGTTCATGCTTTTCTAAATACTCATTATAATTTCTCCACTTGTATCTTATAATATATTTCTTTTTTTAAACTAATGTAAGAAAATTTAATTGAATTATTTTTTCTTTTTGCGACACCATATCTTAATAAGACTTTTACTTATTTTTAGGTTTTTTTCACACACAAGTAAATTTAGTAAGATATGGAGAAGACTCATAAATTTATTGACTAACAAGTTTTAAGTTAGAGATGATTTCAATCTCTTATATTTCATGTTTTATTGGTACTGTGTCTTCTTGATGAATCTTCTTTCGAAAAATTTATCATTAGTCCAATCATCTACAAATATTTAGATGCATGCATAAAATGTTTAAATTTCAACATGAAAAACGAGGTGAACATCTCACAATGACTAAAAGACAAATTTCACTTCAAAAACTCGTTTTTTTAATTAAATTTTTAAATATGTTTTCTTATAGAAAAAAATTAAGTAATTATTGAGAATTTAATAAATCCGTTGCAAAATTTTATAAACGAGCACGTTATTCATGAAATTTCTCATCAGTAATTTGTCAGAAGATACAAATTACCAACGAATTTCACTTGTTATTAATAATGGTCGTTGATAATACTAGATTGTTTTTGTAATATATAGAATTGACAATGGGTCGAGTCGGGTTTGGACAATGCCTACTTATAACTCGATCCGCAACAAAGTAATTCACATGTTATTCGTCCCTTTACTCGTTGATACCTATTTAAAAAATACCTGTGAATTTTTAAAATCAACGGGTATCATTGGATACCTGCATATATTAAAAAATGATATTTTATAAATTTTTAAAATAAAATATAAATATAAGTATAAAAAATATGAAATAAAATAAAAATTAAATTTTAATTTTAATTTTTTTGATAACATATCTATACAGATAAATATGATACCCACATTCAAATTATTTATAAATGAATATTAAAATATCCTCTACCATCGCCATAGCAAGTATTTTTGTTATGCTCGGTGTATGTTTAGTTTTATAGAAAAAGTGAATTGAAAATGAAACTTGATTAAAGGTGTATCCAGGTGTGAAACGCTGTGCTTGTTGGGACTGCAAGATTCTTTGTCATGAACATGGAGGTGAGGTAAGGACAGGTTTGTGACTTAACATGAAAGAGCTTTCCCAAAAGAAATGATGGAGATTTCAAATGATTGAGATTTTGAAAAAGGAGAACAACCTCCAGGGAAATTACTATACTAACTTTCCTTCTGCTCCTATCTTCTTACTCAAATCACACAAAGTAATTTCTTTTCACACTACAAAATTTTTAAACTCATCAACTCTAACATCCAATATACTCCAAAATGTTTAGCTCTTTAAAACATTTTTTAACATTCACTTCATCTCCCCAGAGTCAAACTTCTTATAAAGGTGCATACTAAGAAATAACAACTTTTTTTTTTTCTTACATACCAACAGGATCTTGCTTTTCTTTAAATGAACTACAATTCAATATCAAACTGTAGTAAACATTTTTTTAACTGCACTTGGACTTAAACCAATGAATCAATAAATATATATCATCATATATATATATATATATATATATATATATATATATATATATATCTTAAAACATACTCATCTTTCTAAACAAACACAAGAGAATGTAAATGTCCTGAAATAAATATTAATATAAAATAAGGCGTGGTGAAATATGTCGACGAATTAAATAATCTTATTCTTTATTTCTATTTGAGAAAAGGATAAAAACCGGGTTATTATTTAAGGACTACAAAATTAATTACATACTAGTTGTTATTCAAAAATACCTAAGCTATATTGGATGTGGAAGTTGTAAAATAGGATAAAATAAGAATTGAAAATGCGTATACATAAACTTTAGTTATAATTTTTAGATCAGAATACAAATTTTTATTCAGTTTTGCCGTTTTAGTTCTATTTTTTTTTAAATAGATTTTAAATTTTATCGATTCTGTTCAATTTAGTTTTTTTTTACACCATTTAAATAATTAATGATAATGAACATTGATAGTCACGCGTTTAGTTTTTTTATTTTTTATTTTAAATTTCAAGAAAATGTCTATGTATTCATTCATTCGCCACGTGTCAGAATCAATCTTTTATATTCAATCTGATTTCTATATTCGTTATTTTTATCCAATTTTGTTTAAAATTTAACAATTTTATACCTCTAAAAATTAATACCAAATCTAACTTTTATAAAAAATTTATAATAATATTTTTATTAAAATTCACACTTTTATTAAATATTTTTAATTTAAAATTGCTATCGATAACTTCCAACTAAAATCACTACAAAAATCGAACACGAAAATAACAAAACTTCAAATTTGTTTTTTCCAATTTATATTTTGAAGATCCAAGTTTGAACACCCTTACAAGCCCGTTATTATGTAGGCCACTATAAGGATCATCTCACATGATTTTGCTTTATGTACCTCCCCAATTACTCTCTGCGCCTCCAAAATTACTACCCTTTGAATTGACCGTTCTAACTTCATGGTATATCTAAATGCCGACTTCCTGATTAACCAACACTTCGAATCTTCTAGAACAAAATTTTTAAAATAACCCTTTAATAACAAGATTTTTGGAACAAACATTTTAGACTAAACTTTCCGAAGAAGACTTCCTAAACCAGTTTTATAAAATAAGATTTTCGGTATAAATTATATAAAAGAAGCTTTATCGATAAGATACGAAATACTTTTAAGAATAGATTTTAAAATTAATTTTTTTCATAATAAACTTATTAAAACATGTGAGATGCAAAACAGTACATAAAGATGGAAACGATTTGTCAATAACAACAAAAAATTTGTGGTAATTCTATTATATTGATGAATTGTCACGATAAAAAATATGTTATTAAAGTAATTGTTGATAATTATCGACGATTAGTGAAATATTTTAGTAAAAATTGTCACAAAGTGTTATTTGTCTTCCTCATCTCTTTCTCTCTTTTCATCTTTATCGTTACGATTGTCACTATTGAGTCAATCGCCTAACTTCAGCCTATTCCTCCTTCTCCTTTTCCATTTTTTGTTTGCTTATTCTCTTTTTCTCACTCATTCTCCCTTTATATATATA
>Ga0214543_1003877_pt1 | contig 28740 bp, 17 predicted proteins | sample CNSS2metaG_FD_160094 | JGI IMG/M metagenome (GOLD analysis project Ga0214543, IMG submission 160094) | Root nodule microbial communities from cowpea collected in UCLA plant growth center, Los Angeles, California, USA - CNSS2 | ecosystem: Host-associated > Plants > Roots > Nodule | place: USA... | reverse complement strand
ATCTATTTTTGTTTCCATCAGTTTTTCAAAACTTGATAAATTTTGTGGATACGTAAAAGATATTTTTTCTCTTCCATCACGTTGATATGTATGAAAAAAAAATTCTGAAATTTCATTTTTTACCATATTTTCAAATTCATTATTTTTTATATATCGAAATGGACGCTTCCATGGTTTATAATTGAAAAGAATATTTATAAGAGGTTTTTGTAACATATCTTTATCTTTTTTTTTTCTTTTTTAGAAATTTCATTGCTTTGTTTACTTTCTAATACTAATATTTTTTATTAAAAAAGGGGAGAGGTGTTCTTCCTAAATAATATAAACAGGTAACAAATAAGAATAATTCAGGACCTACCCGTTTTTGAAATGAATAATGTCTATGAAATATCTAACTTAAATCAATGATGGACGAGATATTTCTTTTTAATTTTACTAGTATCTCAACTTTAAAGGTGTCCATTTTTATGTATTTTATCAATTTAAAAATTCAAGTATTTAATAATTGAATTGTGACTTACGAACACAATGAAAAAATTTCAATAATAGCAATTCTAACTTTTTCACTCTTGTGTTTTATTTACTTAAGCATTGTCGATAATCTCCATTATTTAGTATATTAAAAATTCAAAAACTATATAATATTTTCAATAATATAAAATATATGTTTTAATTTTGTGTAGGATGAGCATATAAATAAAATATTGTACTCATATTTTTAGTAAATACTTGTTAAGCCATGACAATTCTATTCTATTTTTATGCGATAAAGCATATTTTCAATTTAACTCATATTCTCAAAATAACCGTAAATCAATTTACAAAATCACTTTTATATCTTTAAAAATCATTTTTAACTTCCAAATAAGCTAAACTTGGCGAAAAAGATAATCTATAATTATCAACGTTGGCACTGATGAGTTAAAACGACATTGATGTTGAAAAGATTGTCAAACTCCCTTCAAAAACTGAACTATGCAACCTAACTTAACCTCATTCAGTAACAGCAGTGAACGTAAAAAATTAACAGGTGAGAAAACTATCCAAAAGTGACTTTCCACTATGATCAGATGACAATAATAAAACAAAACAAAAAACGTAGAGTAAACCAAATTAGCACACTTAGTACCTACGTTAAACATGAGGAACATAATTATGTAGAATACAACGTCGTGGCAATGGGCTCATGGTCTCTAGAGACCAAACAATGATACATTAAGTTACTAGACCGTTAATGCCTCTGATTAACCACTTCCAAACATCAATACCCTGAAAAACCGGGAGGTGAGTAGGATTAGTAGCTGTTTTGCCATAGTTGTTGAGACTGCTTGGATGGTTGGCTTTGCGGACCACCCAAGGAGGCTTCCCGAGGATTTTGTGGCTGATGTTCCAGAGAAATGCCACTCTGAGACTGGTAGAAATTAGGATACCCAAGGGATCCAAAATGTTGTGAAGGTTGTTGTTGCTGTTGTTGCTGCCTTTGCCGAAATCCACCTGGCTGTTGTTGATTCTGTCCCTGCATGCTATAGTAGTTGCTGGGAGGAACAGCTGACATTGTTCGAGGGCCCGCCCCTTGAACCCACATGGGAGAATTATCGTTCTACAAGAAAACAAGAATTAAACCCATTTCAGCTTTGAGTATAAATAGCATAGAAAGAAGTAAACAAGGCTCTATTTCATATTTCTTTCCTCAAAACCACCACCACTTCCCAAAAAAAGTAATTCAGAGTTACATGAGCCTTCAAAAGGATCAAGTTGTTATCAAGCATAAATAAAAGTCAACATATAATTTTACATTGAATCCTTACGAAATTAAACTTGTCAGAGAAGAATCATAACAAGAAAAAATAAACAGTTCAATGTAAGTAATTTTTAAAATTTTTAAAATCTAGATCTTTGTACCTGCTGTAGTGAAATCATATGGTTGCTGTCCTTAAATTGGGAGTTTATCAAATCCTCGTATCCAATGGTTGTCCCAGTAGGAGCAGCAGGCGGACTCAGAGAAAAATTCCCTCCAGGAATGCTTGTTGAACTGCCAAAGCCGTATCCAGGTGGAATAGCAGCAGACTGAGGCAAACTGCTGACAGAAACATTATTCTTATACTGTGGAAGCACTGCTGCCAGAGATTGGTGATATGTGCTGTTTCCGGGAAAAGTCTGCTGAAAAGCTGATGGCATATATGTGTAGCTCTGAGGCAAGAATGGATAGCTAATCATATTAGCGAAGTGTCCCAGAGGAAGAGTAGGTTGGGAGTAGGGATGCACAGGAAGGTGCTGAGGAAGTGCGGGTCCAGTGGCAACACTTGCACCAGGCAAGTTTTGGGCATTAGGTTGAGGTGTAGAGATGGCACTTGCTCTTAGAGCCTGCACATTGACAAGAGAGTATCAAACAACTGAATTCCCAAATTTTTTATCATCCTATTCTATGAAAACTTCAAAAGAGAGATGCAACAATTAAACATGCAAATTTAATCATTAACAAATAATAAAATCCAGAATAAACCCAAGAGCAGCTCTATGAATATTTTTCTTGATGTGAAATAAATAGATTTGACCAGCAGAACTGGAATACCAACCCCATCCACTTATTTGAGTTGAGTAACTGTGGATGTAAGCCAGCTTTAACTAATGTACATAGTAGTCAATTCCACAGTTGGTATGTAATTGTAATTTATAACTATCGACATAATAGCCAGGGTGAAATTGTGACGCAGCTTAATGAAAATTAAACTAAAAAATATGAGAATACTACCGAAATACTTCAAAATAATATAAACCAGAATTCTTAACTCCACTATTAACCTTTTAGGCTAACAGCATAGAAAAAAATTCAAAACACTGCCATCCATAACATTTCATTTTAAGTTTTAACAAACAAAAATCCTCAAAAGCCAATAGAGAAGCTTAAACGCTTAAGAGCAGAAGTGCACCTCTGACATGGTTATGCCGGAACCACCAATTGAAGAAGCAATATTACTATATTTTGTAGGCATTGATTGTGTTACAGGGAAGGGTAAGTATGGGATATCTTCTCTTGCTGTTTGAACCGTTGAAGCCAGCAGAGCATTGGGCAAAGAATTTGAATGTGCCTGCTGAAACATCGACAGAAAGGTAGTAAAATTTATATCCACATAGCAGGATTGCTAGATAGAACTACAAGATATAAGACAGCAAACAGTGTTTTAAATCTGGACAGCAAAGCTAGGCAACCAGCTTCACAATCAGGACAGCAAAGACTATATTTCTATGTACATATAAATCCAAAAAATTGATAAAAATTACTAAATTAATAACATTCTTAAGTTAAAACAAAAATTCATAGGTGTCTTAAACAAAACATACATGTAAATACCAACAAAAGTAAATACAAGTTTCCTAAAAAGGAATCATCAATTATCATTTTCTAAAGAAAAGTCTTCTTCATCATTTAAACTATAATTTCATCCATAGATTTCAATTTTTCAAAATTTAAACCCCCAAAATAGCCCAACAATAATCCCTTGATGTCTCTGTTCAAAGGGATGTTTGGGAATCAACACATGGTGCCACTATAGCATCCACTTCGGTTGGCAATGCAGCCCACTACAAGGGCCTGTGTCCCTGTAGTGGACTGGGGCCATTATGCATTTCTATAGATAACTATTCAGAACCCTGACAGAAACTATAGCAATATCAAATGTTACTGTACTTTAAAAGCAATAATATAGTAAGCCTATGTTTGGTCAAGTTTTTTTGGTTTAAAAGCTTCTTTAAATTAAAGCTTCCACGAATAAAAAGTTTTCTTAAAAGTAGAAGTCTTTTGCCAGAAATTCCTTTCAAAACTAAAAGGTCCATTTCGTTAATTAGATCAGGATGAAAGGGAGAGAAAAGCTAAGATGTGCAACTTATTTTTACAAACGACTTCTTTTGTAAAGCTACCACCTCCACCCAATCTTTCTTGTGTGAAAACAAAGTTCCTTAATTAAGAACTTTCCTCCAAAAGTGTTTGGCCCAGTTTCTTTTAAAGAGAAGTGAAAAAACATAAAAAGATGGTTCAAACAATATGCAAACATAGGGTTCCTTTCAAACAAGCTCGCTTCCTAAAGCACCAGAGAAGTGATATAATATATAAAGGCATTTGTGTGCCACAATCTCACTGAAAACAACAAGAAAGTACTGTGTCAACTAAATGGGGTTTTACATGGATCAAACAACACCATTGTATCAAACAAACACCATCGTATTTCATAAATAAATAAAACACACACACAACAAGTGTTTAGACAGGTTCTTTAAATCTCAGTCCTTTCTTACAGTTTCTTAGTAAAAAAAAATGTTTTTCCCCACCACTATAGAAACAAATTAAATACCACACTGTTACACTGCTATAGTGGCATCACATAAAAGAGGTTGCTCCAGTGCAAATCGCAACCACTTTCTGCTAGGATTGCAGCCATCTTAACCATTATTCTTTTCCTATACCAAAACCCCTTTTTCAGACCCCACAAATGATGTCAGAAGACAAGCCTTGTTTTTTCTAATCTCAGTCATTTCAAAGTTAGATAAAACACTGCTCTGACTTGGTCTCTTCTCTCTTCAGTGCAAGCCATCTGACCCAGAGCTCCCAGCTACATATATTTCAAGCCTATTAATGGCTCACCGGTGGTGTTTCTGGCCAACCCACAATCTGTAGAAGTCTATCACATTGTTTAGTTTTCACTTTATTTCACTGCTGTCTTCAGATATATAACCTTATGTCACCCTTTCTCGCTGTACTTTCTTCATTTTCTTTTATATTGACTTCTGTTATTAACTTCTGTATTTCGCTTTATGAGTTTAAATTACGAATGCCTTTATTAAGGATTTTTTTACTTCTGGGTATTTATGTGTAATGTGATATGAATAAAATTTCATAAATAGTAATCAATGATCATCTCGCTATCCCACTACAGCAGTTTTACTATGGGATGACAATGGGTTCAACAAAAATATATTATTACTATATTCCCAAGATTTCGAACCTAAGGTTTAAGAGAATACAAGGTTGATTTATCCGTAAGGAAAAGATCAAATCCACAGCACCACAAATCCCTAAGATTTTACACTAGAATTCCGAACCTAGGGCTTTGCTTGTTCAGTGAGACTATGGGTTTAACAAAAATTTACTATTACTATTCTACTCCCAAGATTCACAACCCAAGGTTTGAGAGAATACAAGGTTAATTTATCCATTAGGTACACAATTGATCCACAGCACCACAAATCCCTAAGGTTTTACACTAAAATACATCCAATTAGGCTTTGTTTGTTAGTGATGCACAGACCTAACAGCTATTTTGCTGAAGGAACAAATCTCTACTTTCAAAATGCTTCAGAGCATAAGATTTTCACATTTCCAGAAATGACAATCTAACGAAAACATGCCACAAATCATTCAAAACTAATTCACTGAAGGAAATGTGCATTACCATTAAAACAAGTATTACCATTAAAAACATGCATCACCGTTACAATCTAAAATATGACCAAGCCATAGAACATGCATTACCATTACACCAGAGAAGGAAGCAAGATTCTGCATTTGCGAGCTAGTCTGTGAAGGAGGAAATGTGACCTCCGGTTGGTGGGCATTTTCATATGCAAACCCATGAGATTGTGAAGGAAATGAATACTGATGTTCCTGAGCAATTTCAGGAGCTTCAGGTTTTAAAGCCTCTTGTGAAATCGAAGAATGCTCAAATGTCCCAGCACTCACACCAGTTACTTGAACTAAATTTCCATCTGAAGTAGTAGTAGCATGATGCTCATCCCCATAATAGTCAGGATTTCTACAAGAAAAATATCCTTAAGGAAACTAGGAATAATCATAATATTGAAAGTTTGAATAAAGGATCCTATTATATAGCCAACGTACCTAGTGTCTGAGTTTTCAATTGTAGAAACATCTGTAGCACCAGATGTATCCTCTAGCTTACTTTTCAAAGGCCTAGATGTAAATGACACAGGTCCAGATAGGGGGTTACCGGATCCAAAACTTCCAAAGCTCAGATTCATGCATTCTGGTGTATGGAGTTGTAGGTGATTGGGAATTACTACAGAAGGATTGTCATCCTCTTGTTCTGTCCCATGATCATCTCTTTGTATATTGAGCTGCTCTATGTTTGCAGCCATTGATGAAACATCATCCTCAGCTGAAAAGAAGAAACCAATAATTAATACACAGGAAATGTGTCTTACATTTATGTAGGACACATACACCAAAAAGATGTCTGCAAGAATGGTAGAAATTTATTTCCATGTAAACCATAAAAAACTCGATGTACCTCCAGTGTTATCTTCTGATGTACTTTTAGCGGATATTGAAGCATATTCGTTATTGTCTGCATTCTCAATGGAACCATCTTCAGCATCATATTCATCCAAGGGAGTTTTCTGCTGCCAATCAGTTTCAACAAAGCTTGATGAGTTTGCATAGTACTCAGAATTTGCATGGGCATCAACATCTTCATATCCTCTAACATCATGTTGGTTTTCAATAGAAGAAGACCATTCATCATTCTGTGGAACATTGTCACTAAGGGCATGGCCTTGATTAGTATTTGTTTCTGAAACCTTAGAAGCATAACCTTGCAATGAATGCAAATTGTTATCCGAAGCTGCTGGAGGCAACACGATGTTCTGATTATTACCACTCTGGATGGAAGAGTGATTCATGGACGGTCTGGCCTGGGGCCTACCCATCTTGACAATGTCGGCCATTGATACTTGACCTGCATTCCCCATCCATGCAGATTGCACTCCAGTACGGTGTGATGATGATGGTCCATCACTGATGCCTAATGCAAGTGTTTTTTCAGTAGCCACAGAATCACTGCAACAATTTTAAAATTAGACATGAGAATTTGGAACTGCACCTGCGCAACCCAATACTAATGAAATATGTATCCAAGTACATGAAGGCAATATATAGAAAAAAGGACAATTTTATGCTACAACATAGAGATAAAAGAGGAATGACCACATAAGCATTAGATAGATTTTCTGTACAGTTAAAATGTTACAATAGAAGTTTCACAAAACATAAAACAAAACAAAAACTAGCACTTAATTTTCAACCGATTTCATTCTAAATCCAAAATATTCAATGTTCATAATACATACAGCAAGATCAATGTAGAACCTTAAAACAAATCCAAAGAATAATTGACACATCATCTACTGTTTGGGAAGAAAATATAAAAATCGATACACAAAATAGATTGTTATAGAGTCAGATGCCAAGAGAACCTACTTTTTAAAATAAATTGAAGGATTGTTACTTTATCTATTAACCTCAGTAGGTGTCAGGCTTGGTTTGCAATTTCATTTTATAACAACTAGTCCAAATTTGCAGATGTATCAAAACCATAGGAATCCTTATAGCCATCCTGATACATTTTCCCATTTCAATCATGTCAATTTTCAGTGAGTATATATATGATATGAAGGAAAATAAACCTGTAGGATATCGGTCTCCTGTTTGAATTATTTCCCAACACACTAGATGTTGAAGATGTAGACCCTCCATAAGTAGGTGCTCCATTCTCCTTCTTGTATGCAGGCTTCCCCTGCAGACCAGAATCTGGCCTCCCAAAACAGGGCAGAAATCTAAATAATAATAATAATGACAACAAACGTGACAGATAATACAAGTTTCATTAAGTCAGAGCAATATTTCAAGTTCAAACATCCATCAGCTGCATACCACTGCTTCCGAATTGGTTGGCACTACCACGTCCACCATGGCGATCTGTCCCAGCCCTACCGCCACCACGACTAGATGTATTGCTTGTCCCACTCCCACGAGACCTGGAATCTATTGGGTCCTTAATCTGAACCAGCAAGGACAAAAACAGGTAAAAAAATAAAGATACACAAACTCGAACAAAATATCAAAAAATTAAAAATAAAAGTAGAGACAGCTAGCGGAAACAAAATGCTCTAGTCAAACAAACTCTTCATATCCACGTACAAACTTAGCACACAGATTCACCTACTGTCACACAGCAGTAGAACACAGTCATGAAAGAAAAAATCGAATTGATAATTTGATTATCTGATTATCAAACACAGATTCTTTCTTCTTGTTTTTAACATATCATGGAATCAATCCTGAACAGCTGAAACCAACAAAATAAAAAATCGTCCACCTCTTTTTTCTTTTCCCGCTTGCTCTTCACCTCATGAAAAGGATCTACACAATTAACAAACCTAAGATTAGAAAAATCGCTCGCGTATCTGATAGCATCTCTAACACGTGGATTAATTCGTTCTGTTGTTTCTCATTTTCCCGCAATGCGCGAGCGAGCAAAGCAATAACCTCGAAACATTGAACGAAGGTGTTCGCACGTTTCGCTCCAAGTGAAAGAAATATCAAGAACCTCGAAACGAAAAACGCAGAGATAGAAAGAGATAGAAAGGAACCTTGTGAAAGGAGACGACTAACAGCTTCGTTAGGGTCCATGTTACAGTCTTTGAGTGTGGCGTAGATCTCGTGGTCGGGGAAATTGGAGACAATCTCCTTCAAGCTCTGAACCATCTTCCGCGATGACGCCGGAATCGTTGCCGACAACGCCTTGCCGCCGCCATTGTTGTGGCTGCCACCGCCCTTCCCGCTCATCCTCTCACTCTCTTTGTCTTTCTAGGTTTCACAAACCACCGGACTAGCTAGGGTTCCGCCGCGACAACAACGGGAAAGAAGAAACCTAACGGGAAAGAAGAAACCTCTCGCACAAACGCACGTACGCTCCTCGCTTCACAGTTTGCAACCAAAAAGCGAAAACCCCTTCTCGCTCTCCCCCCACTCCTTTTCTCTCTGCGTCTTTTTATTATTATTTTTTTTAAACACTTTTCTTTTTGTTTTTAAGTTTTTTTTTTAAATGGAACAAAATAGTAATTTTCATAAAATTATTATTCGGTCTAATAGTTCATTTTTACGTGTACAAGGATATTTTTTTAAGAAATACAGTATAATATTTTCAAATAATTAAAAATATAATTTATCATATGAATAAAGTCAAAATATCTTTTATTTTAAAACTAAAAGAAATAAACAATATGTAGTTTTACTGATAAATTATTGATAATATATATATATATATATATATATATATATATATATATATGATGTAGCAATCCAGTTTTTAATATTATTTCTAACATATTATTTAATTATAACAATATCGTAACAATATCATAATAATAAAATCATAACAATAACATGTTATAGGTCGAATATTTCACGCAGATCTAAATTTGTTTAATTTCCGATAATAATAATAATAAGATAATAATAACAATATAATAATAATAATAATGTATAATTTCAGACCTTTTATTGTAAAATTTTAAATTACATGTCATATGACTATATAATTTGCAATTATGTAATATTTATTGGATTCTGTGTTTTCATTATAAGAAATTATTACTGATTAAACTTTAAACTTTTTAAAACATGAACTGAGTTTTATTATTAAGTAAAAAAATGTTTAAAAGAGTGTACATATTTATTTAATTTCAGTAAAAAAAAAAAAAAAAACTTATTTGAAATTACATAAGTAATTCGTGACATTTTTTAACTTACTAGTTAAGTTTAAAACCAATGATTAACATAATGGATTTTTTTTTAAAATAAATTTTATCTTGTTCTCATAAGTAATTTTAATCTTTCAAAAGATTGAAATAAATTATATTTAAAATACATATAACTTATTCTTTTAATAAATTTTTAAATAATTTGTTTCAATAAAGTAATTAAAATATTATAGATTTCAAAACTATTTTAATAAAGCAATTTAATTTATCTTTCATGTTAAACTTACATTTTAAAAATATTTGGATGGCCAGGTTATATCCAGTTTTGAGTTTAAGTTCATTTGAAACTATTCATATTGACTTTTAACTTAAGTTAACTTGTCTTTACTTTCGACTTGTGATGACTCATCTTGATCTTTAGCCTGAACCGACACGTCTAAACCTTCAATCCGAGCACACTTGTATCAATCTCCAGCCATGGTCAACACATATTAACCTTAAGCCTAAACTAATTGGTCTTGACCTTCAACCCGCCTAACTAATTTCAACCTTCGGTCTGACTGATTTGTATCGACCTTCGACCCATGCCAACTTTTTTCAACCTTTGGCATAGGCTAACTCAACTCGGTTTTCAATCCGGATTAACTCAGATATACCTTCACCCCAGGTTGACTTGTCTCAACCTCCGACCCGTATCAACTCATTTCGACATTTGCCCCATACTAAAACGACTTGACCTTTGGTATAGACCGACTTGTCTCGACCTCTAGTTTGGGCTGACTAATCTCGTTCTTCGACTTAAGTCTACCCGACTTGACCTTCGACTTGTGCAAAATCGTCTTAATTTTTTGCTCGATTGCCTCATTTTGACCTTAGACTCAAACCAAATTGTCTTGACTTTCAATCTCAATTGACTTAAACTTACTTGTCTCGACATTCGGCCTATCTAAATTAGTTCGACCTTCAGGGTAGGTTGATTAATTTTAACCTTGGCCTAGGGCGAACTAGTTTGATTTTCGCCGTGGTTGAATCTACTTGACCTTCAAGTCAATTTTACTAAATTTTCGCCATGTGCTAAATCACCTTAACATTTGTCCTGTATCAAATTGGTTTGACCTTTTTCTTACGATGACTTGACTCAACTTTAAGTTTAACCTATTCATTTTAATCTTTATCCAATCAACTCATCTCAACCCTTCTTAGTGAAATAAAAATAAAAATAAAAGGAATATATATATATATATATATATATTTGTATTTTATAAGATATTTAAAACTATTCATTTGAAATATATTCCAATTTTTTTATTATTTTTCAATTAATATCAAATTATTTTAACTAAACAAATTATTTTAACATAAATTTATTTAAATCAAATTATCTTATCCAAACATAATATTAATATTTAATTAGTCTGTTTTTACTATATGGATGCATTATTTTATCAGAATACTCAATCTTTGATGTGAAGTTTTCAAGAGACTAAAAATATGATTGTCCCAAAAAAGATATCATGAAACATGGAGTACAATTTTGTTGGAATTTTTAGGACTTTTGAAAATATGAGAGATATATGTGATATGTTATACGGAAAAACATGTTTTAATATTTTATTGATATACCCTATACATAGAGCAAAATATAACAAATATCAAATATAAAATATTTAGAATATCTCACTCCTGATATAAAATAATAACTAATTTTTAAAACTGAAACAAATGTCTAAAACTGAAATATTTTCTAAAAACTAATTTAAATAAAAAAAGATATTAAGTAATATTCTCGATAAATTCTTATAAAATTTTATATAAATTATGTTGTCCAAAGTATTTTTATGAATTTTTGTTGAGAAGGATTTCTGTAAACTTATTTAAAATCCAAAAGCTGTTAACTTACTAATCTATGCTATAGATTAACATTAATATTTTTCAGCAAAAATTATTTAATTATTAATCAATTAATTTAGTTTGGTCACGTTATTAGCTATGTTAATCAGTGAAATGAAATATTCATGTTGATGGATATTTGTATAACTTGTACACTTTAAATATTCAATTGGGTGACCTAACTTTACCGTCTTTTCATTTTCAAAGATGCTTATCTGAAATTTATAGACTTTAGATAAGGTCAATGACACCTTTCATCGTTTCATCTCAATGATTAAAAGACTATTTAAATTATGGTAGTTTTGATGAGTTTCAAAGTGGTATTAGGTTGAAATTTATATAATTTTAAAGATTAATTCGTGTTAATATAAAATCATAATATAATAACTAATATTTTACAATATCTAATATTATATTTAGGCTGATTCTGTTTTTTTTTTTGGAATATATTTAATCAAACATTTTAATTTTTTATTGTTTGTAATAGCTTTGTAGATGTTTATTCCAAAAGCACATCCACTTATTCATTTGTAATAATAAAAATCCAGAAATTCATTTATAATAAAAAAAATCCAGAAAGTAATAATAATATTATTAAAATAACTACAAATAATTAATTTTACGTTATTGCAACTTTCATTTGTTTTCATAATTATTGTTTATTTTCAAGTGATATATATTGTCAACTCTTGTTTATTTTAAGAAATATTGTAATTTGAGTATATTGATGTTGTATTTAAAGTTTTACCCATTATATTAATCATGTATTTTAATATTAACAAACACAATCAGAAAGTATAGTTTTTTATATAGAAGAACAAACAATTCATAAAATATTTAATCAGAAATACCTAAATTTATTATAATTTAATATAACAATAAAATATATAATAACAATAATATGTCAAGTAATTACTAATAAACAATATTAATAAAATAATTTCATATGACACTAGTAATAAATTAATAATAATATTAAATAAAAAATAACAATGTGTTATACTATTTCATATGACACTAGTATTTGATTATTATTTTCTTTAGCCTCTTTAATTTTAAAATTCCATATAATTCAATAATTCAGTATTACACTTTCGAATGCATTTATTTCTCATTCTGTGTTATACTCATCAAATGTCACCACCTCGATTAATAATTAAATGTCAGGGTGATCGCATGTAATGAATTAGAATTGAGAAAATATAATGAAAATAATATGAAAAAGAAAGTAAAATAATAATGATACTATTTGATAAAATACCAAATGAAAGCAAGTTAACCATTGGAGAATAGAAAAAGTTACAACATAGAGTTCTGATATGTGTTGCAATAACCGGTTCACAGAAAGTTAAAACCTCCCTATGACCATTCTCTCCCTCTTTTTTTCTCACCGCTTTGGTAAACTCTCTTTCTCTGTTCTCCTTTGCCTCTTCCTTTCTCTCTCTGGACAAATCCCAAACAAAGCGTGTGTGTTTGTGTGAGAGAAGAATTTCGATTTGGATGTTAGACTGAGCAAAAGCGTGACAAAATCACCACCGCGGAACTGTTCTCAGATCTCTCACTTGCGGCAACGAACTCCAAAACCCTACCGAACACTCAATTTAGATTCTCATCCATGGGGCAGAAGTCTCTGATCTACGCGTTCGTGTCTCGTGGAACGGTGATTCTCGCGGAGTACACTGAATTCAGCGGAAACTTCAACTCCATCGCCTTCCAGTGTCTTCAGAAGCTTCCTGCCACTAACAACAAGTTCACCTACAACTGCGACGCTCACACCTTCAATTACCTCGTCGACAATGGCTACAGTATGTTATTTTTCTGTGTTTTTGTTTCCTTTCAGTTTTTGTGATGATGTTCTTCGTGATTGTTGCCTGTGCTGAATGTTATTCTAGATCGTTTGGTGAAACTGGTTTGTGTTGATGCGTGTGCGTAAAAATTGGGAACAGGCCGAGAGACACGCGGATTATATTCATTAGGTGCTGCTTTAGGAATGTGTTTTGTAGTTATTAGGGGAATGAAATGGTTATTCAGCTTAGATGTTTTTCCTGTGTGAATAACGGTTGTGGTGGTCTCAAATATAGTTGAATTAGGGAGTGCTTTGGTTTTGCAGATGTCGGGCCTAGAATTGTGAATATTTGTGGATTTTCTGTTTTTGTTTTTGGAGGATTACTGTGGGAAATCACTCATTTTCATCAGTAGTGTGTTGAGTTCGAAATCCCTCCGGCCAAAACTCTTTTCTGTTATCACTCACATTCTTATCTGTTTTTACACAATCTTTTTGACGCAATGGTAGTTGACATAGTTGCAGCCAACCGATCCAAATTCTGCACGCCATTCCTCTGTTGTGCTTGTTATCTGTAACACGATCACGATCCAGTTTCCACGCTGGTATTTGCCATTCCTCCGTTGTGCTTGTTATCTGTAACACGATCCAGTGTCCACGCTGGTATTTTTTCCTCACGGTCTCACGCAAGTGTTGTCTACAGTCTTCCGTTTTTCTGCTGTGGCGTCGCAAAACCCTTTTTTTTTATTTATTTTTTTGAGTTTACTTCAAGTTATGTAATTTCATTCCTAGGATTACATTCCTTTGGGCCAACATGCCTGCTTATTTTTAAATAAACGTGTTTGGTTGATAACTAAAGTTCGTGGGACTATTTTTTTTTTTATATTCCTTGGAATGATTAAAATGTGTTTGGTTCATATTATATTTTCTTGGGAATGTATGTTAAAATTATAAAATTTCCCCTGATGCTAATTTATTAATATAATGCATAAACATAAAAATAAGATAAATATCATTAAAGGTTTTATAACAATATTTGTCATAATATTTGTCTTTATAAATTGTTATAGTTTGGTGTAAATTATCATTAAGGGTTTTTATAACAATTAACTCTTGAATTTTGTTCTCCATTGCATATTAAAAGAGTTTATATCGGCATTCAGAAGCCAACCAAGATACAGGAAACACATCTTCTAGTTATAATTTATAATAATAATACCTGGGTATATAATGTATTATATTTTTGGTATAATATTAAAACGGATTTGGATACTCTCTTACTTTATGTTATTGAGAGGTCTTGTTTAAGAAACACTAACCATTTACTATGTTTAATTTTCACTTAATCCACTGTTGAAATAAAAACCAATTTATGAAAGAAGATTGGGTAGCATGCGTGCCTTGTTTAGTGAGTTTGTTAGTTTTTATTTCAACGGTATATATTAAGTAGTAACCATAATAAATGGTTAAAATTTATTAAATAGGACCGCTCCCATTAACAATAATCAGGGGAGTATCCAAATTCTTTAAAATGCATACAAAATGGTTTAATATATTGTTAAGTAACACATGATGTGACAAGCTGACGTAGTTCCATAAGTCTAGGGATACTCAACACATGAAGCAGTGAAAACAATCCCACTTTAAAAAAGTAGATTTGTAATTCCATTCTTCAGGTAATTATTTTGTAAGAAGTGTTTTCTACTTCTGTCTTATAGAATCCTAAGGATTATTCGAAATTAAAAATAACAATATAATTATTGAATTGTTCTCAAGACTATAATTTATCTTAAATTTTTGTTTCAAGCATCTGCATATGTGAAGTAAAATTATTTAATTTTTATAAAAGATTCAGAATGGCTGTCATCCAATTATCCATTATCTTACTATTGTCTTTGGAGGTTCTGGCCACAAATCTCTGTTATCTAAGATTGATAATCATGCTGTGTTTCTGTTTTTTGGGATTTCTTTTTGTAGTTTTATTAGCTGATATTGCTTTGCATAGATGAAGCTTAAAAAGTTTGGTAGTTCTGAAATGTCATACTTTTGGAATTTTGTAGCATATTCTATTGTTGCTGATGAATCAATTGGAAGGCAAGTGCCCATGGCTTTTTTAGAGCGTGTCAAAGATGATTTTGTGTCAAAATATGGTGGAGGAAGGGCCGCCACAGCTCCTGCGAACAGCCTTAACAAGGAATTTGGGTATTATGTTTCTGTTCTAAGCTTTTAAAGTATATGGCAGTGGATTTATATTGTTGTTTTAGCTAATGTGTTAAAGTTTCTGCCCAGGCCAAAGTTGAAGGAACATATGCAGTACTGTGTTGATCATCCCGAAGAGGTCAACAAACTTGCGAAGGTGAAAGCTCAGGTTTCTGAAGTTAAAGGTGTCATGATGGAGAATATTGAAAAGGTACACATGAACTACTTAATTGCACTAATTTAAGATGGTAGTAAACTGAAGAGATCGGTGGGTACAAAAATAATTTTTTCCAATCAATAAAAATTACGGTGAATGTTTAAATTCCTAGAATAAATAAGACAACAACATTGAGTGGATCTCTGCAAAACTGAACACGAGAGTATTTTGTATGAAGTTCATGGATTGTGCTTGTGAAGCATTGATATTTGTTCGGATCAAGCTTAGGCAAATTGGATACTGATCTGACATAATTGTATGTAGAAATTGTCTTTATTACATTTGGGATCTGAAAGTGATTATCAAATCTTCTTCTCCCTTAAACAGTAATTTTTTGTATATGTGACATACAACTAGAAAGAAACTGAGGTTGTTTATTGTAATCTTCAAGTAGCTAGGTTTCATAATTGGCAAAAAGAGGCCAAGGCAGGGTAGTTCGAACATTAATCGGAAACCAATAAGTTCTCCATTTTCATTTTTATGTTGAAACCCTTTCCCATGTTTTCTGTCTGCTGTCTAGCTTTTATAATCTGTAATGGTTTTAATAGGCTGAGCCCTGCTACAATAAAATAAGGTTTACAAGAAAGCATTTATAAAACTGAGTGCTGTCTTGCAAGAAGACTGATATAAGGCTGTGTTTTGATAGAGAATAAAAGTGGTAGATGACGTTAGGATAAAAGAAAATGCAATCTTGTCTAATTGTTGGATTGTGTAAAAGGCTTATGGTCAAGTGAGTTCCGGTTCTTCATTTAGAAGAAAAAAGTTGGTTGCTATTGAGCTGTGGGGAGTTAGGTAAGGGACCTTTCCACCTACTTGTCTCCTCAGTAGTAAGCCATAAGTTTTTAACAGCTGTTGATACTTGACAGGAATCAAGGGTATTAGAGTAGGTTGAGAGAAGATAATGTTGTCTTTCAATTTGCTAATGGTCACCACTGACCAGTCTTTGTTAGAGGAGCAGTTTTACTTTGAATGTTCAGTCTGTCCATCAGATCTTTGAGGTCAGCTAGAAGTAATGAGGCTAATTTAATTATTTTAAAGACCAAAAATTGGGAAAGGAAAATGATAGAAAGTGCGAGAAAACTATGAGAAAATAAGGCGAGAACTCATATATTTATGTGAAACATGTAACTACTGAGTAGTCCTGTATAGAACCTAATTAGGCAGATAACCTTGCTCTAACTTATTGTATTCCAATGCAGACTGTAGCAGAACATGACAGTAGACATATCTATAGTAGCTGTAAAAAACTATCGGAAAATTAGTTACTTATTTACGACAATGGTGCAGTTTTGGTTTTATTATATGTAAATGGGTACTTTTGGAAAAATTACAAGAATGCGTAAGTTGTGAAGGGATGACTTTAAAAAATTTAAAAATTTATTCACAATTAAATTTGAAAAATTAAATCATCTCAAATACAAATCACAAATATACATTAAATATATTTTTAAAATGTAATCAGAAATTAAAAAAAAAAAGAGAGAGAAATAGCCCCAGGGGCATGATTTCAACGAAAAAATCTTAACGTCTATGTTTGCACGAATTCAACCCAAACAACAAAAGAAATGTAAACACACTGAAAATCTTTTTAAGCACGTCTTCAGTTTTGACAAAAAAAAACTTTCAAGCTAAAGTTGTGAGCACAACTTCATAAAAAAATCTCGTGACTTCTATTTTAAAGTAATCTTTTTAAGCACGCCTTCAGCTTTGACCAAAAAAAAAAAATTTCAAGCCAAAGTTGTGCTTCCAAGCACAACTTAGTAATAAAAAAAATCTCGTGACTTCTTTTTTAAAGTCGTCCCTTGCCTCCCTACTTACCCATTCTTGTAATTTTTTTTTTCCAAGTACCCATTTGCATAAAATCAAACCAAAACTGCACCATTTTCATAAATAAGCTAAAATTAGTTAAAAGATGTACGGAGCATTGAGATAGATACATACAGTGCCTTATGCATTAGCAGGCTAAATTACTTAATAGCAGGTGTTATAGTGATACCTATTTCTCTGATAATCCATAGTTAATACTGTAGCGACATGTCATGGCACCTAGTGCAGCAGTAGTTCCGTCGTATCATGTTTTTGCACTGTGTGTAGTGGCAGGGGTCGTGCCTTCATGGTCACCCCTCTAAGCTGGACTGAAAAGCCTATTTTGTGCAAACATATGGTTATTCTAGCTCCATTCTGTGGACTTTCTCAATCTTTTTTGCATTTAATGATTTTGAAGCTAGAAATCCTGGTTCATTCAAAGAAAATTAGGCTTTCTACCTGTTTTTTAAATTCTGGCAAATACCTTTCAATTGTCAGGCAGCCAAATCTGGGCGTTTCTCTCATTTTTTTTTCAGTCAATTCTAGCCACCCAGTACTTCTCTGTTCAGTTCCTTGTGGTATGTGTCTCTGCTCTGTTCATTGTGTTACTTGACACAAATCTTAACCTGTTTGACAAAAGTAGCTCTAGTTGTCTGATTTCTTTGTTCTATGTTACTCGATTACTTGTCCGGCATTTATTGCTCACCATTAGCCTTGGCCTAAATGAAGTATTTTGATGACACTTTTTAATTTCAATTCTAATTATTTCTAGGCTTGGACAATGTTGTCCAGTCCAGCTCCCTGTTGCATTTATCCATGTCTTAATTTATTTGTTTTCCTATTATAATATAAATTTTATGCATTGTATTCATTGCCTTTTGTGTATATTTCCATCCTGTTTACTGCGGCCATACTTTAGGTTTTGAAGTTTTTTTTTTCTAATGAGTTTTGAGCATTATTGTGCTTATTTGCATTGTATTAAGACTATTTGCTATATTTTGAGTATGGCCAGCTTTTAAATGGCTGCTCTGCACTGCTCTATGGATTGACAACTATGATTTGAATTTTGATGCTCATATTTTGCTTCTCTCGTTATCGAATTGTATTGTGGTCCCTTACTTGTGTGTTTCTTTGAAATTGCAATCGTAAGCCTATTTCATTTTGGGATCAGGTGGTTCGCAATATTTGAATTCTTTGACAATCGGAAGGGTTCTTTCCTTCTATTCCTGGGGCAGTTGGATTAATTTTAAGTTTTTTTTTTTTCTCATACCCCATTATTACCTTTTGCTATTATATTGTGATGTAAGTGACTTTAAGGTCTGATCCTGGTGGTTAGAAAAGAAATACCGCTATTTGGGGGTTTACTGAAAACCTAAAAATACGGCGTGTGTGAAGTACTAGTAAAATAGTTTTGGGTACCCATATTATGCGATGCATAAATTCAAACAAATTTTAACTATTGCAACCGCAGAAGTAAGATTATCACAACTAAGATGCAATAAAAGCATTTGAAATTTCAAAGAAAGCCAAGATAAATTTACCTTATATACGCTAAAGCTAACGTACTCCAGTTCCAAAGCGCTCCTTCCCAAATGTATAGGGGGAGGTGTCATTGTACGCAGCTTTCCTCTTGTATTCTCTGACTTCATCATCATAAATTCACTGGTCGCAGTTGCTTGTTCATTTCATGTTCCTTGTTGTATCTTCTCTTTGAATCTTAGCAGAAGCTTTCTGCAGAAATGTATATATTAAAATGGGTTTGACATACATGAGCGGTCATCTTTTCTATTTATTTTACTAATATAAGCCATTTTATTTCTGATGTTTATATCTTAACTATTTAATATTCTCTCTTTTTTTGTTGTTTAGCGGGATGCCGGCCTATCTCATTTTTTTGTATGTCTTTTTTATTTATTTTAATAATGGATACCACTTTATTTCTGATGTTTCTATATAACCATTTTAATGTTCTCTCTTTTTCCGTTGTTTAACCGGCAAATTTCGATGCCGGCCTATCTCATTTTTGTTTGATATGCTTGTGCACTGTGATTTTCAAAATTATATCTTTCCTAGGACTACTGCACCTTGTCAACCTGTGTTTAAAATGTTCGTTATTATCAACCTATGCCAAGACAACATTATTGCAGTTGTACTTATTGATAGAAGAAAATTGACTTTCCAATTTTTGTCTGGCCTTTTAATATAATTGGATCAATAAGACTGATATATAAGGGCATTTGATCAAATTATACTGACATTTATAATTTAATGTAGGTTCTGGACAGGGGTGAAAAAATAGAGCTTCTTGTGGATAAGACAGAGAACCTTCATAACCAGGTTAGTGTGTACTGTGTTTATGAAGTATGTATGTGAAAGGAGATTTATTTCTTTTTGTGGAGTAATCATCTCTTAAAGCGAATGCTAACTGTAGCATATTTCTAAATATTGAAAGGAGATTCCTCAGTTTTGGTGTCTTCATTGTTTCAGACTATCTAGTTACTTCCACTTTTATTTTTTAAAAAATGATTTGTATATATTCCACTTTCCGTTCTCTTCTCTCTCTCCACATGCCAAAAAATCAAAGAAAAGTCTCGAACCCTGATTTCTATATGCTTTCATTTTTTGTTTGGCTCTGATATGGATGTGGTTGTACAAATTTATGTTCTACCATTTTGAAGAAAAATATATTTTTTTCAGGCACAGGATTTCAGGACTTCTGGAACCAGAATCCGTCGAAAAATGTGGCTACAAAACATGAAGATAAAGCTAATTGTCCTGGGAATTTTGATAGCACTGATCCTTATAATAGTCCTATCTGTGTGTCATGGGTTCAATTGTGGGAAATAGGCACCATTCTCCGATGCCCTTTATCATGTTATTTCAAGCTTGAGATTATATGAGGAAAGATCCTAATGATGGCATGAGTTTGTATGTAATATAGTTATAGATATAGATAAAGGTCATATGTTGGTCGCTTTGTTCTACTTATAAATGCTTTGATCTACTTATAAATTGGGTTGTCGATTTGAAGTTCAGTTTCCATTTTATTCGGTCATCAATCATGTAAATGTGTTATTCGATCTTATTCTTTCTAATGATTCCATTTACACCATTTTGCATTATCGACCTTTTTATCTATTGAACCTGTGGCCTTCCAAGGTTACTATTTCCTTAGAAGTACACTTTTTAGCGAGAGTCTCGGATGGTAGTACCAAAGAAAATTGCTGACAGCAGAAATATATAAATTTTTTTCAGCATATACTAGTTTTATTTCATTGAAGACTTAAAACAGTTTTCACTTCTTCAAATGTCATGTTTTACTTTGACTCATGGTAGATTATTTTTGTTCTGGTGTTAGTCTCTGACATGGTAATTATGATGAGTCATCTATATATAAGCTTATATGTTTGTGACTTCTGGAAAAGTGCTAGTCGTGTAATCTCTTTGGTGCCGGAAATCTTCTTTACGCTAACAACGTTTAACACGTTAATAACATTTTTTAAACCACCGTTGTTTCTCTATTCATTCCAACTTTAACGTTGTGTTCGTATGCGCAGATTTTGTAAATATGCAGATTTGTGACGATGAAATTTTCACTTTTCTCATGTTTGCATAACAAGATTTGAACAGATTTAGAGATGTTCGCATAACAAGATTTGAACAGATTTAGAGCGATGTATTTGTGATTAAATAGTCAAATTTCATCCCTTCACAAACGAAAAGAATTGTAACGATTTCTACTAAATTTACTTTTATGACCTTATTAACATTCAATTACCATTGTGAAGAGTGCTCTCTCCTTGATAATTTTTTTTTCAATTTGTATGATAATAGTATTCTCAACTATATATATATATATATATATATATATATATAATAATAATAATAATAATAATAATAATAATAATAATAATAATAATTAATAATATTTATATATAATAATACTTATTACTAATATTTTTTATATAATAATTAAAATATTTTTATAAATATTATGATTAATATATTAATATATAAATTAATAATATACATATATAATAATTAATAATAATTAAAATATTGTTAAAAATATAATTATGTACATATAATTAATTTTATTATTCTTAATATATGTATATAATAATTAAAATATTAATAAATTTTAATATTTTTAACTGATTTATTAATTATTTTATTTTATTTTTATCATTAAAGGTATTTTGGTAAATTTCTAATTCTATCTATTTTTACAATTTATTTTATCTATCACATCAATTAAATCTTTCACTAACTTTCATAAGACTTATATCCAAATCTACACACTTTACTAAATTCACTCAAAAAAAATACAAAAATCCATCCACCTAAATCTACACAAATTTATCTCTACACTCTCTCCCAAATCCATTTTTATAAATGAACACAGTCTAAGAGAAGTCTTGGTCGGTGGTTCACAAGCCGTGGGAGGGGGTTGGGTTTCTCACAGGACATTTCTCGAAAACGCCTAATTGACAGCTTTCAATTAAAACTGCGTTTCAGTTTTTTTTTTTTTTTAGTGATAACTTAATTTTTAACTGTTTTACTTTTTCATCATACTTGCTAAGTTTTTTAATGTTTTAAATATTATAAAATGAAAAAAAGGAGTAAACAATTATATTTTCTGTAATCTTTAAATTTAAAAATCCTTAATAAGCAGTTTTATTGAAGAAGAACTATTAATGATGTTTAAGGAATTTCATGAAGAAGTTCCTAGTGGTGATGTTTGTGGTACTACTATTAGTGTATGCTTTGATATGAGAGAATGACCAGTGGGAAATATCCTGAACTCTAATAACCATTCACACTCATAGAGTAGAATGAGTTATGTGGTGAGAATGGCAGGAGGTCCTAGCCTTTAGACTTGTTCTTCGGTCATAGGCTTGAACAGGACTAACTCTGTGTGTGTGATTGGGTGATGACCCCTGGCTAGACTTTGTAGATTTTAGCAACCCTCACAGGTGCACACCTCTTATGTATCCTACATCAAAGGCATGTATCCGGATAATTAAGTTTAATGTCAACTGTTTGTGTGATTATAGACATAAATGTGTTTTCTAGTATATTTATAGTTTTTTGGCATGATATAAATATATCTATGAATATTTCTTTTATAAATTAGCTTACCTTGTTGTGTGTTTTGTACCTTCTTGTGTTGTTTGTCTCTTATGTTGTGATGATCACCTATTGGGTAGGAGCAGATGAAATTGCAGGTTTAGAGAGACACCTCTGAAGGACGAGGAGTTATCCGTTAGAGTTGTAGAAGGTATTGAAGAGTTTTAGTAAGTGATTAGTTTCTTATAGAGTTTGTTAGTTTAAGTTTAGGTGTATAGATGATATATTATTTTTATAATCCTATTTATTGTAAGACTGTATTAATATACTTTGTACATCAAATTATCTGTTTTGAATATTATAATAAAGGGTCTTATTTCATTAGTATTAAGCTGCGAGATGTTACGGTAAATGCCGAAGAAGTTTTCATGTAATTATCTATATAACTTAATCATATATAAGAAATATCTATATATTTTAATAATGTTTCTACTATCTGATCGTTCTACCTGTCATTATTGTCATGTATAACTTAGCTGAAACATATTTAAACTGTTGGAAGACAACAGAAAAAAAAAGTCTTTAGCATTGGATACACACTGCAAATGTCATAGTATATAATGTTGTAAGTGTGAAAAACAAGTGACCTTCCTTAGCGCAATTGGTCAAAGAGAATAGTCTGTCATAATAGCAAAGTTTTAGGGAAAAAATGTTATGAAACTTCTCACCATCAAACCATCTTCCTTTTTTTCTGCTGTGTGGTCTCACAACATTACTTTCTTCATCATTACAAACAACACTTTGAAAGAATTTTCATTTTAACAATTAAACTTAATTACTATGCTGGTGTTGGCCACTAGTTTTAAACAGATCGTATTCGATTAATATGAAATTGAACAAACTTTGGCTCCTGATAGAACAAAAATACACAAATTTGGGCAAAGTTTTATGATTAAATCAATAGTCTTCAGAAGAAAATTGGTAAAGTAAAATACACTTTACAAGCATATTATTGTTACATGTTGCTTCAGGGGTCAAATAGCCAAACTTTCAAACTCGTGCAATGTGTGTTGAAAAGTTCTATTTCTTTACAATTCAACAAAATTCTTAATGGCCCAAGTCTTTTATCTTAGTCAATAGGGCCCAAACAATTCAAACTTTTTTTTTTGTTATAATTTCTTTCAAACATGTGTGCTTCGTTAATAGTTCACACGTGTTATCACAAAAGACACCAAATGCTATATTCTAGTAGAAATTTGATCAGAAAACATGCATGCATACGTTGAAGATGATTTTAATATCTTCTCTCTGTTATTAAATAATTCACCTTAGAAGTCAAACTATGTACGTCAGTCAAAAATTTCTTATACTACTTTCAATGAAGGACAATTCTTCATCCAACAACTATGACCATTGTTATTTATGTGCAACAACACACATTAGAAGAAGAAAAATAAGCCCCAAAACCGTTTTGAATTTGACATTGTGACTTACGAGGCTTCACTTTTAACACGTTCTTGCAATCAATCCTTCACACCAGTTTTTCAAAAACAGGAAGAAGCCTTGAAATGCTTAACTTTCATTTTTAACAATAAATTCAATTCATGGTTATCAAATATAACTTTTTTTCATATCCATGTGTAAACTATTATTTATGTACTTGAATGAAAACCTCAAATAGATATGAGAAAGTCAAGATATTGAGTTCATCATGCAGGCTGCTTCACAGGGTCAAGTCATGTGGAGAAGAAAAAAAAAACGGAAAAGAGTTAGACATTTGAGAGAAGTTAGCCTGACATATTAGACTAAATTATACAACTTAGATATATTAAGAAGTGTATATTACAGTAACATATTTATAAAATGAGGTTTGAGTCTTTCGAGAAAAGATTATCGGAGAGATACAACACTAATGAGATATGAACTCAACTCACATATAAGGGATTGACACCACTCTCAATCCAAAACCTTAAGATGATAAGTTTATGAGTATTCATCCTTATATTACTCTCAACCCACTCTCGAAAGATCCAACAATAATTAATTACTTACATTATAAATTTATCTTATTTCTAGTCTATGTGAAATCTTACACACATATTTCATGCATGACATTAGATATTAACAGGTGGTTAGATAGCGATCAAATAGCAGGTGACATTATAGATCCAACAAACAACAAATCTCATTAAGATAAAGTGACATGATAGATCCGACAAACAACAAATTTCATTAAAATAAACTTCGAACGACTTTGATACCATTTTAAGAGGTAGACTTAAAATTCAACTTAAATTTTAAAAAACTAATTTGTAAAATGAGATTTGTATCTGTTTATATACTATAAATTCGTCTTATATCGAATCAAATTAGATTTTTTTAACCAGTTATAATAATAAACATATGATTACACATGAGAAAAATTAAAAAAAGAAGGAACATTCAGCCAACACACTTGGTGGAATTTGATATATGAGGAGGTAGATTAGATGAGGATAATGAGTTTATTAATTGTCACTATCTCCCCCATTCAACGTTTCACCTAAAAATGGTTTTTAATCCAAATGTATAACTTGATTCCTTGCTTCTAAGTTAGAGTGACCCTGATGTGGATGAGAACCACAATAATAAATAAAAGCATAAAAAACACAAGTTGTGAGAAGGGTGAAGCACATGAAATGGTCTAAATCAGCTTTAAATAAATGGGTGTAGTTATTGAAAATGACATGATTCAGCATATCATAAATGTCCTACCCCAAAACCGTTTTCATCTTTTCATTGTTTTCCTGAAAAAGACACCTCCATTAGTGTGTCTTTCTTTCCTTGCACATATGCTTCATTTTCAAGCTCACACACAAACAAGCCAAAACTAAAATAGTCCTTAATTATGGATCAAAGAAAAGTAAGTATTTGGGGTGGCTAAAGCTTTTTTTTTTTTTTTTAGGACCATATCTTATTGCAAATATCAAATTACTCTGTCCTTTTCTTCTCATCATCAATACACTGTCTTTTTCTTTTAATAACTATCTTTCCCATCATTATCTTATGAGACTTCAAATTAAAGCAATTAAGGAAAATGGATAATTACCTTTCTTCTGCTTTAGTACAACCATATCATACCATTACACCATGTTATTTGGCATCACCACACACTTTATAATTAATATCCTTTTTTCTTTCCAAATCAAACCACACATAGTTACTACTCAAACAAATACTTTACGTAACCACCACCATTCTTGGCTAATGCTTAATTTTATAGCATTGTTTGGGAGTGTTTTTTTTAGGAATCCAGGTATGAGTCTAAGTCCCACATTAGTTAGAATGAGAAAGTAGAACACTATATAAGGATAAAGATCCATAAACTTATTGACTTAAGGTTTTAAGTTGAGAGTGATGTCAATGTTTTATTTGGTTGGACTCAGGTCTCATTAGTATTGTATCTTCCGAGTGAAAGCCTAACATGTTTGTTAAAAATGAAAATAAAATTTTAAATATCTTTTTTTTGTTAAATGATAAATCTTGATTTGATTAGTATATATATACTTTACATTTTTTAGAATTTAAAAAAAATATTTTTTTCCCTTACAAATTAAGGAAAGTTTTGATTTTTTTTATAGACCCTTTTAATCTTAAACTAGCATTTGCATTCCTTTGAATTGCCACCCTCTTATAAATTAATATATATAACTATAATGTGAGAGAAGGCATGCATTAGCATGTGATGATGTAGGTTACCTTCAGGTCAACTTTCCAGAAAATTTTAAATATTTTTCTTGTCTTCTTAATCAAAAATAAAATTTCATTTTGCCAAAAAAAAAATATAAAAGAAATTTCAAGGTTTGTTTTTCTTCCATTTGGTTTCTTTATATATTGTTGTAATAAACTTCTAAAGCATGCTTGCGTGCCATTTGGGTTGTTGCCCTAAACACAATATATATAACTGAGTATATACAATGAATTAGAATATAAAAAAAAAAATGGATCATGTTTTGTTTTTCCTTTTTTTTTTCTTTCAATGGTTTAGCCCTTATGAAAGAGACCTACAATAGTTGAAATTGCGTCACCTCTTACAAAAATCATGGTGGTGCATTTTTCATGGGTTTCCACTTGTGCTTGAAAAGAAAAGAAAAAATAAAAATATTGAATTGAATCACATCATGAACATGGTGAATAAAGCCAAAGAAGTACTCTTACATGAGTTGATAAATTGATTTAAAAGTGTGAGAGGAAACAAAAAAACCATCATCCATCTATTACACTGGTCCACACCCTATCCCTTAAGGGCTCCAATCTTTCATTTTTTTATATATTTTTATTCATAACTTTCATTAAAGTACGTGACTCGTGACAACACTATCTATCAATTATTTTGATATTTTATTTATAATATATAACAAAGTTTTGTTTTTGTTTCTTTTATAATACGTACAAATTGGTGGCTGTCGTGGTGAAGCAGCAGCCTCCAAAAGAGAAATTGGGAGAAAGTGATGCAAACCATTTTCTCTCTCATTTTTTGCTATAACTTTTTCTGATATTGTCTGTCTTCCCAAACCTAATAATGCTTCTTTTTCAATCTGCTCTTCTGTCAATGGACATTACCATATTTATTGCTCTTCAGAAGTTACGTATCAGATCATTTTTACCACTGTTTTTCCTCTCAATTTTTCATTATTTCATAAATGTTTTTAATCAAAGAAGACTTTCGATGTAAAGATCATATTACACTTATTTACTCATCTGAATTGATTTTAATCATTAATTCTGATACCACTTACATTCGTATAAATCAGTCTTAATCATTAACTCTAATATCACTTGTTAAATTTATAAAGGAGAAATTTCACTAGAAAGATACAATACCAATAAGACCTGAGTCCAATTACATAAGACATTGACATCACTTTCAACTCAAAATTTTAAGATAATATATTTATGAGTCTTTATTATAATGATTTACTTTCTTATTTTTAACCAACGTGACACATAGACTCACAATTAAATTCTTAACAAAATATGTTAATAACATGCTATGTTTCACTGCCAGTAATTTTTTTTTTTTTGGAAAACACGAAGGAGACATTCTGGAGGTGTTTTTTTGGGTCTGCACATGTGGTCCAAGGCTCATGCTAACTGCACATAATTATCTTTTTTCACCATCTATCATTATTCTACACGACATTTCATGTTTACAAGTACACAATTATACCTTATTTATATATGCTTCTTTTACATTCACTGCTTTATTAAATATGCAAAGTTTTTCTGTAAATGTTTATTCGTTTCTCTTCTTCTCATCAAAACTCATTTCAGGTGTCTGTCATGTTTCAAATTACAGATAATAATCGTACATGGAATTCTTTACAAACTTAGTATTATATATATGGTTAACCCAAAATACTATAAAGTAAAACAAATTAAACCTTGGTAGTTCAGAAAAATGGATAATTATTGAGAAAGATTATGAAAGAGTGAAAGGAATGTATATATGATGATTGTGAAAAGTGTAATGATTGTTGTTGATACTAAGTTGGAATTGATTTGTTGGCATAGAGTTAAGGTGTGGTATATCTCCAAGAAGTTTCTGGGAAAAAGAGGTTTTCATCATCAATGCATAGAAAAAAAAATCCTAAGAAATGAAATCATGTTTAAAAAGAAGGACAACAATGATGGATTAGTCGACCACCATTCCAAATAATTGATGCATAGAAAACTATACAATTTCTCACATATCTTAAGTCTGTAACTGTATATTGCAATTCAAATTATTTTGTGCACCCCACACCATTGTTGCTAGCTGCCATCTCTTGTTCATTTTAGGAGAAGAAAGGACTCTCATCACATGGGGCTTGTGGACACATTAAACCAATTCATCAACATCTTCAAACACACTCACTGTATATATTTATATATAAGAAAAATGTTCTTTGATATTATTTGATGATCATTTGACAATTTATATATATATATTTATAAAATAGTTTTAATAAAAGTTAATTTTTATATTTTTAGATGAAAAAAGAAGTGAATAATAATGGGAGACCGTGTCAAATGATAGTAATATAAATAAGATAATAATGAGAGACAGTGTCAAACAATAATAAAAATAAATATGATGTGAAAATACCAGTTTTCTTTTATATATATATATATATATATATATATATATATATATATATATATATATATATATTATATATAAATTTTATATATATAAAAA
>Ga0214543_1003876_pt1 | contig 28740 bp, 30 predicted proteins | sample CNSS2metaG_FD_160094 | JGI IMG/M metagenome (GOLD analysis project Ga0214543, IMG submission 160094) | Root nodule microbial communities from cowpea collected in UCLA plant growth center, Los Angeles, California, USA - CNSS2 | ecosystem: Host-associated > Plants > Roots > Nodule | place: USA... | reverse complement strand
AGTGGAGTTTAAGTGGTAGGAGGGGTGCAACTTAGTGAAAACTGGGGGTGCAGAACAGGTTTTTGTGGTCCACTTGAGGAAGGAGTGTGCAAATAAAATCTGGGGGTGCATTTAGCTCCTGATTTATTCTTTTTCAGAATTTCTTGATTTTGGACTTATTTTGTAACTTTGAATATTTTAAAATCACACTATTAATTGACCAAAAATAAATTTCAGCTGCATCAACAAACGTTAGAATATCCAATAATATTTTATGCAACTAAAATCAATTTTTACGCCACTTTTACCAAACTTACTCAATAAATCCAATAATCACAAATCCTAATTAAATATTAAATGAGGGCAAAAATTTGAACTCATCAACAACTCATAGAGAACATGGCTTCAAATTCTCAATAATTTGGCACAAGGAGTGATGCCATAGGTTTTGGAGGTGTTCATGATGTAGGGGCAGCCAAGTACACGAAGAAGTTGGAAAGTAAGATTGATGCTCTTACCACACTGGTCAACCAACTTGCTTCCAATCAGAGAGCTCCAGCTGCAAGAGTTTGTGGCCTTTGTACATCTATTGATCATTTTACAGACTCTTGCCTAGCATTACAACAACAGGCTACTGCTGTTGCTGCTTCTTCTTCTACACCAGTGGATACTCCTCAGGCCTATGCAGCTAATATTTTCAACAACAATAGGCCCCAACATCAACAACAAAACCATGATTTGTCAACAAACAGATATAATCCAGGATGGAGGAATCACCCTAATTTGAGATGGGGAAACCAGGGCAACCAGCAGCAACAAAACCAACAATTTCAAAATGTGCAGCCACCTCCACAACAAAGACCTGCACCTGCACAAACTGCTCTAGTTCCACCTGTACCCACTCCAGCTCCTGCTGCAGCACTTGCACCTTCTTCTTCTACTTCATTGGAGGAGTTGGTCAGGATGATGACCCTTCAAGACATGCAATTCCAGAAGGAGACTAAGGCCTCAATCCAGACTTTGACAAATCAAATGGGACAAATGGCCACTCAGCTAAACCAGTCACAGGCTCAGAATTCTGACAAGCAGCCATCACAGACGGTGGAAAATCCGAGAAATGTGAGTGCCATTACATTGAGATCTGGGAAGAACATTGAAGTTCCCACTCTTGAGCCTACACCTCAAAAGGAAGTCGCCCCTGCCACACTTTAGAGAAAGCGTGATGCTCATGCAGCTGGTCCTTCCACATCTGGTGTGACTTCTACGCCTTCCACCTTTACCGCTGCACCTTCCATACCTCTTCCTTTCCCTCCAAGAGCCATTCCAAGCAAGAATATGGAAGAGGTTGACAGGGAGATCTTAGAAACATTCAGGAAGGTGGAGGTGAACATACCTCTCTTGGATGCCATCAAACATATTCCTAGATATGCACGCACAAGAGGAGGCTAAAGGGGAACGAAAAGATCAGTATGGGGAGAAATGTGTCAATATTGATAGGTAAATCTGTTTCCCAGATCCTTGAGAAGTGCAAGGACCCAGGTACATTTTGTGTACCTTGCATCTTAGGTAATAATAAATTTGAAAATGCAATGCTTGATCTTGGTACTTCCATAAATGTAATGCCTTTGTCTATTTTTAAATCTATTTCTCTTGGACCCCTGCAACCTACGAGTGTGGTGATTCAGTTAGCAAATAGAAGTGTTGCCCACCCCGTAGGTTTGATTGATGATGTTTTGGTTCGTGTTGGTGAATTGATTTTCCCTACTGATTTTTACATTCTTGATATGGAAGAGGGATTTTCACATGATTCTGCACCAATCATTCTAGGCAGACCATTTTTGAAAACTGCACGAACCAAAATTGATGTCCATGCAGGTACTTTGTCCATGGAGTTTGATGATATTGTTATGCGATTTAACATTCTGGATGCCATGAAACATCCTTTTGAGGATCACTCTGTTTTTCATGTTGATATCATTGATGATACTGTTGATGGACTTATTTCTGATTTCCACTCTTTGCATGCATTAAAACATTCATCTGTGTTTGAGCTATCTAAATTTGCATGCATTGGTGGTTTTAACTGTGATTTGTATTCTGATTCTGATTTTGATGTTGATTATGACTCACTGGTGTTGTACCATATGATTTTGATGTTATACAATCAGATTGCACTAACCATGTTACAGGAAGTACATATGCATCTGATTGTTATGTTGAGGTACAGGCTAAGGAACCCACCCATTTCTCCCTCCCCTCCGGTTCTTGATATTCAGCCAGCATCCAGCACTCCAGAGTTGAAACCCCTGCCAGACAACCTCAAGTATGTCTACTTAGAGAAGGAGGACAAACTACCTGTCATCATTTCAACCTCCCTCACTGCTGACATTCCTGGTATTAGCCCATCAACATGCATGCACAGGATATTGTTGGAAGATGGAGCAAAGCCAATGAGACAGCCACAAATGTGACTCAACCCTGTCATCTCAGATGTTGTCAAGAAGGAGGTGACCAAGCTTCTACAAGTTGGGATCATCTACCCCCTTTCTGATAGTTAGTGGGTCAGCCCTAAGATGCCTATCTTTGAAAGTTGAAAATTTAGGCTATCTTTGAAAGCTAAAAACCACCTTAATTGAATCAATTAGATCACCAAGTTAGGATGCAAACACTACTGAACTGTACACTTTCAATCAGTCAAAAACAGAGTTAATCGATTGATTTTACTAAACAAATTTTGTTTCAACTGATTGAAACAGAAAAATAGTCGACTGGAATACTGGGAAATATGCAGAAATGCAGATTCGAGTTTTAAACCAGGAACAATACACAAGAATGATCAAGACATGTTCTAAATGATTATGCAAGCATGCTCAATATTGAAAATGTCATGAAAACATGCAAGAACTTAAAAAAGATTATTAAAACACAAGTTCTTTAAACTTTAAAATGAATATGCAAGAGCGAAAGGTTAGAGAAGAGAAAAGACCACGAGATTTTTATACTGGTTCATTCAAACCTGAGCTACATCCAGTTGGTCAAGGCAACCTGAGCTTGGCCTTTGCACTATTTCAAAAGATTTACAAAGTTTACAACATTACACTTTCAAAATATGCAAAAACACCACACAATGACTCTTGAATCACACCACAACAAGACACCTCTTCCGGACATGGAAAACCACTAGGCACAACCTAAAAGCTTGAGAAAGTCCAAACCTTAGTGATAACACAACCTTGCCTACCAAAACCACCTTCTCCAAGCTTCAAAATACCAAGCAAAAGCTCCAAGAATGATCCAAGATTAATCTTCAACAGTTGCACATTGTATGATCACGATAGAGAGAGAGTTCCATAGATTCCAGAAATTTTTTGCACTAACAAATGGTCTTATCCTCTCTCTTTCGAAAAATGCAACTTTTATAGTCAAATTGTTATGAAATTCAATAGGTTGATTTTCAAATCAATTAGTTGATTTCACTTAACTTAAGTGAAATCAATCAATTACAAAATAAATTAACTTATTGAATATGTACCAATTAAGAATATTGCAACAAACCTTTTAATATGTTAAAAACTCATTCAACAGATTAAAAGACACAATTGAACATGTTGAAAAACATTTCAACAGATTAAAAAACACAACTAAGACCCTATACATCTAATTAATGCAAAATGGTCTACAACATGAATTACAATCTTCAAGCTTGTTATCTCATGAATAATCCAAATAGAGAGCATGCACACAAGGCTTGATCAACACGTGAAACATCAAATCTCCACATATTCATCAATGTAAGCATGGTTCCAACATGTTCCAAGGCAAGGACTTCATGTACCTTCATCAAATCTTGAAGCACCAAATCATCCAAGCTATTTATGCCAACATTTCCCCTCTCATTTGATGAAGCCAATCTCCAATACTTCATTGGATCAACCTTCATTTACTTGAACTTCATTGAATTGATGAAGTGCCATCTAAGCATCATCTTCTAACTTGACTTAAGATTGTTAAACTGAAAACTATTTCCAATAGCAGTACACATAAGATAACAAGCACACAGATGCAAATGCTCCCCTATCACTAATATGGGTATCATCCAGATTTTGTTTAACAATTTCTTAGTTCTATTCATTTAAATTCAACTTTTAATGATCCAATTTTAATGCTTCCAATAGTTTTCCCAATTTTGATTCATCAAACAGAAGTAATGCAATTAAGATAAAAAGCAAAGGATAATTTGTCATTGATCATAGCACGCGATACACAAACAGAAACTGAACTAGAGAAAAAAAACATAAAAGTTGATACATTTAACAAGCTAAAACAAAAATCAACCGACTAAAAAATTGAGAGAACTCATAATAGAGCAACATAATAACATGAATTCAATGCTTGATCCTAAAGGCTAACACTTTCTATCATCCTAAGGATTTTTTATGGTTTGGAATAAAGTCAACAAATCCTGAATGTCTTGGATTTGGCCATCCAAATCATTGAACCTCTCATTGCAAAAGGTGTGATGTGCATCTTGAGGCACATTAAGTTCATACAGTTGATGCCATCATCCTCTCAAATTGTGAGTACATAGGGCCTTTGTCCTCTGGAGGTTCGTAGGGAATAATGTCCATTGGTCCAATACTGGGCTCTTGCTCTTCTTCTTGATTTGCTCCACTTAGGCCAGTTTCATGGTCATGTGCACCACAAGCTGCAATACCACCAGTTGTCCACACATTTCCTAACTTAATAAAGGCCATCTTATCGAAATTTTGATAGGAGGTCGGGTTCAAAAGTTCAGTTGACTCTTCCAACTCATCTTCTGCATCAATACCAAAGTACTTTATGAACTTGGACACCAAAACCACATAAGGCAGCCTATAACCTGTGAATCTCTTGGCCTTGAGCATGTGATCAGGAGCCACAAAGATCCAATCCACTTGTACATTATGTTGAATGCAATATATGAGGATCAAATCTCCCTCATTCAATGTAGAATGGTTGCTTCCACGTGGAACTATGATTTTTGTGATAATAATAAGAAGAAGCCTTTCATCCACCTTGAGACCACCAACATGGAAATGCTTGATTTCTACAATAGGGTTCCTTAAGCATTGCCTATAGTATTGGACTTTGTTGAACCCTTGCACAACACGAGTTTCACCTTTCCTCACTTGAACACCTCTTGCCCTAAGTCTAGTAACATCCTTCCAAGCCTTCTTAGATATCTCCATGTGGACTCCTTTCACACTAGACATCAACACATCATGTTTCAATTGCAATATGTGAAAAACACCTTTAGCAAGTCTGAATAAATTTTCCCTAAAAGTTCAAGGAAGGTCTTAAACTTTTGATGCTTGAGTTGTTGGAGGACTACATCAAAGCTTTCAGATTGCAGCTATGAGTACCTTAACACCTTAGGAATACTGATTTGCTTCCTAGTCATCTTAATGAGAAACACTTGAATTTTGTCCTCATGTCCTTCAAACTAAGCCTAAATTCTCCCATGGTGTTCTTGATTTGGAGAACTTGGAGTGGGAGGAGTGGAATATTCTTCATCAGATCGGGCAGTGCGTTGTTGATGACGAGGCATGATGATTGTGGGTGTGACTATTTCTAAGAGATATTTGATGCAAATGCAAGTTTTAAAATGCAGTATTTATAATTGAATAGGTTGAATTTTATTAATTTGTTTTAGGTTACCAAACCTAGCTTAATGCATATGATTGCAATATATCAATAAATCATGATATTTCCAATGAGTTTTTATGAATATATAAACCAGTTCAAATCATGTAAGGTGCATGCACATTGAAATTACACATCACAAATGCTTTTTGGTTAAACAAATCAGAAAAAGCAACACATAGCTAATACAATAGCTGTTAAGGGCAGTTTGTACTTGACCACGAGATGCTCTTTGACTGGGCTAGCTTTTCAATTTAATTCATTCAAAATTTTGTAGTTCAAGTAAAATCAACACATAGATTTTATAATTCAACCAACTAAAAATTAAACAAAACAGAACATTAATCTCTACACACATAATATAGTTAAGTGAAATCAACATATAGATTTCAAAAATCAATCGATTAAAAATCGTGAAACAAAACTTCCTATCACTAAAAACAATTTTAATGAAATCAACACATAGAATTGTGAAAATAAAAAATTTAAATTCATGACAAATTGTGTTTTCTGCATATAGTGGCATCTTAAGTGAAATCAATCATAAATTTGTAAATTCAACAGACTAAAAATTTGACAGATCATATTTTTTGCAAACAGAGACTGTTTTAAATAAAATCAACACAAAAATAAAAATTCAAGAGCCTAAATATGACAGTTCATAGTTTATGCACACATTAGCTTATTTTAATGAGATCAATGAATGGATTCATAAGATTAACATGCTAAAAACACATCAGACCACATCCTTCATGTCCAATATGCCTAGTTCAGTTCTTAGCTTGTCAAATCTATCTCTAGCTAATGGTTTTGTGAATAAATCAACTAATTGATTTTCAGTTTTAACGAATTGAATTTCATAATCTCCCTTTTGAACATGATCTCGAATGAAATGATGTTTAATCTCTATGTTCTTGGTTTTAGAATGTTGTATTGGATTCTTGGTTAAGTTGATAGCACTAGTATTATCACAATACAAAGGTACCTTGCTTAGCTTTACACCATAGTCCATGAGTTAACGCTTTAACCATATGACTTGTGCATATCAATGTCCAATTGCTATGTATTCAGCTTCAGCAGTGGAGAATGCCACACATGCTTGCCTTTTGCTATTCCATGAGATTAGACTTTAGCCAAGTATATGGAAAATGCCACTTGTGCTTTTCCTATCTAATTTGCACCTTGCATAGTCAAAATCTGAAAAACCACTAAGAGTTGTGTTAGAATCACATGGATACCATAAACCGACATTAGTTGTTCCTTTTAGATACTTTAGAATCCTTTCTGCAACTTTTAGGTGTGATTCCTTTGGATTTGATTGCAACCTTGCACACAAGCACAAACTAAACTAAATATCTATCCTACTTGTTGTAAGATAGAGCAAAGAGCAAATCAACCATCTATATTTGGTTCAATCAACTTGTTGCCCAACCTCATATGCATTCATAAGATACTTTGTAGCAATTGGAGTGGTAGCTTCCTTGAAATCCTCCATTTTGAACTTTTTCAACAAATCAAAATAGTATTTTGATTGACTTAAAAATGTGTCATGCTTGAGTTGCTTGACTTGCAGCCCTAGAAAGTATGTAAGTTCACCCATCATGGACATCTCAAATTCTCCCTACATAGCTGGAACAAACTCTTCATACAAGGTGTTATTGTTCGAGCCAAAGATGATATCATCAACATACACTTGAACAAGTAGAACGTCACTTTCATGTTTTCTAATGAAGAATGCTTTATCAATTGTACCTCTAACATATCCTTTTGATAAAATAAAGTTACTTAGTGTAACATCCCCTCAGGATATTACGAATTTTAATAAAATAAAGAAAAGTAATTAATTACACTGCATTTAATAATACCTCATTTCCCAAAAACACGGGAAATTAAAACTTTATTAATTTACTAAAACATCCATAAATACAAAACTGTGAGTTTAGTCAAAATAGGCCATGAGCCTTTACAACCTATTTCAAATAGAATAAAGAAAGCATAAACATAAAGATCCCATGATAATCCCCTCTCCACAACTAAGCCTCACCAGCTCCACCTGCAACATCATCTGCTCACGTGCACCGCGTACACGATCATCGCCAAACACAAGCAGATAGGGTGAGCTAAAAGATAAAACATAAATGTATACCAAACACACATATATGTATAAACGATAAAAATACATCAATAACACAAAACTCTTCTCTTATTCCACATGGCCACAACCATATATGATATCCTTTCATTTCCCACAAAACTTACTCCATTTCTATCACATGGCCACAACCATGTATATCGATGCACCTCACAGAAGACTTGTTACCTTCCTTCTACATGGCCACAACCATGTTAGCAGTGTTCTACATCTTTTATTAAGTATCTCAAGGTGCCTTGCTGCCACACCTATCGACCACAACCAATAGAGCACGTGCGGAAACCATGCTACGGATCACACACAGTAACGTCCCAGGACTACCAAACTCGTCAGCAAATCACTGAGGAGGGCAATCCATTTGGAACCATTCGTACTGGCCACAACCAGCACACTCACACCCATAACACTCGCCAACCTGAGCCACAACTCTAAGGTTCCTCGTGTTCATCTGCTATCCCGAGCCACATCTCAAGGGAAGTCATTCCGGGCCACAAGCGATAGAATGCCATGTGCTTAACCCCTATCCCGAGCCACAACTCAAAGATACGTTCCAGGCCATAACCCATGGAACACCAGCATGCCCACCAATGAGATATTCAAAAAGCCATGTAGACCACGCCTTGCAAGTTCCATCTCATCTCTTTAATACAACATAAACACCTGCCTTGAAACGCATAACTTCACCCTCGCTCGCTTAAACTAAGAGCCTTTATTTAACCATTCTAACTTATCTCACTTCAGCTAGACCCACTAGCTTGAGCGAGCGTCTAGAATCTCTGTAGCCTACGTAATCTCGCTTAAGCGAGCTCATTCTCGCTTGGGCGAGACCCTCGCTCGCCCAGGATAAAACTTACCTCGTCCAGGCGACGAGTTCTCTAAAACAACACAATCATCCCTCTTTACCTCGCTTAGGCGAAGGGCTCTCATCTGAGCGAGATGCCTCCAAAGACACCCTGCAACATACTCGAATTCTTGCCTGAGCGAGATGTCCTGTCGCTCAGAACTAGATTTCCTCGCCTGAGCGAGTTGCTCGCGTAACCACAGGTTTTGTGTCTCTATTAGTCTCGCCTAGGCGAGTCTGGCTCGCTTGAGAGAGAAATGCAGACCCCAAATCTGTTTACGCATGCACACCAGAATCAATGACCCATTCAACTCCTCAATTCACACAAAAACAGTTTACATGAATTTCATCAACCATATGAACCTTATTTAGATACATTTCAGACCCCCAACACCCACATGTGCACAAAAGCCGCATACTCAGTACAATATCCATCATAATAACACATTTAGGTAAGAATCATGCAATATGACCCAATATACAATTTCGGGTTCAACTCCCCTAACTTGGAATTTTCCCTTGCTTAGAAAAAATGCAGAATGTTGGAAATCCCTCCTTGATCACTAGGCAGCCTAACACCCTCCCTTCACTATGCTCTAAATTGCCAAAACCCTCTCAATTTTCGCACTCTTGCAATGCCCTCAGAAAACAGCTTCTCTAAACCCCTCTTCTCTCCCAAAAATTGCCTTTTAAAGGTGCCTTAAAGGGGTTTAATGCCTAGAACGAGAATTAAGTTTTAATGGTAAGTTTTATTGTTATTTAAGGCCTTTAGTATTTGTTTTCAGCCTTCCTAGGTGCCCCATTCTGCTAAGGTTCTCTCCACCTTTTAATATTCATGCCATACCAATTTTTAGCAAAAAGAGAATTAAATTTTCGCCACCAAGGTTTGCACCCATGACCATGCCAAAGCCAATTTAATGTTAAACCATCAGGCCAACTCATGTTTCTTGCTAACTCACCCAATTCAAGTATGGTATCATATGAAACATGCTCCATCATATTATTAAAACAATAATAATTAAATAACACAAACAACATACATAGGACTTGAACCCAAGTCCTCTCACACAATTAAAGTACTCTCAACCACTTGAGCTAGTACTTTTCTACGTCATACCCATCAGTATTTAGTGCCATAAATACACTACTTACCCGCATTTATTAATTAATTAATTATTTAATTAATTAAATTATGCGGATCTTACATTCCCCTCACCTTGAAATTTTTCGTCCTCGAAAAAGAGAAATTACCAGCAAACAGGTGAGGATACGACTTCCTCATGAGGTCCTCCATCTCCCAAGTCATCTCCTGGGTTGCCTCGTCCCAAAGAACCTTCACAGTCCGAATCTCCTTCCCTCTTAGTTGTTTGACTTGAGAATCCTGAATTCTCATCGGTCTAACCCCCAGAGTCAGATCCTTGCGCACTTGAACATCGTCTTGCTCCTGCACATGAGTAGGATCTGCCACGTACTTCCTCAACTGTGATACATGGAAGACGTTGTGCAAATTGGCCAAGTAAGGTTGCAAGGCAATTTCATACGCTGCTGGTCCGATCCTCCTTGTAATTTGGTATGGCCCGATGAATCTAGGAGTCAGCTTCCTCGACTTGAGAGCTCTCCCAATATCAACCGCCTCAAACTCAAGTGGCCTCCTCCTCTTATCTGCATAAGACTTTTGTCGACTCTGAGTCGCACGCATACGGTCTTGTATCACCCTTACTTTCTCAATGGTTTGTTGCAAGAACTGTGGCCCAAATACCACTGACTCCCCATCCTGCTACCAACACAGCGGAGTCCTGCATCTCCTACCATTTAATGCCTCGTATGGTGCCATCCCGATGCTGGAATGGTAGCTATTATTGTACGTGAACTCCACCAATGGCAACATGTCACTCCACGTACGCAGGTGATCTAACACACAAGTCCTCAGCAGATCCTTTAGCGACTGTATGGTTCTCTTAGACTGCCCATCCGTCTGAGGGTGGTACCCTGAGCTCATTCTCAGCTGAGTACCCAAGGCATTCTGCAGTGATTGCCAAAATCTCGATGTGAACCTCTGGTCTCTGTCTGACACAATACTCGTAGGCACCTTATGAAGTCTGACCACTTCTCGGACATACAGATCTGCCAATTTGTCCATAGACATCTTTTGGTTAATTGGTAGGAAGTGCGCACACTTCGTCAGTCTGTCTACAATAATCCAGATCGAGTCATGTCCTCTCACAAACCGTGGCAAGTGCGTGACAAAATGCATGGAAATGCTGTCCTATTTCCACTATGGAATGTCAAGAGGCTCCAACGTGCCACCCGGCCTCTGATGCTCAATCTTCGCCTTTTGGCATACTAAACAAGAAGCGATATAGTCAGCCACATCATTCTTCATACCCGTCCACCAGAAGGTCACTTTCAAGTCCTTATACATCTTAGTCATACCTGGATGTATGCTAAGACGACTCTTATGCCCTTCACCTAAGAGCATCTTCCTCAAAACCCAACTGCGAGGTACACACACTCTCTATCTGAATCTCAGGATACCATATTTGCCCATCCTGAAGTCTTTTCTCTTCTCGGTGCCCAACTCACTCACTATCTGTTGCAGTTCTTGATCTTTACCCTGTTCCTCCCTGACCTCATCTAAGAAATCATTAGTGATCTGCAACATGCTACACCGTATATGATCAACACCTGTGTATAGATTCAAGTTCATATCTCGCAGTTTCTTAACAAGCTCCAACTCCTTCATCATTATAGCAAACATATGAACTCTCTTCCTACTCAAGGCGTCAGCAACTACATTGGCTTTACTTGGATGGTATAGAAGCTCAAAATCATAGTCTTTCAAGTACTCCATCCGACGCCTCTGTCTCATATTCAGCTCTTTCTGATCAAATAAGTACATCAAACTTTTATGATCATTGAACACTTGGAACTGTGAACCATACAAGTAGTGCCTCCACGTCTTGAGAGAAAAAACTACCGCAGCCAATTCCAAGTCATGTGTAGGGTAGTTCTTCTTGTGTACCTTCAGCTGGCGAGATGCATAAGCAACAGGTCGTTTCTCCTGCATCAACACACACCCCAAGCCCTGGTATGAAGCATCACAGTACACCTCAAATGTTTTGGTTGTGTCAGGAATAGCTAATATAGGGGCAGTGGTCAATCTCCTCTTCATATCCTTAAAACAGACTTCACACTCGTCCGTCCAAGAAAAAGGCTAGTCCTTCCTGGTGAGTTGAGTCAATGGACTCACCATCATGGAGAACCCTTCCACAAAGCGCCTGTAATAACCTGCCAAGCCCAAAAAGCTTCTCACCTCAGTTACTATCTATGGTCTCTCTCACTTCACCACTGTTTCAATCTTCGTTGGGTCTATTGCTATTCCTTGGGCTGAGATTACATGACCCAAAAATTGTACCTCCTCCAGCCAAAAATCACACTTCGACAGTTTCCCATACAGTTTATGCTCTCTGAGAACCTCCAAAATCACTCATAGATGATCTGTGTGTTCTTCTTTACTCTCAGAATATATCAGTATGTCGTTAATGAATACAACGACAAACTGATCCAGATACGGCCGGAAAATCCTATGCATGTAGTCACTGAATATAGCAGGAGCATTCGTCACCCCAAACGGCATCACCACATACTCATAGTGACTGTAGCGAGACTTGAATGCTGTCTTCTGCACATCCTCTGGTTTGACTAAGATCTGATGATATCCAGACCTCAAGTCAATCTTAGAGAACACAGTTGCTCCCCACAATTGATCCAGCAAATCGTCCATTCTGGGCAACAGGTACTTATTCTTTATAGTCAGCTTATTCAACTGACGATAATCTACACACAATCTGGAACTACCGTCCTTCTTTTTCACTAGCAGCACCGGTGCTCCCCATGGTGATGCACTTGGTTGGATAAACTTCTTCTCAAGCAGATCCTCGATCTAGTTCTTCAACTCTGCCAACTCAACTAGCGCCATCCGATACGGTGCCATAGATACCGGGCCCGCTCCATGGATGAGATCAATGGTGAAATCCACATCCCTACTCGGTGGCAATTCTAGGATTCCATCAGGGAAGACATCGGCGTATTCATCCACCACTGGAATCATACTTATCTTCTCTGTGGTACTCTTTTTCTCTGTCTAAGCTACTATCATTAAGCAAGTAGCTCCAACTTCAATCTCCTTCTTTGCCTGGTTCGATGATATCAATTCTAGTCCTTCTACATTTGGATAAACTACTCGGCGTTGCCCGCAATCGAACACCACGTGGTTGCTGGCCAACCAGTCCATACCCAGAATCACGTCCAACCCTTCCATCGGTAAGCATATGAGATTCACCTTGAATCTGCGGCCTGCCACCTCCATAGGGCATCCTACACAAACAGACATGGTGGATACCTCTCCAGACGCTGGTGTCGCAACTATTAACTCGCACGCCAGCTCTCACATCACTAGACTGAGACTCCTCACACATTCATTGGTACGAATGAATGGGTAGCTCTTGAGTCATACAACACAACAACCTCGTGATCAAACAACAAACAAGTAGTCTATACTAAGTTACCTGATTAGGCTACCTTGATAGTTGTCAAGGCGAACACACGACCTGGGGCTCTAGGTCGATCCCCGACAGGTTTCTTTGCTGGTGCACCTCTAGCCGATTTCTTATTCGGGCCGTGACGTGCGAAATGGCCCATCTGGTCACAAACGTAGCACTTGCCAATGCTACTACCACCACTAGAGCTGCCTGAGGGTTTTGGACAATCCCTCCTAAGATGCTTCCCACCATAGTTGTAACACTGTAGTTTCTTGACCGAACTCTGTGGCCTATCATACGACTTCTCCTGTTGCCATGAATCAGAGGTATTCTTCTGAGGTCGTGCCCCTCTGCTGGGCCCCATCTCCAGCTGCTTAACGGCCTTGGCCAGCTCCACTAAGACTAGAAACTCCCTGATCCTGAGAGGTACAATGAAACGACGCAACTCGTGTTTCAGCCTGCCCTCATATTTTCTGCATCTCCACTCCTCGGTGACGGTAGGCGAGAAGAAGCTGGCCAAGTACTCAAATCTGTCTGTGTATGCCTGCACAATCAGGTTCCCCTACTGGAACGTGAGGAATTTCGCCTCTCTCTCGTGCCTAGCACTGTTTGGAAAATACTTCAAAAATCTCGCCCTGAAGGAAGTCCAGGTAACCTCCTCGCCCCGGGTCTGCATGAGCTGCTGCATGCCTGCCCACTAGTATTCTGCGTCAGCTACTAGCAGGAATGAGACGAATGCGAGCTTTTGAGCATCTGTGCAATTTATCACTCTACAGATTTTCTCACACTTTCTGAGCCAAGCATCGGCCTCATCCAGAGTGGATTTGCCTGTGAATTTTAAGGGGTTATGCCTCATAAAGTCCTCCACCGATACCGGGCGTGTGGGTGCTACCATGGCTCTAGGTTGCGCTACAATGGGCTGCATCGCATCTACCATCCGATGTATCACCTGCGCGATCTCATCAGCCCCAACATTATTCCTCCTCTGCCTATTTGCCATAGTCTGAGCACGCCACATATAACTGTTCACATAAAACAACTTTGGTTAAGACTTTATACCAAAAGTTAGTTAACAAACAATGATCAAAATGATCTCACAAGCACACAGGATAAGCTCACTCCCCACAAACCCCAAAAAAAATCTTTTGAAAACCATTGCTCTAATACCAAATGTAACATCCCGTCAGGATATTACGAAATTTACTAAAATAAAGAAAAGTAATTAATTACACTGCATTTAATAATACCTGATTTCCCAAAACCACGGGAAATTAAAACTTTATAAATTTACTAAAACATCCAAAAATACAAAACTGCGAGTTTAGTCAAAATAGGCCATGAGCCTTTACAACCTATTTCAAATAGAATAAAGAAAGCATAAACATAAAGATCCCATGATAATCCCCTCTCCGAAACTAAGCCTCACCAGCTCCACCTGCAACATCATCTGCTCACGTGCACCGCGTACACGATCATCGCCAAACACAAGCAGATAGGGTGAGCTAAAAGATAAAACATAAATGTATACCAAACACACACACACACACACACACATATATATATATATATATATATATATATATATATATAACAGATAAAAATACATCAATAACACAAAACTCTTCTCTTATTCCGCATGGCCACAACCATATATGATATCCTTTCATTTCCAACAGAACTTACTCCATTTCTATCACATGGCGACAACCATGTATATCGATGCACCCCGCGGAAGACTCGTTACCTTCCTTCCACATCGCCACAACCATGTATAATAATGTACATCATGGAGACTCTATCCAGCTCTTCCACATGGCCACAACTATGTTAGCAGTGTTATACATCTTCTATTAAGTATCTCAAGGCGCCTTACTGCCACACCTATCGGTCACAACCGATAGAGCACGGGCGAAAACCATGCTACGGATCACACACCGTAACGTCCCAGGACTACCAAACTCGTCAGCAAATCACTAAGGAGGGCAATCCATTTGGACCCATCCGTACTGGCCACAACCAGCAAATCACTAAGGTCCCTTTTGTTCATCCGCTATCCCGAGCCATAACTCAAGGGAAGTTATTCCAGGCCACAACCCATAGAATGCCATGTGCTTAACCCCTATCCCGAGCCACACCTCAAGGATACGTTCCAGGCCATAACCCATGGAACACCAACAAGCCCACCAATGAGATATTCAAAAGGCCATGTAGACCACGCCTTACAAGTTCCATCTCATCTCTTTAATACAACATAAACACCTGCCTTGAAACGCACAACTTCACCCTCGATTGCTTAAACTAAGAGCCTTTATTCAACCACTCCAGCTTATCTCGCTTAAGCTAGATGCACTAGCTTGAGCGAGCCTCTAGAATATCTGCAACCTACGTAATCTCGCTTAAGCGAGCTCATTCTCGCTTGGGCGAGACCCTTGCTCGCCCAGTATAAAAATTACCTCGTCCAAGCGACGAGTTCTCCAAAACAACCCAATCATCCCTCTTTGCTTCGCTTAGGCAAAGGACTCTCGCCTGAGCGAGATTCCTTCAAAGACACCCTGCAACATACTCGAATTCACGCCTGAGCGAGGCATACTCGCTTGAGCGAGATGACTTGTCGCTCAGAACCAGATTTCCTTGCCTGAGCGAGTTGCTCGCGAAACCACAAGCTTTGCGTCTCTATTAATCTCGCCTAGGCGAGTCTGGCTCGTCTGAGCGAGAAATGCAGACCCCAAATCTGTTTACGCACGCACACCAGAATTAATGACCCATTTAACACCTCAATTCACACCAAAACAGCTTACATCAATTTCATCAACCATATGAACCTAATTTAGATACATTTCAGACCCCCTACACCCACATGTGCACAAAAGCCGCATACTCAGTACAATATCCCATCATAATCACACATTTAGGTAAGAATTCCAATAGAACAGTGTTCAATTACCCAAACCCCAAATTCCCTTCATGTAGAACACGAAATTCATGGCAAAACAGTATCACAATCATGCAATATGACCCAATATACAATTTCGGGTTCAACTCCCCTAACTTGGAATTTTCCTTTGCTTAGAAAAAATGCAGAATGTTGGAAATACCTCCTTGATCACTAGGCAGCCTAACACCCTCCCTTCACTATGCTCTCAATTGCCAAAACCCTCTCAATTTTCGCACCCTTGCAAAGCCCTCAGAAAACAGCTTCTCCAAACCCCTATTCTCTCCCAAAAATTGCCTTTTAAAGAGGTTTAATGCCTAAAACGAAAATTAAGTTTTAATGGTAAGTTTTATTGTTATTTAAGGCCTTTAGTATTTATTTTCAGCCTTCCTAGCTGCCCCATTTTGCTAGGGTTCTCTCCACCTTTTCATATTCACGCCATACCAATTGTTTGCAAAAAGAGAATTTTAAATTTTCGCCACCAAGGTTTGAACCCATGACCATGCCAAAGCCAATTTAATGTTAAACCATCAGGCCAACTCATTCAATTCAAGTATGGTATCATATGAAACATGCTCCATCATATTATTAAAACAATAATAATTAAATAACACACAAACAACATACATAAGACTTGAACCCAAGTCCTCTCACACAATTAAAGTACTCTCAACCACTAGAGCTAGTACTTTTCCACGTCATACCCATCAGTATTTAGTGCCATAAATACACTACTTATCCGCATTTATTAATTAATTAATTAAATTATGCGAATCTTACACTTAGTCTTTCATACCAGTGTCATGGTGCTTGTTGTAACATCCCGACCAGATATTATGGATTTTAAAGAATAAATAAAGAAATAATAAAACAACTTTAATTTAATAATACCTCATTTCCCAAAACTCGGGAAATTTAAATTTTTATTACTTCCAAATATAATCCAAAATCCAAAGTTTATAAACGGGACACAAAACAAAAGCATCTCATAAGAGTTTACATATTATTTCAAAACCATAAAATAATAAAATCTCCCCATGTTATCCCCGCTCTGTGGCTAAGCTCCACCAGAACCACCTGCATCAACATCATCTGCTCACGTGTATCGCGTACACGATCATCGCCAAGCACAAGCAGATAGGGTGAGCTTAACAGAATAAACATATAAATATTTACATATATGTAGAACACACTTATTTTCATATATATATATATATATATATATATATATTACAAACACCCCAAAAATATTCCCCCATAGGATTTCATATCACATGGCCACAACCATGTTATTTGTATTCTACATCTTCTAGTGATTACCTCAAGACGACTTGCTGCCATACCAATCGGCCACAACCGGTAGAGCACGTGCGAGAAACCATTGCTACGGATCACATACCATAACGCCAGGTGGAGTTCCCAAATATGAACATAGTTCGCAACGTTCCAAGACTACCAAACTCGATAGTCAACTATTGAGGATGGCAATCTATCCGGACCCATCCGTACTGGCCACAACCAGCACACTCACACCGGCAACACTCGCCAACTCAAGCTCAACTCAAGGGTTCCTCGTGTTCATCCGCCATCCCGAGCCACAACTCAAGAGATTCTATTCTAAGCCACAACTCAAGGAATACCTCATGTAGTACTAAATTTTCAAGCACTCTGAGCAGCTGGTAGCTATAAGACCCGAGAAAAATAAATAGTTAATTAAATAATTATTTAATAAATGCGGGTAATGGATGTTTGTAAGGCATTTACTGCGGAATGCTTTGGTGTGGAAAAGTACTAGCTCAAGTGGTTGAGAGTACTTTGATTGTGTGAGAGGACTTGGGTTCGAGTCATATGTATGCTAATTATGTGATGTTTGTTTTATTTCTATTTTTTTATATATAACATGTGAGAGCACGGTAGGTGATAATGTAATACTATATGTGTACGAATTATCACAAAATGTTAATTGGTTTGTTGGTTGTGGTTTGACCTTGTATTGTGAGGGTATGGGTTTGAATCCCGGTAACCCAACTTTAACTCTCTTTTTGCTAAATAGTGGATTATGGTATGAATGTGGAAGGGTGGAGGAAACCTAGTAGAAGAGGCAGCCAAAGGGGCTGAAAATCATTAAATCATGGGCCTTGAATAACAAATAAATCACTATTAAGTTAAGTTTTTCGTTTTGTCACTTAAACCTACTATTAGGATGCCTATATAAGGTGAAATTGAGGTGAGAGGAAAGGTTTTGGCAGCTGTATTTTGGGTATAAGCAGAGGGGTGCGAAAATCTGAAGAGAACCGTGGGTGTTAGGGCAATTAAGAGCTGAATTGGGAAAAACCAAAGAGAGAGCATTGGTACTCTAGGGGAAGACGCATAATTCCAATTAAAAGCCACCAAAAATTCCAGGTTAGGGGAGCTCCTCTGTGTGAGAAATTATGTGATTGTATTGATTTTGTTACTGCAGTGTTACACATGTTTATATGTTTCTTTGCCATGAAATTTTCATGCTCTCTGTGATTGGATTGAACCTTGGCTGATGTACGTTGCATAACCATTCTTGTATGCGCATATTAAAAATAATAGAGTTTTTGGGTACTATATGTGACTATGGTTCAATTGCATTGGTTTGGGATCAAATTTTGAGGTCTAAAACAGGTTCATAATTCTGGAACGATGAAGGGGATTGATTGTCAATTTTGGAAAGGGGTGTTGGCATGGTTTGGGTGTTTGCGTGTGCGTAATAGTGAACCAGACTGATAATCTCGCTGAGGCGAGCTAGGCTCGCCTCAGCGAGAGTTGTAGAGTCGAAAGTTATGTTTTCTGCACGAGCTACTCGCTCAGGCGGAGTGTCAGGGTTTTGGGGACCTGTTAACTCGCTCAGGCGAATACCTCTTGCCTAAACGAGAAATCAAGTGTGTGAGATTTTGTTTTGGGGCACCTCGCGCAGGCGAGGGGATTGATGTTTGGGCGACACGGATCTCGCCCAGGCGAGAGGCTCTCGCTTAAGCGAGACCTCACGTTTTAACTTGGCATTTTGTTAACTCGCCGCCTAGGCGAGAGTTTGGGTTTTAGGCGAAGGGCGATCTCGCCCAGGCGAGGAGAGACTCGCTTAAGCGAGACCTCGGAGGTAAACTAGTTTGGCACGCTCGCTCAGGTGAGGAAGCTTAGCTTAAGTGAGACAGGCCTGGTCGCTTAAGCTAAGGTTTCTAGCCTAAGCGTGTTTAGTGCAATTTGTGTGTGTTGTTTGTACACACTGATAAAAACGTGGATCAGGAGATGCTGTGCCATGAGCGGTTAGGTTCATGGATGGTGGTTAACATGTGATGGTATGAGCGGGGAGGTTCATACTCAATTACTCTCCTGTGGGGTTACGAGCGAGGTAGGTTCGTATGTTCCGTGCTCATAGTTGAGAGATGCCGCGTGCGGGGAGGTACGTAGCTGGTGGATCACATGTGTTGTACCAAGGATGTGAATAGGGTCAAATTCTGAGAATGTAATTGGGTCTTTATGTTTTATATTATGTATTTGATATATGTTTATTATTCTTTTGGGCTCACCCTTTCTATTTGTGATTGGCAATGATCGTGTAATTCGTGACACTAGAGCAGATGGTGTTACAAGTGATGTCGAGGGTGCTCAGACGACAAAGTGAGGGCTAGCTGGGATAAAGCTAGGACTTTATAAGTGTTTCTATAGTGTTAATGGAACTTGTAATGACTTTGGATTTAATTACATTTAAAACTTTGTCGCATTAAATATTAAATTTATGTAGTTTCCAAGTATGAGACTTAATAAGATTGCGACGCTTGTTTTTTTTTTATATTTATATTTAATATAAAATCAAGTAATATTCACTAGGGATGTTACAGTAGCCCAAACTTGGACCTATAATCTACAACATTTTCATTCCAATTTAGTTGGTTGACATCTCTACAATTCATAACTTAATTGGATTTGGTCTAAAACCACAAGATCAGTTACTTAGTTATGTTTCTCTCCTTATTCTGGTTTAATAATTTGGTTTCACAACTCCAAAGAGTTCACTAGTTTACACCTCCTGTTTTACAGTGTGCCATCCAAAGTCCTACCACTTTTATGTCAACATTTCACACTACATTACATAATCTCAAGCCAAATCATTCATGCTAAGTCTAGTGTACTCAACCTATAGCTATATCCCTTGTACACTCCAGTTTTAAACCCTTCAAGACTCTACTTCATTCCCCTCTACTGCCATATAGTTATTATCAAGGTTATCATCAAACTACCATTTCCCACTCCAAGGATAGCACGAACCAGTATTTTTCCCAAAATTTAACATACCAGCAACTCTCGCAACCATAAAGATTTCACTTTACTAAGATGGCGCCTGGCGGCCAGCCCCGTGCCACTAGGTTATGCATACAATTCTGGGCAAATTCCCAGAATTCCCGCACCTGCACTGCTCTTCTCTCTCATAATTCCTCTAATGCAAATTCACCACACATTTCCAATTATTTAACAACCCAGTTATACTAATCGTTCCATTTGATATTAGCAAATACCCAAATTAAGTTTCCGCTAATTGATTCCATAAGTGACAATTCGCAATTCATCAAACCCTAAAACCTCCTTACACTGTTTCATTCAATTATGCTCGAAAATACGTGAATATACCCACTGTTGGACATCACACCCAACCTTTAGTGAGTACGGTTAACTTTCCCCCCGATCAGAATCAACCCCGCACCTAGTAAACAACAAAAAAACGAACCATTTAGCTCGCATCGCCTGGCGGTTCAGTCAGTACCGCCAGGCCCTTCATCTAGAAACCCAGAATTGGGTGAAACACCTTGCGTCACCTAACGGCCGGGAATGTGCCGCCAGGCAGTTACTCTCCAGGAACCCAGAAACACGTGAAAGTGCATGTGCCGCCTGGCGGCTATGAACAGCCTGGGATGCGGTTTTTGGAAATTTTCCAGAAAACACGAAAAATGCAACAGATCAAGGCTCCCAACCACTTGAGATAGTACTTTTCCACGTCATACAATTTAGAATTTAATGCCATAAAGACTCCCACTACCTGCATTTATTAATTAATTATTTATTTAATTAATTAAATTTCACGGGTCTTACACTTGTTTCAAATCATACAAGGCCTTTTTCAATTTGAAAACATGGTTAGGATAAAGATGATCCTCAAACCTAGGAGGTTGTGATACATACATTTCTTCATTTAAGAAATCATTCAAGAATGCACTTTTCACATCCATTTGATGTTATTTAAAGTTAAACATGCAAACATATATTAATAGTAATCTCACAGCTTATAGCCTAGCTACAAGTGAATGTGTTTCATAAAAATCAATGCCTTCTTCTTGATTATACCCTTTAGCAACTAGTATAACTTTATTTCTTACTATATTACCATTTTCATCCATTTTGTTTCTAAAAACCCATTTAGTTCCAATTATATTCATGTCATCACTTCTAGGAACTAGAAACCACACATAATTTCTTGTGAATTGATTAAGTTCATCTTGCATAGCAACAATCCAATTATTATCATTGAAAGCATCATTCACATTCTTAGGTTCAATTTGAGATACAAAGGTAACATGTTCGCAAAATATAAGTTTGTGTCTAGTGGATACTCCCTATCTAATATCACCAATAATGTTGTCCTTTATTAGCCCTTTAGGTTCGATCCAATTCTTTGGTAAGTTGTTGTCTGTAGCTATTTCAGTCGACTATTTTTCCTTTTTAGTAGATTGATTTTCTACAACAGATTACTTTTATACAGCAAATTGCTTTTCCTGCAATATATCTTCATATGCATTCTTTGACACTTGATCTTGTAGCTTTAGGTTAGTTTCATCAAATACAACATGCATGGACTCTTCAACAATCATTAGTCTTTTGTTATAAACTTTATATGCATGACCATGTATAGCATAACCAAGAAAAACACCTTCATTCGCTTTGGCACCAAACTTTCTAATTTGCTCTTTACCATTATTTAAGATGAAACACTTACAACCAAATACTTTAAGGTGGCTTAAAACATGTCTTCTCCCTTTGAAAAGCTCATAGCGGGCTTTTCTTTAAAATAGGTCTAATTAACACACGATTTAACACATAATAAGCTGTGTTGACTGCATCAGCCAAAATTACTTAGGTAGTGAGTTTTCATTTAACATGGTTGCAGCTAATTCTTCAAGTGATCTATTCTTTCTTTCAACTACTTCAATTTGTTCTAGAGTTCTTAGAGTAGAAAACTTATGTTTAATCCCATGTTTTTCACAAAAAGTGTTCAAATCTTTCATTTTGAAACTTTCCACCATAATCACTTCAAATAGACACTATTTTATAACTCTTTTCATTTTCTAAAACCTCGGCAAGTCTTTTAAAAGCATGGAGTGTGTCATTTTTGGCTGGTAAAAACAAAGTTCATGTAAACCTAGAAAAATCATCTACTATGACTAATGCATAAAGGTTTCTACCAAGACTTATGGTTCGAGATGGACCAAATAGATCCATGTGAAGCAACTCTAGAGGTTTTTCAATTGAAACACAATTTTTGGGTTTAAAAGAGACCTTGTTCTGATTTCCCTTTTGACAAGCTTCACATATTCTATCCTTCTCAAATTTGAGTTTTGGTAAACCTTCAACCAACTATTTTCTATTTAATCAATTAAAATGCTGCATGTATGTGTAACCATCTATCATCCTCTTTTGTAAGCAAACAATGAATTCTAAATTATGCATGATGCAGATCAATAGTGTATATATTGTTGACTCTTTTTCCTATCAATACAATACTACCACATGCATCATAGATAAAGCAATGATTTGGTTCAATTACAACTTTAAAACCTTTGTCACAAAGTTGGCTTATACTTATCAAGTTGTGCTTTAACCCTTTTACTAGCAGCACATTCGATATGTTGAATGAGGATCCATTGCTTATGACTCCATTTCCAAGTATTCTTCCATTTTTGTTGTCTCCATAAGTCACAAATCCTTCATCCTTCAACTCCAACTTAGCAAACTTGGTCTAGTCACCTGTCATGTGTCTCGAACAACCACTATCAAGGTACCATAAATCTTACTTGGTACCTTTTGATAGGTTGGGTCCATCATGGTTACACCTTTCTAGATCCTTTTGGGATCCATTTCGTAACCCCTTTAGGAACACCATACTTTCTAGCATAGCAATTCTTAATAACATGACCTTTCTTCATACAATAGTTGCAAGGGATGAGTGGCATATCATTTGGCTTACTTTTTGAAAAGAAACTAGAGAACTTCTTGGCTTTCTTTTTGAAAGTAGGATTGTAACCAAGCCCAAATTTCCCAAGCACACAATTTTGAGAGTCAAGAACAACTTCTAGGTTTGCTTTCCCACTTATGAACTTTGCACATGTTTTCAAAAGGTATTTCACTTGATTTTTTTAAAACAGTGGAGTTTAGGCATTCAATTTTCATATGTCCTTGCTTTCCATAACTATAACAAGTGAAATTAGAAGAATTTGACTCAAATCGCTTGGAAGTGTACCTCTTTTGATTACCTTTGTTACCTTTCTTTTCGAGATACTTCCCAAACCTTTTGACAAATAGATTCAGGTTCTCATATTCATTTGATTCTGCCACTTCATCCTCGGGTTCATTATTCCTCTTAGTGCCAATTTTCAAGGCTATAATATTCCTCACCTTTTTCTCACTTGACTCTTGCTTATTATTCTGGTATTTTGTGTAATTTTCCTGAATAAATTTTTGTGCCAACTCCAAACTCTCATTTTAAATATATAATTTTTCATCGTCTTTTCATGATTTTGGTTGCGATAAGTCACTAATGTGTAAGTTTTTTTATTTTAATTAGAATATTTTTTAGTGGCTAAATTGATTGCAAAAATAGAAGCATTTAGTGACCAGCATATTGCAATGGCTAAAGAACAAATTTGAATAGTTTAGCAATGAAAATATCAATGACTAATTTTATGTACATGACTTTATTAAGATTATAAACAATATTTTGACATGCTTGTAAACCATTTTCTAACTTGTTTATAAATACTACAAATTTAGTTATGCTAAATAACAACCAACTCCTATAATAATATAGTAAAGAGTAGTGTAAAAAATAATAGTATACATATTACATGATCCAACATAAAATCACAATGGAAATAGTTCTAAATAAATATGTAACTTTTAAAGTCATAATACAATTACATATAACTAATGGTCTTATGGTTTACCATCACTAGAACGATCTTACTATATCATTTCCACTTCTAGGAGATCAAAAGGAATTGACATAATATTCTTCAACAAGATATGTTGTAAAATAAGTTCTTGTTGGAATATGCATTCACTTTGTTGCTGATAATTTTTCATCAAACACTTCATCTTCTCTTTAAGTGTCCTCTCATTGGCATCCTTTGTCATAAGCTCGACATTTAATTTCTAAATAGTTTCACACATTTCTTTTATTTGATTAACAACTAAAGCTTGGTTGGTACAAGGGATAAGAATTCGGGGTGCGCCAGGCGAGCTAGAATATCTTTTTATGCATTTTAGGTTAACAAATTTGTTCCTATATTGTAAGATGACATGTTGTTATTAGACTTTAGCTATAATTTTTGTTGCTATTGTTTCTTGTCTTTGATTAATTAAACTATATGGAATTATTTCGATAGGAAATGAATATCAATTATTATAGGAAAATAAAAAAGGTTTTGTTTTTCTCATGACAAAAATTTTTGTTTTTGGTCATAAAAAATGTGGGTCTGCAAGGTGGGGCAGACCAGGAAAGTAAAACTAATTTTGAACTATGGCACAGGCCAACCCGACCTGCACTTTGCGGGCCAAAACGTAGGGCGCTCCAAAATGAGTTGTACTAGCCTGCTTGGCCATCCCTAGTTGGTACTAAAGTTGGCACTTGTAAAAATAGGAAACTTTTTTCTTAATGTAACAAATCCATACACAATCCCCTTTTTAATTTTTCACCTCCAACAATAGCAAAGGGTCCGATTCTTTCCTTTGCTCACAAGTTCTAATTTGAACTCAATTTCTAAAAAAATTAATTTACTCCTATTTTTCTTTTCAAAATTAATTCTCGTTTTTCTCATACTCCCTCTGTTTTCCAATTTCTCTCTTTTTACCCTTTCCATTTTTTAAAACACTAGAGCCAACTAACTACTCACTTTCATGTTCACTCCCTTCCCAAATTTACTCTTGTTCCACTTTCCAAATCCACTCTCGCATTCACCCTATATCCTAATTCATTTTCCATTGAAACACTCACTTTCCCAATTTATTCTCATTTTTTGAAACTCTCGACCTAGTGTTAGTGAAAAATGGCAAGTGCCTGGTTGCACATAGCAAGTAACAAATATCGTTCTCTCCATAGGGACTTGTCCAACATATGACAAATCTTGCAATTCACAACTCAAATAGACAATAAAACTTACAAAAACACAAAGAAACTCTTTTTGGTATTTTTATCAAATAGTTGTTTTGCAAGAAGAAATTTTAACATAGAGTATTTACAACTATCAAGAGTAGATTTCATTCAGTTCATTCTCATGCATTGGCAAACATCTCATTTCCATATTCAAGTCAAAATCAACTCACCAATATACTCAAATCCTATCCCTAGTGACTTTGAGCTTATAATAAATCATCAAGTTCCAATTCCTTGAATCCTTAAAAAGTAACCATGCATCAAGTTCAAAAGTCTTAAGATTACTAATGAATCATGTTCTATCCTTAGATACAAGCTCCATTAGGTATTCAATTTCACTTTTAGGTTCAAAAGACATTTGTCAACACTTCAAGAACCACAAATCATGCATGGATTTCCAAACCAAAGCAAGCATTAAGCATGGAAATCAAATACTAACATTGAAATGGAAAAAATATGTATTAACAACATAAATTACACAACAATTCAGTTTCTTACGTCTAATCTCAACAAATAGGGTTAGCTCTCCATGGTGGAGAACCTAGGGTTTACAAATATAAGAGACAAGGAAGAAAGGGAAACCAAAGAGAAGATGCAAGCCCTCTCCTAGGTTCTTGGCAGCCACTACATGCTCCAATTACACCTCCCATTCACATCTCCATCTCCCAATCGCAACTCATCTTCCTTTCTAACCCAAAAAGGGAGAAAAACCACCATAAATGGAGGAGAAGATCCAATAAGGAATGAGAGAGTTTCCCAACACCCTTAACAACCTCTAAGAGGCTCTCCAAGCACCCAAAAGTATTTCTCTATCTTACCAAACGAGGAATCGTCCAAACCCTTGCGAGAAGCAAGATTAAATACCCATTTTTTGACATCTTAGAACACCACTATTGAGCCTTGTCTCAGCACCTCTCAACGCCAAGTTTTACGAATTGAATGGCGTTCAACCCCACTTTTGTATCGCTCAACCATGTGGGCGCTCAACCTTACTTGCCACCACTTAGCCTGTGGGCGCTCAGCCTCACTTTCCACCGCATAGCCTTGTGAAGTTTGACAACATTTTGTATTTGAAACATTGGGCATGATTCTAGTGGCGCCTGACGTGGGTATTTATCTCAAATTGATATTTTCTTATGCAAAATATGCTCCCTTGAGTTTTTGCTTGTTTTCCTCCACCACAAATGCTTCCTATTAACTTATTTAACATATTGAAAATAGAGATTAGAGGTAAAACAAGCATAAAATAATTAAAATACAAAACAATACAAAACAAACTAAAGTTGAGAATATACCAAGATAAAAGGTAGGAAAGAGTTTATTTATTCATGACAATAAACACATAAAAGAGGTAAAAATGGACATTATCACCTAGTCACATTCTAACCCACCAACTCTTATTGTTTAGTCTTCATTGTTTCGAAAAGATTAGCAAATCATGATTCCTTGCTCATTGTTTGCTGTTTGTTATTCGCTGTTTGCTATTCCCAAACGATTTGCATCAGAGGCTATTTGATATTTCTCGCTAGTTCAAGGTAGCCCATTTCGTGTTCTTCGTTGATTCATTGTTTTCTATTAAAAAATGTGTTTTATGCTTTTGGTTTGCTTCTTTCGATAGTTTGTTACTCATAAGGATAGTCTAAAACGTGTTTAGATCAGTATTCTTTGAGTGCACTAAGGGATTGCATGATTTAGCATTCTTTAAAGTTGCATAAGGTTTCCAATGTAGGATTAGATGAGAAGGTAAATAAGAAAACAAGTTTGTAATATATTTGCTCTCCTTTACACATGTTCATTTCCATGTTCTTGTGAGTTTAGATGCTACTAGAAAAGCCAAATTCTATTTCATTTTTCTTAAAATTTGGGTGTTTGTTTTGTTAGCTTCGTCCTTGTCCTTAACGAAACAAATAAGACATGCCAATTATAAAAAAAGATATATTATTGTTGATTGAGTATAAGCAAACTTAATGTGTAAGTTGAATCTTTATAGCATGATCCATGCTCAAACTTAGTTGTTAGAGTCAGATGGAGGAGTTGGCACTTCAAGTGAATAATCCAGTGGAGGTGGGAGATCCTTAGTTTCACTACACACAACAAAAGGATCACATACAAGAGGAATATTGATTATATTAGAACTGTTGACATGAGAAGCCAAGGTGGTTTGCTTCTTGAAGATTTGATGAAGATTGAATGAAGCTCTTTTGAACTATCTTGGAGCCATTACAATTGTAATGAAGCCTACATTGATAAGGAAAGGAGATTTGATGATATCCATGGTGATCAAGGCTGGAACGTGTGCTCTTCGTGTAGTTATATCATTTAGAAAGTGAATTTGTAGTTTGTAATTCATGTTGTAGACCTTGTAGCATTAATTAGATGTAGTTTGGTCTTTATTGTGTTTTTAATCTGTTGAATGGTTTTTCAATAGGTTAAAATGTCTCTTTTAGTTTGTTGAATAGTTTTTCAACAGGTTAAAAGGTTGGCTGTAGTAGTCTTAAACTGCAACAAATTCAATCAGTTGATTTAGTTTTTAATCAACTGATTTCACTTAAGTCAAGTGAAATCAACCGATTGATTTGAAAATCAACCTATTGAATTTCATAACAGTTTGACTATAAAAGCTGTGATTTTTGAAAGAGAGGCTTGTTGATAATTTTAGAGCACAAATTTGTTCGGGAAACTTGTGGAAACTTTCTCCCTCATGATCATACGTGTTGCAGCTGTTGAAGATTGATCTTGGATCAATTCTTAGAGTTGTTGGCTTGGTTTGAAGCTTGGAGAAAGTGGTTTGTGGTAGGATGGGTTGTGCTACCACTGAGGTTTGATCTTTCTCAAGCTTTTTGTGTGTGCCTGGTGGTTTTCCAGGTCTACAAGAGGGTTCTTGTTGTGCCGGTGTGATTCTTGTGTGATTCAAGAGTCTTTTGTGGTGTTTTTGCATATTTTGGAAGTGTAAGTGATGAGTTCAAATTTTTTCCCTCATTTAATATTTAAATTTGGGGATTTAATTGAATTTTCTGTGCTTAAAGATTGATTTAATTAGAATTTGTGATTATTGGATTTATTGAGTAAGTTTGGTAAAAGTGGCGTAAAAATTGATTTTAGTTGCATAAAATATTATTGGATATTCTAACGTTTGTTGATGCAGCTGGAATTTATTTTTGGTCAATT